>Ga0208030_1000369_pt1 | contig 31793 bp, 48 predicted proteins | sample MalvirDeepMed_M9_FD_184246 | JGI IMG/M metagenome (GOLD analysis project Ga0208030, IMG submission 184246) | Marine viral communities from the Global Malaspina Expedition - Malaspina viral metaG DeepMed_M9 (SPAdes) (version 2) | ecosystem: Environmental > Aquatic > Marine > Oceanic | place...
CGCTTTTTTTTGCACGAGTTTGAGGAGGCATTGAGTATGGGGAAGCGAGGACCAAGGAAGACGCCGACCGCCGTGCTCAAGCTGCACGGCAGTCGCAAGCTCGAGCAGCGTGGCAATGAACCAACCCCGCCCTCGGGACGCCCGACCTGTCCGACTTTCCTGTCCAAGTATGCCAAGACAACCTGGCGGAGCATTGTGCCGCACCTCGAGGCTATGGGAGTTCTCTCGAAGATCGACGGCCGTACCCTCGCCAGGTACTGCGAGCTTTGGTCCAGGTGGCGCGACCTCGCACAGTTCATCCAGGAGAACGGATCCGCTTACGAGTACGTGACCCAGGGCGGCGAGAACCACTGGCGGCCCTACCCGCAATCGCGGGAGTTCATCCAGACCGCCGAGGCAATGCTCAGGATCGAGTCACACTTCGGTCTGACGCCCTCGGCCCGGGCCAGCCTCAAGGTCGACAACCCCGACCCGGCCACCACTGCCACCGATAGATTCTTTGGGACCGCATGATCAAGTCCGATCCATTCTGGTTTGACGAGGACGCCGCCGACCGGGCGGTCGAGTTCTTCGAGCAGCTGCAGCACGTCAAGGGACCGCTGGCTGGTCAACCGTTCAAGTTGCAGCCCTGGCAGGCCGAGGACATCGTGCGGCCGCTGTTCGGCTGGAAACGGCAGGACGGGACCAGGCGATACCGCACCGCATATATCGAGATCCCGAGAAAGAACGGCAAATCGACGCTGTGCGCCGGGATCGCACTCTACCTGCTCTTCCTCGACGGCGAGCAGGGCGCTGAGGTCTACTCGGCCGCCGGCGACCGCGACCAGGCCACTCTGGTGTTTGACCCCGCGTGCGAGATGATCCGCCGCTGCCCGATGCTGGCCGAGCGAGCCACGATCAGGATGTCGGTCAAGCGGGTCACGTTTGACGCGACGCACTCCTACTACCGGGCGATCGCCGCGGACGTCGGGGGCTCCCACGGATACAACGCCTCGGGGATCATCTTTGACGAGCTGCACGTCCAGAAAAGCCGCGACCTCTGGGACGTGCTGCAGACCTCCACCGGCGCCCGCCGGCAGCCGCTCACGATTGCCATCACCACCGCCGGCCACGATCGGAGCTCGATCTGCTACGAGCTGCACACCTACGCCCAGGGACTGCTCGAGGGGCGTCTCGAGGATCCGACATTCCTGCCGCTGATCTACGCCGCTGATCCCGAGGACGACTGGACCGACCCGGCGACCTGGGCGAAGGCCAACCCCAACCTCGGCGTCTCGCTGTCGGAAGACTACCTGGTCGACCAGTGCCTCAAGGCCCGCGAGTCGGCCGCCTACGAAAACACCTTCCGCCGTCTGCACCTCAACCAGTGGACCGAGCAGAGCGTGCGGGTGATCCCGATGGAGGCCTGGCGGGATTGCCAGTCGATCGAGACCGCCGAGGATCTCGAGGGTGAGACCTGTTTCGCCGGTCTGGACCTGGCCAGCACCCGCGACGTGACCGCCCTGGCCCTGGTGTTCCCCCGCGATGAGGGCCGCTTCACGGTGCTGCCCTATTTCTTCGTGCCCGAGGAGATCAAGACCGACCGCGACCGCCAGGACCGCCGGCAGGTGCTCAACTTCGCCGCCCAGGGCCACATCGAGAAGACCCCCGGAGACGAGGTGGACGGCAGCTACATCCGGGCGCGGATGATCGACCTGGCCGAGCGGTTCGAGATCCAGGAGGTGGCCTTCGACCCCTGGAACGCCACCCACTTTGTGCAGAGCCTGGTCGACGCGGGGATGCCCCACGACTCGATGGTCAAATTCCCGCAGACCTTCGGCAACTACAATGAGCCATTCAAAAAGTTGCTGCAGCTGGTCGATTACCGGAAGCTCGACCACGGCGGCGACCCGGTGCTGGCATGGATGGCCGGCAACTGCGCCGCCAGGACCGACCCCAGCGGCAACATCAGGCCGGACAAGGCCAAGAGCGCCGACAAGATCGACGGCATCTGTGCCCTGCTGATGGGACTCGCCAGGGCGATCCGATCCGAGCACGGGGTCTACGACGATCGCGCGGAATTCATAACGATCTAGAGGGAGACCAGGATGGTCGACATTATCCAAACGGTGCGGGGCTGGTTCGGGGGCACGCGGGCCACGCTGAGGGATCCCTCGGCACTGGCCGACCTGGTGCCGGCCAAGACGGCCGCGGGAATGAGCGTGGATCGGGCCAAGGCGATGACGTTCTCTGGTGTATACGCCGCGGTGCGGATCATCTCCGAGACGGTGGCCGGCCTGCCCCGGCACGTCTACCGCCGCGACGGGGACAACGCGGTCAAGGAATCCGGTCACCCGCTGGCCGATCTGATGCACACGCCCAACGCCGCGCAAACCGAGTTCACCCTGTTCGAGACCCTGATGGGCTACGTGCTGACCTGGGGCAACGCCTACTGCGAGCTCACCCGGGCACCGGCGACGGGCCGCGTGGTCGGGATACACCTGATGCGACCTGACCGGGTGGCACCCCGCATCCGCGGCGGCCGCCTCGAGTACGACATCCGCACCGACGATATGGGGACTGTGGTGCTGCCAGCCGAGCGGGTGCTCCACATCAAGGCGGTTGGTGACGGGATCGCCGGCTACAGCCAGATCCGCCTGGCCCGCGAGGCGATCGGCCTGGGCCTCGCCGCCGAGCAGCACGGGGCCAAATTCTTCGGCAACGACGCCACCCCCGGCGGCGTGCTGGCCCATCCCGGCCGGCTCAAGAAAGAAACCGCCGACCGGCTGCGGACCAGCTGGGAGCGGCTCCACGGCGGGGCGAGCAACGCCCACCGGGTGGCCATCCTCGAGGAGGGCATGGCCTGGCAGTCGATCGGCCTGCCCAACTCCGACGCCCAGTGGCTCGAGTCGCGGAAGTTCTCGATCTCGGAGGTGGCCCGGATCTACTCGGTGCCGCTGCACATGCTGGGCGACCTGGAGCGGGCGACGTTCTCGAATATCGAGCACCAGGGGATCGAGTTCTCGAAGTTCTCGATCCTGCCCTGGTGCATCCGGCTGGAGCAGGAGATCAACCGCAAGCTGCTGCCCGAGGCCGAGCGCGGCCTGTTCTACCTCCGCCACAACCTGGACGGGCTGCAGCGTGGCGACGCGGCCAGCCGGGCCAGTTTCTACAACACGATGTTCCAGATCGGGGCACTCTCGCAAAACGACATCCGGGCCCTGGAGGAGCAGAACCCGATCGAGAAGGGTGACGTGTACTTCGTGCCGCTGAACCTCCGGCCCAGCGACGAGGAGCCCGAGCCGGCACCGGCACCAGAACCCGACCCGCCGGCACTCGACCCCCCCCAGGAGGACGACGAGGCGATGCGTGCGGCACTGCGTGACCTGCTGGCCGATGGCCTGCGGCGGGTACTGGGACGCGAGGCGGTCCAGGCCCGCAAGGCGGCCAGGGATCCGGGCAACTTCCTCGACTGGCTCGACGACTTCTACGGCTCGACCGGCAAGCTGGCCGAGTACCTCCGCAGCTCGATCCGGGCCTGCGAGGCGGCCGGCTACGAGGTGGGCGACCTGCTGGGTGATCACGTCACCCGCAGCCAGGAGGAGCTGCTGGAGGTGGCCGGCACATCGACGGCCAGGACGCTCGAGGCCAACGTCGACCAGGTGGTCGAGCAGTGGCAACACACCAGGCCGCACCAGGTGGCCTCTACCGTTCTCTGAAAGGACTCAACGAAATGAACGAAACCCGACAAATTGACGCGGCCGACACCGAGCTGCGTTTCGATGAGGCCGAGGGCCGGATCACCGGCTACGCCGCCGTCTTCAATTCCCTCAGCAGCCCGATCGGCGGCCAGTTCCGCGAGCGGATCCTGCCGGGTGCCTTCAAAAACGTCCGGGGCGAGGACGATATCATCTCGGCGGTCAACCACGACGACTCGAAGATCCTGGGCCGCCGCTCGGCGGGCAACCTCGAGCTGAGCGTCACCAAGCGGGGCCTCCGCTACTCGATCACCCCGCCGGACACCTCCTATGTCCGCGACCTGGTCGAGAACATCCGGGCGGGCAACGTGCAGGGCAGCTCATTCGAGTTCCGCGTGCACGACGGCGGGGACGCCTGGGTCAATGATGAGGGCGAGATGATCCGCGAGCTGCGGGCGATCGACGTGTTCGAGGTCGGCCCGGTCACACGGCCGGCCTACCCATCAACCGACGTGGCGATGCGGAGCCTGGAGGCCTGGCGTGCCGCCCAGGACGAGGAGGCCCCCGACCCCGAGCCGGAGCCGACCCCCGACCCGCAGACCCCGACCGATGTGCTGCGGGACAAACTTTCTTTGACCGAGGCGGCCGCCCGCGGATAGACTGCGGACACAACTCAACTATTCCCCCACCGGCCGTGGCAGCGTTCATACGCCAGCCAGCCAGGCGGGGCGAAGGCGGAGGACGGCCAGTTCATACCGGCCCGATCTGCCGAGTGGGATTCGTTCATCGACTCTCACCGGCAAACCGGGCCGGTTTTTTGTGACCCCTGGCGTGCCGGTGGCAACCAGGGGACAACAAAATGCTCAAGCAACTGCAAGCCGACCGCCTCGAAGCGATCACCAAGGCCCGCGGAATCCTCGACGCCGCGGACAACGACAAGCGATCACTCACCGCCGAGGAGCGTGAGACCTACGACAAGTTCGACGCCGAGCTGGGCCGGATCGACGGCGAGATCGACGCGATCATCGAGGACGAAAAACGCCACGAGCGGCTCGCCGCCGCCGAGGCCCGCAGCCAGGAGGCCGAGGCCCGCAGCGTGCCGGCCGAGCAGCCCGCCGCGCTCTTCGCCGACGATGCCGGCGAGACCCGTGGGACCGCGTCGGCCGAATACTCCGACGCCTGGTGGAAGTGCATGAGGCACTCCCGCTCGATGCTCGATTCGAGCGAGTTCCGGGCGCTGCAGGTCGGCACCGATTCCGAGGGTGGATACCTGGCCCCCGACGAGTTCTGGAACTCCGAGCTGGTGCAGGCCCTGGAAGAGGCCAACATCATGCGGAGCCTGGGCAACGTGATCCAGACCTCCAGCGGCACGATGGAGATCCCGGTCGTGAGCTCACACGGCGCCGCGGCGTGGACGGCCGAAGAGGCCGCCTTCACCGAGGGCGACGAGGCCTTCTCGATCGTGACGCTCTCGGCGTACAAGGCCGGGACGATCATCAAGGTCGCCGACGAGCTCCTCAACGATTCCAGCTTCGATCTCTCCAGCTACCTGGCGAGTGAGCTGGGCCGGCGGATCGGGGCCCTGGAAGAGGCCGCGTTTGTCGACGGCGACGGTTCGAGCAAGCCGACCGGCGCGGTGGGTGGATCGACCGCCGGCGTGACCGCCGCGGCCACCGGGGCGATCACCGGCAACGAGGTCATCGACCTCTACCACGCTCTCGGGCGGCAGTACCGGAACAACGCCGCATTTTTGATGGCCGACGCGACCCTCAAGGCCGTTCGCCAGCTGAAGGATTCCGACGGCCAGTACATCTGGCAGCCGGGCCTGCAGCCGAGCGAGCCCAACAACATCCTCGGCCGCCCGGTCTACACCAGCGAGTCTATGCCCGCCCTGGGCACGGGTGCCAAGACCGTGCTCTTCGGCGACTTCAGCAAGTACTGGATCGCGGACCGTGAGAGCGTAGTGCTCAAGCGGCTCGACGAGCTCTACGCCGCCAACGGTCAGGTCGCCTTCCGGGCGCACCGCCGGGTCGACGGCAAGGTCGTGCTCGCCGAGGCCATCCAGCACCTCGTGCAGGCCTAGAGCCTGACCGACGCGGGAATCACCCACCGAGATTCGGAGCCTGACAAATGCAATGTGAGATCCTCACCTCCTTCGCTGGTGTCATGGGTTCGTTCTCGGCGGGTGAGACCGCCGAGGTGCCCGACGACCACGTCTCTGAGCTCACTCAGCTCGGTTGGATCAACCCCCTGGGCAAGGTCAAGCGGCGGAAGGCGGTCAAGGACAAGGCCGAAGTCCCCGCCGGCGAGGATGATAATTAATGGCCCTGGTCAAAGTGACGGCAGCCACCCAGGAGCCGGTCACCGTTGACGAGCTCAAGGACCACCTGGTCATTGACCACGCCGACGACGACAACTACCTGGCCACGTTGATCGCTGCGGTGGTGCAGTTCCTGGGCGAGGTCCAGGACCGCACTTTCGTCACGACCACTTGGGATCTGAAGCTCGACCGTTTCCCCTCGGGCAACGGCGTGATCGAGCTGCCGCGGTCCCCGGCGGCCTCGGTGACCTCGGTCAAGTACCAGGACCTCGACGACGTGGAGACGACGCTGGCGGGGAGCCTCTACACGGTCGACGCCTCGAGCGTCCCGGGCCGCCTGCAGCCGGCCTACGACGAGAGCTGGCCCAGCACCCGCGGACACGTGCACGACGTGACGGTGCGTTTCGTGGCCGGCTACGGTGACCCCGCCGATGTGCCCCGTGCCCACCGGCACGAGATCCTGATGCGGGCTGCTGACCTCTACGAGCACCGAGAGGCGTCGGTCACCCGCCGCCACGAGACCAACTTCGCCGCCGAGGCCCTCTTCCAACTCAACCGGGTGTTTTGATGGTCGCGGGAATGTTCCGAGAGCCGGTGCGGGTGGAGACCCGCGACGAGACCACGCTCAACTCGTACAACGAGCCGGCCCCCTCGTGGGTGCTGCTGCTGGACACGCGGGCCGCACTCCGCGGACTCTCGGGCCGCGAGCTGGCCGCCGCTGATGGGATGCGGGCCGACGTGACGCACCTGTTGACGATCCGCTCGAGCAAGCTGAGCCGCACGATCACGCCCAAGGATCGAGTGATCCTCGACGGGAGGACGTTTGAGATCCTGGCCGCGGTGGACAAGGCCGGCCGCCGCCGCGAGATCGAGCTGCAGTGCAGGGAGTCGGTCTAATGGCGTGGAGCAAAAAACAGGGCGTGTCGATCGAGGGGATCAAGCCCTTCACGGGCAAGCTCAAGAAGCTGCCCGAGAAGATCCAGGCCAAGGTGGCCCGCCAGGCGGTCAACGCCGCCGCCGGCGAGGTCCGCAAGACCGCCAGGAAGCTGGTCAAGCAGAACGCCCAGGGCGAGGGGCTCACCCCTGACGGCAGCCCGCGTGACCACCTCTACAAGTCGATCATCAACAAGACAAAAAGCTACGGCAAGGACAAGATCCCGGTAGGCACGATCGGCACCCGCTACAAGGCCAGCCCGCACGATCACCTCGTGCACGAGGGGACCGCCGCCCACGACATCGAGCTGACGCTGCCCTCCGGCGGCCAGGTGACGGTGCAGCACCCCGGCTCCCGCGGCTACCCGTTCATGGAGATCGCCCTGGAAGACAGCCGCGGGCGGGCCGAGCGGGCGATGGTCAAGAAGCTGGAGACGGCGATCGTGAAGGAACTGCAGAAACAGAAGGACGCCAAGTGACGATCAAGAAGGGATTGATCGACTACCTGCTGGCCCAGTCGCCCGTGACGGCGCTGGTCTCGACCCGGATCCGGCCCGGCCTGCCCGAGCAGGGCCTGGCCCGGCCGCACCTCCGCGTCGACCAGGGCGGCGGCGAGGTCCATTACTCGATGGCCGGCAATACCGGACTGGCCGAGACTGTCTTTGACATCGTCTGCGAGGCCGACAGTGAGAAGGATGCGGCGGACCTGGCCGAGACGGTGCGGAAAGAGGTTGACGGCTACTCGGGCAGCTGGGGCAGCGAGACGGTCAAGGCGAGTTTCTGGCGGGGTACCCGCGACAGCAGGACCTCCCCCACCGACGGCGGCGAGCTGGGGCAGCCCAGCCAGACGGTGGCGGTGCAGGTCATGCACAACGTAACGGTGCCCAGCTGATGATCACAATCCAGGCCAAGAGCAAGACGGGGCAACTGGTGGACTTCGAGGTCGACCGGATCGTCTCGATCGACGGGGAACCCTACACGGCGAGCGCCTCTGAGATCCGCGACCACCTGATGGTGATCGAGGGTCGGGTGCAGGCACTCGAGACCATCACGCAAACCAATTCTCTCGCGGGAGTCTAAATCATGGCAGACAGCGGATTCGGCACAACTATCACGTTCTCAACCGGATTTTTCGCCGAGGTCATCTCGGTCGACGGTCCCGACCTCAGCCGGGAGCCGATTGATACGACTCACATGACCACCACGGATGGTCGAATGACCTACATACCCAGCGACCTGATCGACGGCGGCACGCTCTCGGTCGAGATCGCCTACGTGCCAGCGACGGCCCCGCCGATCTCAGGCGCCGCGGAGACGGTCACCGTCACCTACCCGGACTCATCGAGTGCGGCCTTCTCGGGATTCCTCACGAGTTTCTCAAGCTCGATCCCGATTGATGACCGCATGACCGCCTCCGCCGAGATCAAGGTCTCCGGTGACGTGACGTTTGCCTGATCCCATCTGTGAGATCCTACGACCACGACGCGCGGGAACCCGTCGAGGCCGGCCCAGGGGACAGCCGGCCGATGATATGACCCCCACCCGTGCTGAGAGGTAGTTGACGATGACGAGCCGATTGCGAGATTCCATCCTGGCGGCCGACGACCTGGAGCGTCAGCCGGTCAATATCGAGGGCTGGCACTTTCCGGTCTATGTCCGGGTGATCTCCGGCCGCGAGCGGCAGCAGCTGGTCGAGAAGTGGAACGAGGTGAAAGAGGATGAGGCGGCGATGCAGGATCTGCTGCCGTTCGTATGCGCCTTGTGCCTGGTCGATGAGGGCGGGGACCAGCCATTTGAGCCGACCGAGGCGGCGGATCTCGAGCTGCTTAAGGCCAAGGGCGCCCGGCAACTGGAGGCGGTCTACCACGCGGCGATGAAACTCAACGGAATGGAGGACGACGCGCTGGACGAGGCGGTCGCGGATTTTACCGAAACCCAGAGCGACGATTCTGGTTCCACCTAGCCCGGACCGTCACCCACACATCAGTCAAGGAGGCCCAGCAATCAATCGACTCGCGGGAGTTCACCGAGTGGATGGCCCTCTACGAGCTCGATCCGTGGGGCGACGACTGGGCGCAGGCGGCCACGATCACCACCGCCTGCCTGTCACCCTGGTCCAAGCGGACTCTCAACCCCCAGCAGTTCATCCCCGGCCGGCGGGCGGCCCGGCAACAGTCCCGCGAGGAAGTCGCCGAGCGTCTCAAGCTGTTTTTCCATAACGTCAACAAGTCACGGAGCACCTGATGGCCAAGTCGATCGGCAAGTTCGCCGTCAATATCGGTGCCGTGACAACCGGATTCAGCAAGGGAATTCAGAATAGCTCGAAGCTGTCAACCGGGTTCGGTAAGAACCTGGCCGGCCTGGCGATCAAGGTGGCAGGCGTGGCCGCGGCCTTCCTGGCCTTCAAGAAGGGGATCGGGGCGGTCCTGGCGCAGTTCGACGATATCGACAAGATCGCCAAGTTCTCGAAGCAGACCGGGCTGGCCACCGAGAGCCTGGTGGCCCTGGGCCACGCCGGGGAGCTCTCGGGCGTCTCGGGTGAGACGGTCAACAAGGCCGTGCAGCGGATGACCCGCAACCTGGGCGAGGCCAAGGCCGGGATTGCGACCGCCCGCAAGGGATTTGACCAGCTCGGCCTGAGCGTCGACGACCTCTCGGGGATGAGCCCCGAGGAGCAATTCGGGGCCATCGCCGACAAGATCAAGGCGATCAAGGATCCGGCGCAACGGGCCGCGGCGGCCTACGCTGTGTTCGGCCGATCCGGGCAGGACATGATCCCGATGCTCGAGGGGGGCTCGGCGGCGATGGAGGCGGCCCGCAGGGAGGCGAGTGACCTGGGGTTGAGTTTCTCGGCGATCGACGCGGCCAAGATCGAGGACGCCAACGACGCCTGGCACCGGGTCAAGAGCGCGGTCACCGGCGTGGTGCGGATGTTCGCCGCCCACCTGGCCCCGGTCTTTACGGCGATCTCGGACAAGCTGGTCGTGATGGCCAAGAAGGTGGTCGCGGGGTTGAAGAGCTGGGCGCCGCTGTTTGGCGAGTGGACCCAGGCAATGGTGGGGATGATTGACGCCGTCTTCTCGGCGGTGATGCCGATGTTTGAGAGCGCCCGCAGCGGACTGGGGGCGATGGGCTCGGCCATCTCGGCAGTGACCGGGGAGTTGGGAAACCTGGGCTCGCAGGCGGGCACCGTCTCCGGCAGCCTGCTGGCGGTGGGTGACGCGGGACGGCTCGACGCTGCCCGTAAGGGGTTTGGGGAGCTGGGCTTGAGCGTGGAGAACCTGGCCCGTATGAGTCCCGAGGATCAGTACGCGGCGATCGCCGAGAAGATCAACGCGATCAAGGATCCCGCCGAGAGGGCGGCGGCGGCCCAGCGAGCTCTCGGAGAATCCGGGCTCCAAATGATGCAGGGCACCGGCGGCGGCTTGCAGAGCCTGGGGTCGCGCATCGTGGGACTCATCAAGGAATGGACCCCGGTCGTGTCTCGTTTCGCCACCCGGGCCGCCCAGCTCATTAAGAGCATTTTCGTGAGAGCCGTGCCGATTATCGAGCAGGTGATCGTGAAGGTCTCCGAGGTGGTCTCCAACGTGGTTCGCGTGGTGACCGCCTGGCTACCCGTGATTCGGCAGTTCGCCAACGTGGTCGCCACGACGTTCCAGATGGTCCTCGACGCGGCAACCCAGATATTTGAGGGGGTGTCCGAGGCCATCGTCGGGCCGATGGGATCCGCCAAAGACGTTGTACTGGACATGATGATCGCCCTGGAGTTCAACATAAAGAACTTTGGCACGATCGCCGAGGTGGCCTTCCTCAAGGCCCACGCCGGGGTCCTCGCCTTCGCCGGCGGGATCAAGCACTTCTTTGTCGGCGTGCTGCCGGCACTGTTCGACTGGTTCGTCGACAACTGGCAGGGCATCTGGCGCACGGCGCTGGATTTTGTGCTGACGGGGTTCATCAACCTCGGCAAAAATATCCGGGCGGTCTTCAGCTCGGTCTGGGAGTTCATGAAAACCGGCAACTGGGAGGTGGCGCTGGTCCCACTCACCGAGGGATTCAAGAACATGATCCAGAAACTGCCCGAGATCCCCGAGCGACAGATGGGGACGATGGAGCAGACCTTGCGTGAGGAGGCCGTACGGATTGAGGCCAAGCTGGATTCCGACTTCAAGGTGTTTCACGACAAACGACGGGCCGAGCTGCTGGAATCCTCAAAGCCGGCCGAGCTGCCTCAGCCGGTCATAGAATCCCCGACTCTTGAGCTCACCGCACCGCTGGAGGTGGATCTGGGCGGTGATGAGAAGTCCGACACCAAGGGGGCAGCCGGCGGCACCGCGGCCTTGCAGCGTGGCAGTGCCGCGGCCTTCTCGGCGATCGCCAAGCAGATCCGCGGTGCCTCGGAGCAGAAGCGGCAGAAGAAGATCCTCGACGCCGGCGAGGCCTCCGCTGAGCACACCGAGCGGACCGCCGACGCGGTCGAGGCAATGGCCGAGGCACTGAAGCCCGTAACCCCGGTGGTGATCTAGATGGGCGTGTTATCAGTCGACGAGACCTGGGCGGGTCAGACCGGCTCGATGCAAAATGACGGGGTTCGCACCTACGCGCGGGAGTTCCGGGTGATCACCGACGACCCGGAGCTCTCGCCGGCGGAGATCGGCTCAACCCCGGGCATCCCGCTGTTGTGGAGCCGGCACCCCGTCGACATCCTGACATTCTGCGACAAGATCAGCGTCAAGCGGGCCAAGGCCTCCCGCGAGGTGTGGGACGTGACCGCGACCTACACCAACAAGATCGACGAGGATGATGAGCCGGACGAGAACCCGCTCAACCGGCCCTGGAAGCTCTCGTGGACCTCGCAGGCCTTCACTCACGTCGCCCACCAGGGCATCAAGATGGAGACGGTGACCGCCGGCGGCTCGAGCGTCCTGCCGGCTCCCTCGGCGGTCGAGGGGCCGATCGTCAATTCCGCCGGCGACCAGTTCGACCCTCCGATCGAGATCGAGAGCAGCAACTGGCAATTTACCGCAAAAAAAAACCTGGCCACGATCCCAACCTGGTTGATGGATTATCGAGACGCGCTCAACGACGCGCGGGTCCTGATCGCGGGGATCTACTTCGAGAAGCACGAGCTACGCATAAACGGGATGAATATCGGAGAGTACACCTACGAGAATGATGTCGGCTTCTACCCGTTTGAGATCCAGGTGGCCCAGAAGACCGAGACGTGGGTCCGCGACCTGCTCGACCAGGGCACGCATGAGATCAAGACGATCAACCAGGCGGGCACGGCCAGCCAGGCCCGGCTACGGGTGGTCGACGGCAAGGGCCAGCACGTGACCGAGCCGGTGCGTTTGGACGGGTCCGGGGCCAAGCTCGAGCCGGCCGACGCCCCGATCGAGGATAGCATCTTCATTCGATACCAGGTCTATCTCAAGGATCGGGACTTCACCGCCCTGGGCCTGCCGATCAACTGACACACACAAACGGGAGCCAATCATGGCAGACGAAATCTCATTGACAGTCCTGGCCAGGGTCGAGAACGGCAACTTCAAGGACCGGGTTGATCACGGGCAGTTGAAATTCGACCAGGCGGCCATCGGCGCCCAGTCGGCGGTGGTCAGCGTGGGAACCTCCGAGGAGGACGTGGTTACCGGCGACATCAGCACGCTGGGCTGGTGCCTCATGCGGAACCTCGACGCCACCAATTACGTGACCTACGGCCCCAAGAGCGGCGCCGCGATGGTCGGCCTGGGCCGGCTGGAGTCTGGCGAGGTGCACATGCTGCGGCTCGAGCCGGGCATCACGATCCGCTGGGTGGCGGATACCGCCGCGGTGCTCATCGACCTGCGGATCTACGAGGACTGAGCCCCGGTGAGCACCTACGGATTTGACAAGGCGAGCGCAGAGAAGATCGCGCGCGTGGTCCGGGGAGCACTCGGCGCCGCCGGCGGCGAGAAGAGCCACCGCCGGGCCGATGTCAGCGGCCCGGGCAACCGCGTCACCCTCGGCGAGCTGATGGAGGTCGAGGGCAACACGCACAAGTTCCGTTTCGTGGCGGCCAGCTACACCGAGACGGTCGGATTCCAGGCCACCACCTACCAGGACGTGCCCGGCAACTACTACGCGCATGACATTTGTGCTGATTCGCTGGCCGTGGGCGACTATGTCTGGATCGTCGACCACAACAACCAGTGGTTCATCATCGAGAAGTGCGTGCAGACGATCGGCGGGGCCGGCGGGGATGATCTCTCCGGCTGCTGTGGCGGATGCGGGAACGGCTCGATCACCACCTGTACCAGCAGCAGCAAAAACTGCATGCCCTCGTATTATTTCATGATCCCCGATTTCCTGGGGGACATCGAGGGGGATGAGGGGTGCTGTGATCAGCTGGCCGGGCCGCACATTGTCTATCATGACGTTGACTGCACCTGGAAAGGAATCGACCTCGACCAGTGCAACCAGGTGGGAGGGGCCTATCCGGCCTGGGGCCTGACGATCAACGGCGAGAGTCCCTGGGACGTGACACTGCTGCTGTCGCTGGACACCACCGGCAGCGGCAGTGCCGACGCCAATATCAGGTATCAGAATCCCTACCCCTACTGCTGCAACTGCGTCAATAAGTTCGTGCTGGTCTGCCCCGATGAGCTGCCCGCCGGCTGCGACGGCTTCCCCTGCGAGCTGTGCCTGCTGCCTGGTCCCAAGTGTTGTCCGGGGGCCAACCTGGCCCAGACATTGACGGCGACCATCTCCAATGGCGGGAACTGCCCTTGTGCTCACAACGTCACGGTCACGCTGGAGTACCGGCCGGCGACCCAGGACTGGTGGGGTGCGGCGGACTTCTGCACCAGCGAGATCGAGTTGACGCTCAGCTGCACGGTCGACGGTGGGGGCTGCTCGGACTTCAGATTGGACGTCAAGTTCATTGACGCCTGCAGCTCCGGCGGCGAGTTCGGCGCCGACGCGAATACCTGCGACTGCAATCCCTTTGAGGTGGTGTTTGAGTCGATCTCGGTTGATGGCTGCTGCGGCGTGGCCTCGACCGGGGCCAATATCACGATCGTGGTCACCGAGTAAGCCCATGTCGACAGACGCGGACAACTCCCTGCAGGATCTCACCATCGGGATCACCGCCTTCAACCGCCCGGAGTGCCTGGAGCGGTTGGTTCAGTCGATCCGCGAGCGGTTTCCGGCGGTGCCGATCCTGGTGGCAGACAACGGCTGGGAGCCGGCCGATCTCGAGGGATGGAGCGGGATCGAGCTGGTCGAGGTCGAGCGGGATTGCGGCCTCTCGGCCTGCCGCAATTGGATCGCGGACCAGTGCACCACCGACTACCTGGTGCTCTGCGAGGAGGACTTTGTCTTTGATGACCGCACCGACCTGGCGGCCGCCCTGGCCGTGCTCGAGGAGAATCCCCAGCTGGGGATGATCGGCGGCAGCCTGGAGGTGGGTCAGCAGATGCAACATTACGCGAGGCGGTTCCAACTCGAGACGGCCCCCGAGGGCCAGGTGCTGCGGGCGGTCCCCGCCGGCGGCCCGATGCAACAGAGCGGACCTGCCCGCTGGCGGCTCTGCGACATGGTATTTAACTGGGGGATCCTCAGGACCGCGGCGGCCCGGGAGTGCCCCTGGGACGAGGCCCTGAAACTGGGCGAGCACGTCGACTGGTTCCTGCGTCTGCAACTGGAGACCGCCTGGCAGGTGGCCCACACTCCCGACCTGGTGGCCCGCCACGAGCGGCAGGAGCCGGGAGACTATCCCAGCTACCGCAGCCGGGCCGCGGAGTTCCTGGGCCTCTTCCGCTCCAAGCACAACCTGGCCCGATTCGAGCACGTCGGGGCGGCCGCCGAGCCGCTGGAGGCGAGTGGCTCGGTGGTGGTGATGGGGATCGGCCACTCGGGCACCTCGGTCGTCTCGCGGATGCTCGGGGCGCTGGGATTCTACGCCGGGCCGGCGGATGAGGAATTCGGCGAGCACCCCGGGATCCGCGAGCTCAACGAGACCGCCTGGCAGACCCGCGAGCTGGACCTCTCGGCCGGCTGGGATCACCTGGAGGCCCTGGCCCGGCCCTGGGTGATCAAGGACCCCCGGTTCATCCACACGCTGGATCTGTGGCTTCCGGTGCTGGGTATCTACAAGCCGACGCTGCTCTGGGTGGTGCGGGACGGGGAGGATGTCGCGGCCAGCTACGAGCGGCGCGGTGAGAACTACCGCGGCGGCCAGACGCTGGAGGGCCTCTACGAGATGGCCCGGCGGCAGTTTGACGAGTGGCCGTGGGGGAAGCTCAGGATCGAATTTGAAAAGATCGCCGACGCGGTGAGCCTGTTTGACCTGGCCCGTGCCGGGGTGACGCGGGGGCAGTCACCCGGTCCGGTGCCTCCGCAGGCCGAGCCGCGGGTGGTGCCGCCGGCCGACTACGAGGGGGAACCCGGCGGGCCGTGCCTCTGCACGGACCCCGGAGCGTGCCGGCGGCACCCGGCGATCCAGAAGATAGGGCGGCTCTTTGACATCTGCCAGGGGACGGTGCTGACGCCCGAGAAGTGCCGGGCCTACCGCACCGCCTGGGACGAGCAATCAGCCACCGAGCAGGTGATCGAGCCGGCCGCGGCCAGGCCGTTACACCCCGACCCGGCCTCCTGCCGGCACCGCGGCGAGCACCTGCGGACCTGCTCCTCCGGCGGCGGCTGAGGCGGCGGCATCCGGGCAAAGGTCTTTGCCTGCACGATCCTGGGGGATTGCGTGATCGGTGGCCAGGTGGAGGGGGTCGGCGGCTCGTGCCGCAGCTGCCCGCATTTCGAACGAGAGGCGGGGGAGAATCTTATTGGGACCAGGGAGGGATCCAGTGAGCGAGACTGTCAAACGACTGGTGGTGGTGAGTGACCTGCACGCGGGCTGCCGGGTGGGGTTGTGTCCGTCGGGTGGCGTGACGCTCGATGACGGGGGCACCTACCTCCCCAGCGAGTTGCAGCAGAAATTGTGGGGCATGTGGCGGGAGTTCTGGGACGAGTTCGTGCCCGAGGCGACCGCCGGGGAGCCCTGGGCGCTGGTGGTCAATGGTGATGCCATCGACGGCGTGCACCACGGCACCACCACCCAGGTCTCGCACAACCTGCTCGACCAGGTGCGGATCGCCCGGGAGATCCTCGAGCCGGTCGTCGGCCGTGCCCAGGGCGGCTACTACCACGTGCGGGGCACCGAGGCCCACTCGGGCAAGAGCGGGCACCTCGAGGAGGAACTGGCCGAGATGCTCGGGGCGATCCCCTCCGGCAGTGGCCAATTCGCCCGTTACGAATTGTGGAAGTATGTCGGAAGTCATTTGATCCACTGCCTGCACCACATCGACGGCGGCGGCGGATCCGAGGCGGCCGCCCCCTACCGCGAGCTCCACGAGACATTCGCCGAGAGCGCCCGCTGGGGCCGGCGGCCCGCCGACGTGATCATCCGCAGCCACCGGCACCGCTACATCATGACCGAGATCCCCACCGGGCACGTCCCCGGCTCCTCCCGGGGCCGGGTGCCCAGCGGGACCGCCGCCTGCGTGGTCACGCCAGGCTGGCAGGGCAAGACGCCGTTTGCCTGGAAAACCGCCGGCGGGCGGATCCAGTCGCCGCAGTTCGGCGGGGTGGTGGTTGATACCTCGGGCGGCGAGGTCGAGATCCGGCGGCGGGTCTGGACCGTCTCCAGGAGTCCAGCAGAATGAGCCACTCACGACATGATCCGATCAGGCTGGATGACCTGCTCGCCGAGCTGGAGGCCCTCGGGGATTCGGGAGGTGACGGGGATCTGGGATGGACGGCCGGCGAGCTCGAGCGGATCTGGAACATCCACCGGCGCCGCGTGCTGGGGGTGCTGGCCGAGGCCAAGGCGCAGGGTTTATTGATCGTGTCGCGCAAACGGAGCGAGGCCGTCGACGGCCGGGTGGTCACCAGGCCGGCCTACCGGATACGCCGCGACACCAATTCGCAGGGAGGCGAGACTGATGATGATGACCTGTAGACGATGCTGGTTGGCGATTGCGGTGGCCGCGGTGATAGTGCCCGAGGTGATCCCGGCGGCGGCGGCCCCACCGGATAAAATCCCCGACGTTCCGGCCTACCTGCAGGAGGTCTCGGTCACGATCCAGGCCGGCCGCAGCGAGGGCTCCGGCGTGGCGGTGATCCGCGACGGGGTGACCTACATCTGGACCGCCGCCCACGTGGTGGCCGGGTTGCGGTCGACGCGGATGGTGGTCGACCCCCGCACCGGGTCCAAAAAGACTGTCGTTGAGTTCGGCGACGCCCAGGTGGTCAAGATCCTGCTCGAGGAGGGGCGGATCGTCGGCCGCCTGGCAATCGACGCGGAGGTGCTCAAGTATTCCGATGCCCAGCACGGGCAGGATCTCGCGCTGTTGCGGGTCCGCAAGCGGGGATTCATCGGCAAGAGCGCCCGCTTCTACCTCGACCCGAAGCTGCCGCGGCTGGGGTGCCCGCTCACCCACTGCGGGTCGCTCCTGGGAAGCCCGGGTGCCGGGTCGATCACGACCGGCGTGCTGAGCCAGACGGGCCGGGTGCTCTCCGGCTCGAAGGTCATCTACGACCAGGTGACGGTCGTGGCGTTTCCGGGCAGTTCCGGCGGTGCGGTCACGCTGGAGGACGGCCGCGTGATGGGGATCCTGGTGCGTGGGACCAGCGTGCAGGGGTTCAACCTGGTCGTGCCGGCGAGGCGGATGATCAGGTGGGCCAGGTCGGCGGGGGTCTATTGGGCGATTGACCCGGCCGAGAAGATGCCGGCGGCCGAGGTACTGGGGAAGCTGCCGATCGAGGACACGCTGCCTGGTGGCGGTTCGGGGAAGCCGGCGGGGAAGCTCTACCCGTTTCTGATCCGTACAAGTCAGCGGGCATCAACGACCGAGAGCGTGATGCCGTAGCGGGCACACACCACCAGGGCCCGCAGGTAGTACCGCCGCTCGGCCTGCGGGTCTTTCTGCAGCAGGATCAAACCCGGCGTGCGTCCGGTGGCCAGCCCGTAAAAGAGCGCCTGCCCGATCCCCTGGGACCATTTTCCCGATCGGCACCAGTCGACCTCCCAGGCGGTCTCGTCGGTGAGGATGTCCACGCGGGAGCCATCCGGCAGCCGGTGCTCGGCCTCGCCCCCCATCTGCTGGGCCAGGTGGGCCGACCACTGCGTCTCGCGCCAGCCTGAGCGGTCCCCGGCGGTCTCCGGCGGGGGCAGCCAGGCCAGTAGCCCGGCCAGGGTAATCACGGTGGCTCGTCGCATGGAACGAGTCTACCGCAGAGCGTCCCGGCCGAGCAAAAAAACCAGCGACCGCCGGCGGGATCATCTTCCTGGTCTGGCTGTTCTGAGGACCGCCGCGGTCCTCTCAACCCAACGGCGTGGTGTGCCGGCCCCAGATCCGGGTCTGCCCCATTGTGAATGTGGGGGGGGGGGATAGGTCGCCGGCGGGCGTGTCCGCTGCCTGGTCCGGGAGGTGTTCCTGCCGGTCGCGGAGATGGATGTCCAGTACCAGCCGCAGCATCTGCCGCAGCACGAGGATGCGTTCCTCGCCGAGGGGATCAGGACCGGGGGGGCCCTGGCGGGACGGGCCACGCTCCAGGTCGGTGATCAGCAACCGGATCTCGTTGAGGATGTTCCGGCACTCGCTGCGGATCTCACGATAGTTCAACGACAAGTCGCGACTCCTTTCGTTCTACGTGACGTGTAACACCATACCTTCGGCGTGTTGCTGATTACAAACCAACGCCCCCGCCCTCCCCCTCACCCCGGCCCGGCCGGGCTCAATTGAGCCAGTCGGCGGCGTGCGAATCCAGCACCCGGGAGAGCCGGGCCAGTTCCTCGGTCGACTCGGGAGCGTAGTAGGTGCGGGTGGTTTTCTCGTCGGCGTGGCCCAGGTAGTAGGCCGCGCTCCTGAGCCCGTCGACCCGGGCCAGGTAGTCGGCCACCCCGTGCCGCAACTGGTTGGCACTCCAGCGGCCGGAGATGACCCCCGCCTCGCGGGCCTTCTTCACCGCCATGCGGATCGCCTGGGAGTAACCCGCCGAGGGGTGGTGCTTGTTCCAGGCGTAGAAGTCCCGCTCGGGATCGTAATTCTGCCGGGCCAGTTCGGCGCGGGCTCGCTGGGCGCGGTTGCGGGGGGTGAGCCGGGAGGTGCGGGGTGGCCGGGAGGCGTCCCGCTCGGCCTTGACGACCGTGGGCCGCAGCAGCCAGCCGGTTCCCGCGGTGGTCTCATCCTCCCGCTTGAGGTGACGCCCGAGGATCTCGAGTGCCGCCTTGGGGACCGCCTTCCAGAGCGGCGAGTCGGTCTTGTATCGGCACTTGTGATCATCGAAGCGATAGAGCCAGACATCGTGCTCCTCGGAGTAGAGCCAGACGGGGGCCTCGCCGCCTGGGTGCTCGGGGTTCCCCGTCGAGTGACGTCCCCGCAGCCGGGCGACCTCGTTGGGCCGCATCCCGCAGAGGAATTGCACCTGGGCGAAGTCCTGGAAGCTGGGGGGCAAAAACGGCAGCACCGCGGTGAGGTCGTGGGCCGCGACCGGCGGCTTGGGCGTGGGGCGGCAGGTGCCGTATTCCCCGACCGTGATCCCGGGCACCTGGTCGAGCAGCCAGGCGGTCTGGAAGCTGATCAGCTCCTCGGTGACGCACCAGGCCACCCACCTCCTCACGCGCCGCTCGGCGTCGCGGGTGGTCTTGAAGGCCCAGCCCAACTCGAGCGTGAAGTGCCGGCGGAGTTGCTTGAACCGCCGGGCGCGGAACTCGTCGGCGGGGGTGCGTCCAAAGAGCGTGACCAGTTCCCCGAGGATCTTCTGCGTCCGGGCCTTCTCACCGACGGAGACGATGCGGGTCTCCTCGTCCTGCAGGTGCCCGAGCACCGCCTCGGCGACGGTGGTGGTGGTGGCCCTGCTGGGCACGATCAGCCCGGATCCGGCGATTTTGGTCCCGGGTCCGGGAATGGGAGCCGCGAGGATCACCCCTGCGGCCCCCGGATGGTCGGGTCCGATGGCCGGATCCATCCCTGGACCGGGGTTGATTGGGGCCACCGAGGGGCGGCTCCAATCGACGGTCCCCTGGCGGTACTCTGTGAGGAACTGCTCCCAGGCGGCGCGGGCCTGGGGTGTGCCGGCGGTGCCGAGTCGTTTTTTGTACCGCTTGCCGCGGATGGTCTTGGTCACGTACGCGCGGCCGCGCGAGTCGGTCTGCAGCTTGGGGGGCTTGTAAGCCATGTCGTTCTCTCCTGGGGAAAAACAGGGTAAGCGGTCAGGGGGGTCAGAAATTCTGACCCCCAAAAATGACCCCCACCCATCCCTGGGAGGAACCGTGATTGTTGTTTGAGCCCTTGTTTATCGGGGTTTATCGGGGTTTGGTATCGTCTCTGCCCGCCGCGTGTGACCAGTGTTGGGAAGCTGAGAATCCAGAATCCTAGGCCACTAGACGAAGGGGGCAAAGCGAGTTTAACCCGCTAAAACTCGACTCAAATGCACGGTCCTCGTGGGTCCGGGGTGGGGGTCAGAAAGGCGCGTTTGGGCGCGTTTTGGCGCAGAAAATGACCCCCAAAATGACCCCCACCCCGAATCGTCGGGGCACAAGGGGGACACCGGCCGGGGGTCCGCTGTTCGGTCGATCACGATCCATTCCCCTGCATCTCGCCACGCTGACGCGAGGCCCGGGCCTCGGAGCGGGCGCAAGCCACGGCGACCTCCAGCTTGCCGATGAACTCGGTGATCAGCTGCTGGCCGCGGGGGAATTTCGTCATGCCGTCCAATTTCATCGTCTTGATCTTGTCCTGGTCCATCGACGAACCCACCGCGGCCAGGTCCGAGGTCGTCTCGGTGAGGATCCGGTGGTACGTGTCCACATCCTCGCGGCTGATCACGCCGTAACGGAGGTCGGCCGGTTTGGGTCGGGACTTCATCAGCGTTCTTCCCCAAGAGTTTTTTTTCCCACCAATCATAACAAGCCGGTAGCGCATGTCACAAGAGGATAGCACGCCGGCCCAGTTATATTATCGGTATGTAACAAGTATCACTTGATAACTGTAACGACACGCGGGTAACGTGGGCGGCGTGATGGACGGAGCCACCACCTACCTGACGCTCACCGAGGCCGCCGGGCGATGCCCGGGCCGGCCCACCGACTGGACCCTCAGGCGCTGGATCAAGCGCGGGGTCCGAGGTGTGCAGCTGCGGGCCGTCTACCAGGGACGCTGGTACACGACCCCGGCCTGGCTGCACCAGTTCCTCGAGGCACGAGCCGCCAGCCGGCTGGGAGGACGCCGCCACGTGGAGGCCGTGAGCGAGTCGACCGAATCCGCCTACCAGCAACTGAGAGAGAAATGGGGCCTGGATGTCTAAAACCAAAAACGGCTGCCTGGTGCAGGAGTGCCGGCGGGAGCCCTACGCCCGCGGCATGTGCCGGAGCTGCTACGAGAGCGCCCGGCGGCAGATCGTCGCGGGCAACCGCTCCTGGGAGGAGCTGGTCGAGATGGGACTGGCCCGCACCGCCCAGCGTGTGGTCCGCAACCCGCTCACCCTCGCCCTGCAGCGGGCCGAGCAGGAGGCCTCCTGATGCACCAGGCCCTGCTCGAGCTCGACGCGCGGCCCCGCCGCGGATCAGCCCGAGACCGCTTCCAGGACTACGACCGGCGGCACCCGGAGGTCTGGGAGCTCTTCGTCGAGTTTTCCCGGGAGGCCCGCCGGGCCGGTCTCTCCCGCTACTCGGCCCGGGCCATCGTCCACCGCATCCGCTGGGAGTGCTCGATCCATCGGCAGCAGGCCGACGCCTTCCGAATCAACGACCACTATGCCGGGCACTACGCACGCAAGCTGATCGCCTCGGACCCGGCCCGGTGGTCGGGGTTTTTTGAACTCAGGGAAATGCACGAGGAATCCCGCGCGTGACCCGCCGCACCAGGACGGCGCCCAGCAAGTCCTCACGCTGGCCGGTGGAACCGGGGCGGGTCGCCCTCACACACACAAGGAGCCCCCAGGATGCTCGCACTGACACGCAAGGAGGGTGAGGGAATCATCCTCAGCACCCGCGACGATTACGGCCGCAGGATCGAGATCATCGTCTCGGTCGCCGAGAGCCGCGGCGGCACCGCCCGCATCGGGATCGAGGCCCCCGCCTCGGTCAAGATCCTCCGCCAGGAACTGGCCGGGCAGCCCCAGCCGGTGGCCGGGGAGGCGGGCCGATGAAGGATTGTCCCGATCCGGGGATCTACCCTGACGTCCCCGACGAGGTGTATTTCGGCTGGGATGCGGTCAACAACTCCAGCCTCGGCCCGGCCCTCCGCTCGATGGCCCACTACAAGGCGGCACTCGAGACGCCCAGGAAGGCCACCCCTGCGATGGAGTTTGGCCGGTTCGTGCACGCGGTCGTGCTCGAGCCGGAATTGCTCGCCGAGAAATACGTGGTCACCCCCGACCTGGTGGCCGAGCTCGAGGGGGATTACAAGAACCCCAAGGCGTCCAAGGAATACAAGGAGCGGCTCGCGGAGTTCCGCCAGCTGCACGCCGACCGGGAGGTCATCGAGGCGGATTGGTACGAGCGAGCGGTCTCGATGATCGGGTCGGTCAAGGCCTGTCCCAGGGCGGCCGGCTACCTCCGCGGCGCCGGGGCCAGTGAGACCTCGATCGTCTGGGATGACCCGCTGACCGGCCTCCGCTGCAAGGCGAGGATCGACAAGCTGGCCGGCCCGGGCCTGCTGGCGGATCTCAAGACGACCCAGGACTGCTCGAAATTCACCCGCTCGATGGTGGATTTTGGCTACGCCCGCCAGGCGGCCTTCTACTGCGATGGCATGAGCGTGGTGACCGAGGACGAGCACGAGCTGGCCTTCGTGGCCGTCGAGAAGGATCCGCCCTTTGCCACGCTCTCAGCCGTGGTCTGCCCGGCGGCGATGGACTACGGCCGCCGGCAGTACCAGCACATCCTCCGGCGGATCTGCGAGGGCCGGGCCTACGACACGTGGCCAGGATACGACCAGCCCGCAGAGCTCGACCTGCCCGCGTGGGCCTACCAGGCCGAGGACGTGGTGCTGGGGCTGGCCGGTGAGGAACTCAGGATCTAGTGACAACGTGAGGAGGATGAGCGATGGATATCAACGCGGCGTTTCCGAGCAGTTGGCTGAAGGCGGCCGACCTGGGCGGGCAGGAGGTGACCGTCTCGATGGCGGCGGTGCAGATGGAGACGATCGGCCAGGGCACTGAAGCCGACGAGCTGCCGGTGCTCTCATTTGTCGGCCAGCAGAAGGGGCTGATCCTCAACAAGACCAACGCCCGCTCGATCTCTCAGCTCTACGGCACCGAGACGACCGGCTGGTCGGGCCGCTCGGTCACGCTCTACCCGACCACGACCACCTACGGGGCCGAGACGCGGGATTGTATTCGGATCAAGGCCCCTGCCGATCCGGTGGCCCCGGCCCCAGCACCGGCACCCGCTCCACCGCCGGCACCCGTCGAGCCGCCGGCCCCCGTTCCACCGCCAGCCCCCGTCGAGCCGCCGCCGGAGGGGAGTTTCTTCTGATGGCGGGCGACTGGATCAAGATCAAGACCGACCTGGCGACTGACCCCGCGGTGATCGGAATCGCCTCGAGGCTGGGACTCGAGGAGGATCTCGTGGTCGGCAAGCTCTGCCGGTTGTGGGCCTGGGCGAACACGCACACCGAAAACGGTCACGCTGGCAGCGTGACACCCGACTGGCTCGACAAGTTCCTGGGCGTCACGGCCTTTGCGGAGGCACTCAGTGACGTCGGCTGGCTCGAGGTGGTCGATGATGGCCTGGAGATCCCGAGATTTGACCGACACAACGGAAAGTCCGCAAAAACACGGGCCACGGCACGGGAACGCAAGCGGCGGGAGCGAGAAGTGTCACGCAACCGGCGTGACAACGGTCACGCACCGGGCGTGACAGAAACAGGACACGTTTTCGACAGAGAAGAGAAGAGAAGAGAATTAAACCACCCCCCCCCTAACCCCCCTGATGCCATTGTGGCAGCCCAGGCTGATTCACCACCCTGCCCGGGTGCCTGGGCGGGGGTGGAGGGGGCTCTGATCCAGCTGGGAGTATTCGCACCCCGGCAGGCGATCGAGGGAGCCAGGGACGGGGGGGCGACGCCCGAGGATGTGCGGGCCGTCCTGGAGGTCTACCAATCCCAGCCGGGAGCCTGGGGTCCTGGGGCGATTAGAAATCGAGTTCTAATCTGCAGGCCCGCCCTGGATCCTGCCGAAGGGTGGCCGGCAACGTCACCGGACTACGACCGGCAAAGACAGGCCGACTCAGAAGGGGAAAAAAGAAAAGAGCGGCAGGCCGAGCAGGCCCGGGAGGACGCCAGACGGGCCGAGGCGAAACGGGCAGCGGTCCAGCAGGAGCAGGCCTGGGGGCCGGTGCTGGATCAGCTCAAACCTGACGAGCTCGACCAACTGGCCGACAGCGTGCTGGGGCAGACCGGGCCGGCCGTGACCCACTACCGCCGGCGGGGTGCGACCGGGATGGTCCGGGGACTGCTGCTGGCCGCGATGGCCGGCCACGGCTACGAGGGGGCCGAGGCATGACGAACTCGCGCGAGAAGGGCAAAGCGGGAGAACGGGAGGCCGCCCGGATTCTGTCGGAACTTTTCGGCGTGCCGGTGCGTCGGTCGCAGCAGTTCAGCGGGGCGGCGGGCGATGCCGACCTGGTCGGGCTGCCGGGTGTGCACGTCGAGGTCAAACGCCGCGAGCAGGGCAATGTGGCTCGCTGGATGGACCAGGCCCTCGCCGACGCACCGCTCGAGGTGGTGCCGATGGTCGTACACCGTACAAACGGCCGGCCCTGGCTGGCCACGGTCTGCCTCGACGACCTGCCCGACCTGGTCAGCAAGCTGTACCTGGCACTTTCCTGGGAACCCGAGGAGGAGGGGGATTGATGGTGGAAGCCGAAGTAATCAAGAGCGGTTATGTAAAGGTGACGATTGAGGCGTCTGCGGAGGGTGAGAAGTTGTCTCACTCTGAGGAGTACCGCACCGAGAGTTGGGCCACTCTTCCTGCGTCTGCTGGAGATGCGATAAATGGGTGTGTGGTGGGTCTGTTTGGTCATGAAGATGACGTCAGGCTTGTGATGGAAAAATGGCTTGAGCACTTTCCGCCGTCTCAGGAGGCGAATTTCAGGAAACGTGCGGGCGACCTGCTGCCTCGACGACCTGCCCGACCTGGTCAGCAAGCTGTACCTGGCACTTTCCTGGGAACCCGAGGAGGAGGGTGATTGATGGTCTGGGTCTGCGACAAGTGCGGCCAGTGGGTGGCCGATCACCGGGCGACGTGCCCGTGCGAGGATGAGGACGAGTGATGAGTGCTGACACGGAAACAGAAATGCTGGTCGGGTGGGCGATGTCGATAATCTGCAACGTCGACGGCGGTGACTGGAAGCAGAGCCACGAGTGGATAAACGCGGCCCGCCAGTGGCTAGACGACGTCGCAACACAAGGGCGTCCACAACCAGAGGGGCCGAGTGAGGAATGAAACGATCCAAAGACATCTGGCTGGACCACCTGGTCTCGTCCTGGCGAGCCTTGCCCGCTTCGGAACGGGCCAGGCAATGGGCCGACTACATGGAGGAGCGAGGGATGCTGAAACCGATTACCGCGTGCTGTTTGACGTGCCGGTTCTGGGCGAGCGACGAGGGAGACTACGGCGACTGCCGCAAGCTGCCGCCGGTGGTTGTCGGCGGGGAGTCAATCAAAGGCGGCGAGACCGTATTCCCAAACACCGACTCGACCACCTGGTGCGGGAGCTGGGAGTGCGGCTGCGAGCTCGAGCGGCAAAGTCCCTGGATCCCCGAATGAGCCACACCATTTGCCTGGCCTGCGGCGGTGGCTTTCCCGATCCGGCGCAGACCTGCCCACACTGCGGACACGGCAACCCCAAGCAGCCGCAGCACGACCCGGTGACCAACCCGGCCCACTACCGCCAGGGGACGATGGAGGTCTACGACTGCATCACCGGGATGGGGCTGTCATACACCGAGGGGGCGATCGTCAAGTACGTGGCCCGGTGGCGATATAAGAACGGCGCGGAGGATCTCCGTAAGGCTCGTTGGTATCTAGAGCGGCTCATAGAGGGGGCGGCACATGAGTCGTGACGACCGAGTTCCGTGCCCGAGCTGCGGCCATAAGCCGGCCGTCCTGTTCAGCTCCGCCGAGGGGTGGGTGGTGATGTGCCTGCGGTGGGACTGCCAGGCACCGCCCAGGACCCGCGAGTCCTCAGTCAACCGGGGTGACGTGGTCCAGGCGTGGAACAAACAGCACGGCGGCGACAAACAACCAGGGAGATCATGATGGCGACCACGGCGACAACGATCCGAGAACGGCACCGCTACAAGCTGGGCCCCTACGAGGTGTGGTACGAGCAGAAGCCCGGCCAGGGCCGGCGGGTCACGTTATTTGTGCAAACCCCTGGGATGACCATCGTTGAGCACATTGACCGCACTCCCCAATCCGAGGAGAATGAGTCCAACGCCGATTGATGGCCAAGGATGGCCGGGCGGCGTGTTCTACCGATTGACGGCCCACCGGCCCGGCGGTTCTGACCTCCGGGCCGTTTCTGCATTTGGGGCCGCGATGACGACGGGTGATTGGCTCGCACTGGTTGGGATCATTCTCGGCTGCTGGGCCGCCCTGGCCCGCTGGATGTTGCAGATAACCCGGGCACTGGCCCGGTTGGAAGAGATCGCAGACGACATGCGTGGGATTAAGAAAATGGTCGACCGCAACACACGCGACATCAGCACCGCGCGGGAGCGAATTGGAGTTCTCGAGAGCCTTGTCAAAGATTGAAATTACAACCCGGCGATATCATGGCCTGCTGGGGCCGGGACTGGATGAGCCGCGGGATCACCGCTGGCACCTGGTCACCGTTCGGCCCGCCGGGCCTGAGGCTGGGACCGTCTCACGTGGCGATCATCTGCGAGTGGCAGGAGCGGCCGGTCTGGGTCGAGTCGACCACGATGTGCCGCCAGCCCTGCCTGGTGCGAGGCGAGGGGGCCAGGGGTGTGCAGGTCCACGAGCCGCCCGGGCGGATCGAGGACTACAACGCCCAGGGCGGCCAGGTGGTGCGGTTCCAACTCACACCGATCAACGGACTGACCAGCAAGGAGTCCCGGCTGCTCACGCGGATCCTGGTCGAGCACTTCGTCGAGCAGGCGATCGACTACGACCTGGGCGGGGCACTGATCTCAGGCACCCGGGTCTGGCAGATGCTCAGGCTCTTCCCCGGGGCGGATCTCAATCGACTCTTCTGCTCGGAGCTGGTCTCGGCCTGCCTGCAACGACTCGGCCGGCTGAACCGGACCAACCCCACCCGGCACAACCCGGCCCGGCTGCTCCGCGAGGCGGTGCGGCAGGGCGTCTATCAATCGGCAGGGAGGCTGATGTGCGACGACTCTTGAGAGTGACGCTGTGGGGGTTCCTGTACTGGTTCGCGGGAGCCTGGTGGCTGGCCCGCTACTTCGACCCCGACCAGTTGCACCTGATCACCGGCGACCTGGTTCTCTGGGCCTTGATCTGCCTGGGGATCGAGGCGACCCGGCGCGAGGTGGTGCAGTGAGACGTGCCACGATCATAGCACTGGCCTGCCTGGCCCCGATCGGGAGCCTGCTCTGCCCCGCCCTGCCCGGTGACGCGCGGCCGGCAGGCCGTAAGCTGGAACTGGACCAGGTGGTCGCCGCGAGCTGCCACGTCAACGGCTGCAGCGGCACGGCGATCGAGTGGGAGGGTGCCTGCTACATCATCACCGCCGAGCATTGTTTCTGGGTGGGCCAGAGCGTGCACTTCACCACCGGCGACAAGCTCAAGGGCGGGATCGGGACCGTGATCGCCGACGACAAGGATCTCGACCTCAGCCTGGTCCGCGTGGATCGGGATGATCTGACCCAACTGGTGACCGTGCCGGCGGATCTGCCCAGCGGGGAGTGGAGCGGCGTCGGCTATCCCAAGGGGAAGGGGCCGACAAGGTGGCGGGGCAAGTTCCTGGGCGCCCAGCGGATCACCAACCTGCCGCGGCCCCGCTGGGCCTACAAGATCGACTCGGGACGATTCGACAACGGCAGCAGCGGCTCGGGCGTGTTCCGCGGCGGCTGCCTGGTGGGGGTCGCTACGCACATGGACAAGCACGACGTGATCTACGCTGCCCCGCTCCACGACATCAGGGGATTCCTCGCGCGGGCCGGCAGGGACAAGCCGCAGCCTCGGCTCGCCAAGGATGGCGCCGCGCTGGGATTACAGGCCGCGGGCGAGGATGACCCCAGGCGGTGGGGCGACAGGGACCGCACCCGCGAGATCCTCGCCCTTAAAGAACAACTCAAGAACCTCAAGGCCGGCACGGGAGATCCCGGGCCGCCAGGGCCAGCAGGCCCACCCGGTCCAGGGATGGACCCGGCCACGTTGTCCCAGATCCTCAAGCGGCTCGATTTGCTCGAGGACTGGACCCAGAACTTTCGCGCGACCGTCAGGGTCCGCGTCCATCCCAAGGAGCAAGAAAATGGCGAGTAGTGTGGATCTGCAAGCACTGTTGGAGGCGAGTGCGGGTGAGCGGCTGGCCCAGGCCAGTGCGGCGAATAACAGTTTCCTCCAGATGTTGGATCGGTCCTTCGGCAAGGTGTACAGCGAGGTCGACGCGGCTGAGTCGTTCGCCAGCCGGGTTCTGATTCAGAGCAAGGATGGACCATCAGCCTGACCGTCGAACAAGAAGCCGACCGGCTGCTGGCCCTCGACGACTCGGGGCGTGAGCGAGAGCTGCTCGTGATCGCCCTGCGGCTGGGCGAGCAGTCGGCCGCGAGATGGTCTGAGCTGAGAGCGATGGACGAGGACTTCCTCGATGCGATTTCCAATCATAGAGGAGGGAGTGCGGTCCCATCTGCGGGGCCGTAACCGCTTCCTCAACATTATGACGCACGACGTGGTCGAGAGATTGCGGATCCGGCGGAAGGCGCTGGCCGACGACGCGGGGCTCGACGAGAGCTACGACGTCGGCACCTATCCGCCGGCGGTGACCAACCTGGTCGTCGGGCGTGGCCTGGGCCGCCTCGGCCTGGGTGCGGTTCTGGGCGGCCTGGGATCTCTCGGCGTGGCGGCGGCTCTCGGGGCTTTCGCCCCCTCACTTCCCAGCCCCGCCACGTCGGTCCCGGCCCCAGGTGCCCAGGAGTGGGACATCACCATCGAGAGCGTCGACGGCAAGCCAACTGTCACCAGTGCGGAGGTGGTCGAGTGACCATCCGGCGAATTGACACCGTCGACATCCACAACTTGACGACCGATTCGGTTGCGTCGGGCGATTTCCTGGCGTTCGCCGACGAGGACGAAACTGGTGATTTGTCGAACAAGATCACCGTCGACAATTTCGTGGCGGCGATCGCCGGGTCAGGATTGTCAGCCTCGGGCATCCAGCTGACCGCCAGTGCATCGGGTGCGACCCTGACGGGGTCGACCGACAACACGGTCACTACGGTGACCGGGGCTGACGCGATCCAGGGCGAGGCCAATTTGACGTTCGACGGCAACTCGCTGGAAGTGACCACCGGGAGTGCCTCCGCGGTCGCCGTGACGATCACCGGGGCCTCGGGCCAGTCGGCCAATTTGTTGACCGTCGAGGACTCGGGTGCAAACGCATTTGTGGAGATCCAGAACAATGGGTCCATCCGGCTCGGCACGTCCAGCACCCGGAAAATCCAAGTCGCCAATATGTCGGGAACAAATCAGGCGGGAAAAGCCCTCGACCTGCGGGGGGGCAAGTCGACCGGGACCGGGGCAGGTGGCTCGATTCGAATGTACACGGCCCCAGCCGGTGGCACTTCTGGGTCGGGCGTCAATAACCACTCGGAGGCATTGCGGATCTGGGATGACAAGAAGGTCGATTTTAAGATTGCCACGAATGACGGGTCCGGGCTGAACACAATGTCAGCCGCCGCCTACCTGCCGGTCAAGGTCGGAGGTACTGACTACTACCTGCCGCTCTACGAGGAGATGTAAATGGCCGAAATCATAATCCACGCCTGGGGAAAAACTGCCACGGTGACCTATCCCGACGCCCTGGAGGCTGCCGGGCCTGCGGCATTTGTCGCGTTGGCCGATCCTGACCAGGTCGGCGATCTGACCGCCGAGGAGTACGCCGTCTCGGAGGTTGTGCGGTTCGTGGCCGATACGATCCGATCGGCAAAAGCCCACGAGGCCCGACTGGCTGCCCGCGATGCCCAGAGCGAGGTTGCCGAACAACTGACCGACATCACGATCGAGGTGGTCTAGTGGCTGGCGAGATTGTATTTCCTGCAGGCATAACCGGGCTGACGCTGTACGGCGTGATCCGGTCATTTGCCAATACCGTCTGGAACGGGTCCAGCCTCGAGAGCTACACCTCGGGAAATTGGGCTAATTACGATGTGGCCATGAGTGAGCAGGGATCAAGCCAGGTTTACGTGGGCACGTTTCCCGGCTCGATCACCTCCGGCGGCTACCACGTCACCATACACCGCCAGGCCGGCGGGTCGGTGGCCGAAACCGACCCGGTTATCGGCTCCGGCGGCGTGGACTGGACCGGCTCGGCTGTCCTGGCCGCCTTCAATGCCGCGGCCGACACCGTGGATGTCGGCAAGCTATCCGGGGACGCCACCGCGGCGGACAACCTCGAGGCGTTGGTCGAGGGGCTCCAGGTCGGGTCGGTGGACAGCGGCAACTTTACGCCAAGTACCACGGCATTCGAGACTGACCTCACCGAGACATCCGACGACCACTACAACAACCAGGCCGTTTTGTGGCGGAGCGGATCAAACGCGGGACTTACCTTTTTTATCAGTGACAGCGTGGGCAAATCCGGCCTGATGACCGGCGCCAAGCTAAGCGTCGACACAATGCCCAATGCCGCCGGCAACGGGGACACCTTCCAGATCATCGGAACTAAAGGGGCTTAGAGATGGCGAGTAAAGTTAATAACTACTTCAAACAGCGAGTGGCCGAGGGTGAGATCGACCTCGACGCGGATACGCTCAAGATTCTACTGGTCACCGACCAGACCACCGCCGACACCGAGGGCAATATCCAGACGCTCTCGGGCTACGCGACGTTGGGAGAGTTCGACGGCGCCAATTATGAGGTGAAAACCTTAGCAAACCTGACCCACGCCCTGGACACGGGCAACGAGCGATTTGAGCTCGACGCGGACAACGTGACCTATACGGCCCTCGGGGCCAGTGGCACTCAGAACAATGTCCAGGGAGTGCTGCTGTACAAACACGTCGACGGCACGGACGCCAATGACCAGCCCATCGCCTTTATAGAGTTCTCAAGCACGCTCACGCCGGACGGCTCCGACGTGACGATCTCCTGGGACGCGGAAGGCATCCTACAGCTGACCTAGACTCATGCTGCAATTCTTCCTCAGATCCGCACGTGCGGCCCTTACGGTCACTCTTCCCGTGGTGGCCGCGACGTGGTCGGGTGTTGCGCCGAACATCTCGAGGACTGTCACCGCCCCGGTGGTGTCGGCCAACTGGTCAGGTGTTGCGCCCGGGGTCTCGAGGACGGTCACCGCCCCGGTGGTGTCGGCTAACTGGTCAGGTGTTGCACCTGGGGTCTCGAGGACGGTCACCGCCCCGGTGGTGTCGGCTAACTGGTCAGGTGTTGCACCTGGGGTCTCGAGGACGGTCACCGCCCCGGTGGTGTCGGCTAACTGGTCAGGTGTTGCACCTGGGGTCTCGAGGACGGTCACCGCCCCGGTGGTGTCGGCTAACTGGTCAGGTGTTGCACCTGGGGTCGAGAAGACGGTCAGTGTGCCAGTCGTGACCAGCACGCCCGGCGTGCTGGCCCCGACGCTCACCAAGACCACCTCGCCGGCTGCCGGATCGGCCAGCTGGT
>Ga0208030_1000381_pt1 | contig 30986 bp, 39 predicted proteins | sample MalvirDeepMed_M9_FD_184246 | JGI IMG/M metagenome (GOLD analysis project Ga0208030, IMG submission 184246) | Marine viral communities from the Global Malaspina Expedition - Malaspina viral metaG DeepMed_M9 (SPAdes) (version 2) | ecosystem: Environmental > Aquatic > Marine > Oceanic | place...
CCAATGAGCAGGGAGAAGGTAAACGCCACCAAGTTGGCCTACCTGTTGGGGGTCTCCCGGCAGACAGTGTACAATTGGCGCAAAGACCCGGAAAGTCCACAGTCAGACGGGGACGGAAATTACCCCCTGGAGTTGTGGTTGGAGTTTGTCAAAAACAAGGGGCGAGACAACGGGAGTAACCTTACCGAGACGCAACTAAAGAACCGGAGGTTACTCGCTCAATGCAAAAAGTTAGAGGCAGAGTTGTTAATCCTTCAGGGCAAGTGGATACCCCGGAACGTGGTGGGGAGATACATGGAGGACGTGTTTGTTTCCTGCCGTTCCAGGGTAATGGCAAGCACCATGGATGACATTAGCAAGGATGAGATATTAGATGAACTTACCAGACTCAAAAGTGCTGAGCGAGTGGTTGCCCGTTCTAGAGAGATTGGACGAGACGTTTCAAGCCTGGAGGCCCCCCCCGAGGATGACGGTGGCGGAATGGGCGGAGAAGCACCGGAGACTTTCGAGTGAGTCCAGTGCAAGGCCGGGAGCCTACCGTCTAAAGTCCGCCCCTTACCAGGCCGGCCCCATGGATGCAATCATGGACCCGTCTGTCCAAAGTGTCTGCCTCATGTGGGCTGCCCAGACAGGCAAGACCGAGGTTATCAACAACGTGGTGGGTTACTTTATCCATCAAGACCCCTCCCCAATTTTGTGCCTGCAACCCACCTTGGAAATGGCGGCCACCTGGAGTGGTGACAGGTTGGCACCCATGGTGAGGGACACCCCGGTCCTCAAGCGTCTGGTGTCGGACCCCAAGGCCAGGGACTCGGGCAACACCAGACTCCACAAAAGGTTTCTAGGGGGACACATCACCATGGCCGGCGCCAACTCTCCTGCCTCGTTGGCTGCCCGTCCTATCCGGGTGTTGTTGGCCGATGAGATTGACCGTTACCCGTCCAGTGCCGGCACCGAGGGGGACCCCATCTCCCTGGCAGAACGGAGGACGGACACTTTCCACAACGCTATAATTATAAAGACGAGCACTCCAACCGTCAAGGGAATAAGCAAGGTGGAAGTGGAGTATTCCATGACGGACCAATGCGAGTGGTTCTGTCCGTGCCCAAAGTGTGGGGAGTTCCAGACGCTAAAATGGCGGCAAGTGTTTTGGGAGGAGAGACAGATGGAGACGGCACATTACAAGTGCGAATCCTGCGAGGAGACGTTGAGCGAGCGGGAGCGGTTACAGATGATTGGCAGCGGGGAGTGGAGAGCAACGGAGGAGTTCAACGGCAAGCGTGGTTATTACATTAACGGGTTGTGTTCCATGTTCCCGGCCAAGAAGGGTTTCAGGAACAGGTTACACCAGGCAGTTGCGGGTTTCCTGGATGCAAAGAAGCGGGGCACGGAAGGGATTAAGACCTGGACAAACACATTCATGGCGGAGGCATGGGAGGACGTACATGAGGAAATCCAACCCCACTACCTCATGGCAAGACGGGAGACATACACGGCGGAAGTGCCCGAGGGTGTGGTTATCATCGTTGCCGGTGTGGATGTGCAAGCGGACCGTTTGGAGGCAGAGGCTGTAGGGTTCGGTCCGGGTGAGGAGTCTTGGTGCATTGAGTACCGGCAGTTTCTAGGGGAACCCTCCCACCCGGGAGTCTGGAAGAACCTGGACGAGTGGTTGCAATCCAGGTTTGAGACGGAGGAGGGCAGGAGTCTCCCCATCGCAGGGTGCTGCGTGGACTCCGGTTTCCAGGCCCACCTGGTTTACGAGTTTGTTAAGCCGAGGCAACCCCGGAATGTCTTTGCCATTAAAGGCATGGGAGGGTTTGGCAAACCCATTGTTAGCCGGCCAAGCAAGTCCAGTGTTAAGCGTGTCCACCTCTACACCATCGGGACCGACACGGCGAAGGAGTTGATTTATGGAAGGTTACGAATCGAGGACCCGGGTTATGGTTTCTGCCACTTCCAGATTGGCCAGGGATACGACGAGGAATGGTTTAACCAGTTGACAAGCGAGAAGGCCGTTACCTCCGTCAAGCGCGGAGTCAAGGCCCGGGCCTGGGTCAAGAAAAGCGGCGGAGCAAGGAACGAGGCGTTAGACATCAGGATTTATGCCTACGCGGCCCTGATAATTCTAAACCCCAACCTGGACAAGTTGGCCCGGGCAAAGGATGCGCCACCCAAGACCGACGAGGAGAGGAAACCCAAAAGGCAGAGACCCCCGAAAGGGGGCGGTTTTGTTGGGAATTTCAGGCATTAAAAAAAATATAAAAAAAACACCAAAAGGGGTTGACAGCCTAAAAGCTATCTGTTAGGTAACTTGGACCGGCAGGGAATAAGCCCGAGCCACAAATAAAAAACGAAAATGATTACTGAAATAAATTGGAAATTGGATGCAGTAACAACCGACGAGCAAACCATCAATTGCAACGGATGTGATGCAAATTGGTTTGAGACTGCATTGAGATTTGACAATCGGTTTTCAAAGAGAACCGGCAACTCTGTTGATAGGTGTCCGAGGTGCAACCAGCGCAAGGATTTCTATTTGTTCCCGCATGGCGGAGTTAAATAACTCGAAATGCGCCGGGTTATTCAACCGGCGAAGCAAGTTGAAAACTCCTTGCCACAGTTGTGGGCATTCGTTCGACCAGGATTGGCTTGGCCGCTACGGATGCCCCAACTGCCACGGCGAGGGACTAGAAACCAAACCAGAACCAGACAGGAACAAAATGAAAGTTGAAATTAGAAAACAAAAAAGCAACGGCAAGATTGTTGTTTATTTGGTGCAAGGTGACTTGCGGGTAAATAAGGGATTATTCACAAGCAAGGCAAAAGCAACCAAGGAGGCCAAAAGGATTGCGGACCTCTACGGTTGCCCGGTTGCATAACTAACCAGAAAGGAACTAAACAAATGACACGGAGAACAATGTTAAAGGTGTTGGGACTAACCACACTCTCCCCGCTCTGCCTGGAGGCAGGCCCGGGCAAGGATTACCAAGTTAAGTGTGGACAAGAGGTTGCCGAGCAGTTAAAGGAGTGGGACGGGTACACAGTCAACGGGTGGGGTCTGGAGTTGGACGTTGATGAGTTGGATAACCTTTACCATTTGGCAGAGGCTAGGGGGTGGTGGAACAGTTACGAGCAACGCCCCCATGGCGGACATTGGCAAGCAGCAAACCAAACCCCGGAGACCCGGGAACAGTACAAGGCATTGAGCCACAAATAAAAAAACATGAAAACTGAAATGACAAAACACACAAACGGCCCGTGGTTAATAACAACAATCGACGGGGAGGATTGCCTCATGGTAGGCGGCGGCGACGGCAGCGACGTTGTTGCGGACATTCGGACAGACCGGCCAGAGGGTGAAGAGGAGGCCAACGCGCATTTGATAGCGAGTGCGCCTGAAATGTTGGAGGCGTTGAAGATACTGGCCTTGCCTGCTTTTTTAGCAAAGCACGAGCAGGACGTCGTTGATAAAGCGATTGCCCATGCGGAAGGGAGGGAAGTATGACAACAAAAGACAAACCGTGCGCAACGTGCTTTAACTTGGCCGGCTTTTTCCATGAGGGAATGCCGGCGGCAATTAACGAGTTCCTCGGTGGGGAGGCAATCGGGAGGGAGTTGATTGTTACCATCCAAAACAAAGAGGGGACCCGGGTGGCGGAGTTGGTGTTTACCAACGTGGAGGCCAAAAGACCGGACCCCGACCCCATTATAATAGACGGGGGCATGGTGGAGTGGGGTGTGTCAGGCGCGGCAAAGGGCAACCTCAAGGATGGACTGACAATCAATTAACGTGGCTAAAAAACCAATCAGGTGTCCCAAGTGTGGTGCCAAGTTGAACCTTGGCAGTCTCATGGGGAGCAGGACAAGCGAGGCCAAAAAGGCATCCTCCCAGGCAAACGCAAGCAAGCCACCCAAACCGGGGGCACGTCCGAGGGGCAGACCCTGCAAGGGTGTTATTTGAAACACAGCATTGCGCCCCTACAATCGCCATTAAATGGCGGCGACTGTACCGACAATCGAACCTTACGAGTTAATTGCCGGGGACACACTCAAGTTTAACAAGACGGTGGTGGACTACACCCCGGCAGATGGGTGGTCCCTGGATTATTCCTTTAGAAGCGACACCGGCACCGGGTTTAACATTGCCGCCACCGGCAACTCCTCCGCCGGTTATTTTGAGGTCAACGTAACGGCTGCGACCACCACCAATTACACTGCCGGCACCTATGCGTGGCAAGCCTACTCCTCCAAGTCCGCCGAGCGATTCCTGATTGACTCGGGCAAGTTGGTTATCAAGGCCAACCTCAATGCCCTGGCCACCTCCGCCACCACCGACCAACGGACCCACGCACGGGTTATGGTCTCGACCATAAGGAGCATTCTGGAGGGACGGGCCTCCTCGGACATGGAGAGTTACAACATTGGAGGACGGTCCATTAACAAGATACCGATTCAGGAATTGGCGGACCTCCTGCAACGCTACGAGGACAAGTTAAAACTGGAGGAGGCCAAGCGGCAGACCGACAACAAGCACGGCACCGGGAGACTCGTAAAGGCGAGATTTTAAACATGGGTTTAGTTGATAAATTAGCCAAGCGGTTTGGGTTCGTTCGGCATAAAAAAAGGAGTTACAACGGGGCAAACGTTTCCCGGCTAACCAGTGATTGGTTAAGCCCAACGACCACGGCGGACGAGGAGATTAGGGGAAACCTAAAGAGGCTCCGGGGACGGTGCCGGGAACTGGAACGCAACAACGATTATGTCCGCCGCTACCTGGACGGCATGGAGAACAACGTGCTTGGTGCCCATGGCATCGGGTTGCAGATGAAGATTATGGACCAACCCGGCAAACCGGACCGGGCTGCCAACTCTGCAATTGAGCAGGCTTGGAGCACCTGGGGCAAGGCTGCCAACTGCACACCCACCGGCAAGATGACGTGGCGGGACTTGCAACGGTTGACCCTTCGCAGTTGTGCCCGTGATGGGGACGTGTTGGTCCGTATGGTTCGCGGTTACAACAACCCGTTTGGTTTTGCCTTGCAGATTATTGAGGCGGACCGTTTGGACTCGGAACATAACCAGACCCTACCCGGCGGTAACGAGGTGAGGATGGGTGTGGAGTCGGACCGGTACGGCAAACCGGTTGCCTACCACATCCTGGAAACCCACCCGGGGGACACCTACTCCCCAAGCTACGGCAAAAAGCAACGCATACCGGCCAACGAGATTTTGCACATATTCAACCAGGAACGAATTAGCCAAACCCGTGGAGTCCCCTGGATGGTCTCGGCAATGACACGGTTACAGCAATTATCTGGCTACGAGGAGGCAGAGGTCGTGGCGGCCAGAGTTTCAAGTTGTAAGATGGGTTGGTTGCTAAAGGAAAACTCCGAGGGATACACCGGGGAGGAGGACCCGGCGGACCTCAACGTTTTAATGGAGGCCGAACCTGGCACCATCGAAGAACTGCCCAGCGGCATGACGTTCCAGGAATGGAACCCGTCCCACCCAACGACAGCTTACAAGGACTTTGTTAAGACCTGTCTGCGTGGCATCTCCGCCGGCCTGGGTGTGTCTTACAATATGTTGGCCAATGACCTGGAGGGGGTCAACTATTCAAGCATCCGGGCAGGGGTGTTGGAGGAGAGGGAACACTTCAAGAAGGTGCAACAATGGTTCACGGACACACTGGTTGGCCCGGTGTTTGAGTCCTGGCTGGAGTCAAGCATATTGGCAAACCATTTCCCATTTAACATAAACCGGTTTGACAAGATGAATGCCCCGCAATGGAAGCCGAGACGGTGGGGATGGGTTGACCCGTTAAAGGATATCCAGGCCAACATAACCGCAGTGGAGCACGGACTTAAATCCCGGCGAGCAATAGTTGCCGAGAGTGGCGGGGACGTGGAGGACGTGTTTGACCAGATTGCAATGGACCAACAATTGGCCGAGGAGAAGGGTTTGATATTTGGCGACGATTTGAAACAGCAACCCGAAACCGTACCCTTACAGACAGATGAGTGACTTAAAAGAGGAGAGGCACATTGTGGATGTTCAGGAGGACGATACGACCCTGACCATTACCATGGCGAAGAACCCCCCGGAACCCGAGGAGGAGGAATACGTCCCCGAGGAGGAGGCCGAGGAAGCCGAGGAGGAGGAGGAGGAGGAGCCGGCCCGGGGCGATGTCAAGGTTTTGCTACATCGTTCCGTCCAGGCGGAGGCCCGTGCCTTGGAACAGGACAACCTGGTGGAGTTGGCCTTTAGCTCCGAGCTGCCCGTTGAGCGGGATGGTTACATGGAAGTCCTCGACCATTCCGAGGGCAGTGCAGATTTGACCCGTCTAAACAACGGGGCACCCCTTTTATTAAACCACAAAACCGACGACCAGATTGGTGTGGTGGAGTCAGCCCGAATAGACAAGGACAAGGTGGGACGTGCCGTTGTGCGCTTCTCCAAGTCCGAGAGGGCACAGGAAATTTACCGGGACGTGAAGGACGGCATTCGTCGGTTAACGAGTATTGGCTATCATGTCCTCAAGACGGTAAGGGAACGGGCGGAGGAGGGTTTGGACACTCTCCGCGTCACTCGGTTCCTGCCTCTAGAGCTATCCGTTGTGCCGGTGCCAGCGGACCCCTCGGTTGGAGTTGGCCGTGGTGTAGACGTAGAACAACCACAACAAAAGGAAAAAATTATTATGTCTGAAGTAGTCCAAGAGAGAGAGACTCCTAACGTTGAGGTTATCGCGGAGAACACCCGCAATGCCGAGTTAAAACGTTCCAAGGAGTTAACGGGCCTGGGTGCCCGTTACAACTGCATGGATGATGCGTATAACGCAATCCAGGACGGCAAGACTGCCGGGGAGTTTTCCCGGTGGATACTTGATAACCATTTGAAGAACGAACCCACCAAGCAGGACACGGGTGAAATCGGCTTGACCGATAAGGAGGCCAAAGACTTCTCCCTGTTGCGTGCTGTCAGGTCCTATTGTGAAAAGGGCCGGGTGAGTGGTTTCGAGGGTGAAGTTAGCGAAGCGGCAGCCAAACGTTATGGGCGGCCAAATCCTGGCCTTATCATCCCAACCGATGTGTTGGCAAACTCAAACTTTGCCAAGCGCGATGTCTCCACCGCTGTTGGTGGGGGGGGCACGGTTGCAACGGACCTACTCGGCACCAACTTCATTGATGCCCTGCGGAATAAATCCGTTGTCCAGCAAACCGGTGCCACCGTGCTTAACGGCTTGGTTGGTGACGTGGCGATTCCAAGACTTGCCACAAACGCAACCGGTTACTGGTTAACGGACGAGACCACTGCCATTACCGAGAGTCAGGCGACATTTGACCAGGTGACACTCTCACCCAAGTCGCTCGGCACTTACAGTGAGGTTAGCAAGCAGTTGTTGGCTCAGGGTTCACTGGACGTGGAGGGTTTAATCCGTGATGACATGGTTAAAGTCCTGGCAATTGCCGAGGACCTGGCAGCCATTTCAGGCACAGGAACAGAACAACCCACGGGTATTACCGGCCAGACCAACGTTGCCGATGTTGCAGCAACGTCCTCTCCCTATACGGATGTTGTGAACATGGAGAAGGAGGTTGCGGTTGATAATGCGTTGAGCGGGTCCCTCTCCTATGTTGCAGGGGCGGGAGTCATTGCGAAGATGAAGGTAACCGAGATTGCCGCCAATACGGCACGGTTCATCTACGAAAACGGAATGGTCAACGGTTATCCCATGCATTTGAGCAACCAGGTCCCGGCCCCATCAACTGCCACGGTTATCTTTGGCAATTGGTCGGACCTCCTGATTGGTCACTGGCAGGGTGTGGATATCACCATAGACCCCTATTCAAAGGCGGAATATCGACTGGTTAAACTGGTCGTTGCAATCTGGGCGGACATAGCCGTTAGACACGGTCAGTCGTTCTCCAAATGTGACGATTATGTGATAGCGTAGGAGTTAATTAGTTAGTGCATGGGGGGAGGGGGTTAGCCTCCTCTCCCCTTTTTACTTTAAAACGGTGGATGGTTTTAACACGGGTCCATGACGGATACATTACAAATGTGTTGGCAGATTCCAACACCCAACTCGGTGCGTTTACCGATGTCAAAACTAACTCCCTGCTGGTTGTCGGTAAGACTGCTGCCGGGGATAATGCTGATGAGGTTTATTTAAGGAGAGTTGGGGGGGTTGTAAAAATTCCGGTGCAACCCGGCGAGGTGTTAAACCTGGACCGGCCAACCGATTTAGGACAGTTTTATTTAGGGCAATGGGAGATAACAAACAAGACGGCAAACGATGGTTGCGGTTATTTAGCCATTGCGGTTGTCACAATAGACACGGCACTGGGATTAATCATGTTAGCTGATTTTGCAGCTATTTTGGCGGAGTGGCCAACCACATTTACCTTTGGGGGTTCCACGTTTTCCGGGTACTTGGGCGAGGTCTCGGAGGAGTCCACCCTGGAGGTGGGGGGCATTGTCCCGGACTACGATGCGGAGTTGTTTTGTAAATCGGCGGACTTCTCCACCCCGCTGGATGTGGGGGACACCATAACCGTTGCCACCTCTTATGATTCCCTCCTGGTGGGCAATTCTTACCGGATACACACCCGGGGTTTGAGTGATGGAAAAATAGCCAACTACGGCCTAAAGAGTTTAAATGAGTAGCCCCTACAACAACGTTGATGCCAAGATGGAGTTGGCAGTCAAGGAGGTAATAGAGGAGTCCGGCTTTTGGGCCACCTACTCCACCGACTACGATTCCCTGACCGGCATAAACGATGGGGCTTATGAGAAAAACGGTATTGTCTGTTATGCCGAGAGTTCCGAGGAGAGGTTGGTGGGGACCGGGTTGTGGTCTGTTCGCATGGTGGTGGAGATAAGGAGCAACGTGGACGCTACCGGTTCCGCCGCTACACACCGGACACTCCTGGCCAACATCCGGGACCTGTTCATGGATGACGGTATAACCACCACCCTGGATGCAACGGACCAGACGATTAGGACAAGCGGGGTGTTCGGGTACCGATTCACCCAGGGAGTGGAGGACCGGTTTCTGGTTGGCTCGGTGAGTTTCGACGTTGTAGCGAGTGCCTTCTAAATTCTACATTGATGATGGGGCATTTTATATGTCCGTGGACAAACTGGTTGATGAAACCGGTTTGGCAACCAAGGAGATTTTAAGGCTAACCGGGCGGCACTTGGTGGAGACAGCCCTAAAGGTTACGCCCCCACACTCGGGCAACATGACCATGGCCCACTCCGAGAAGGGCAACCAACAAAAGGCCAAGGGACTCCAGAACATACGGACCGACATACAAAGGGTGGTGGGGGTTCTCAAGGAGTTAAAACTTTACCAGGACCCCAAGATAAGAAAACTGGTCAGCAAGGGGGAGCTGGGGGTGTTGTCCCGCATTATCGGGGTGACGGTTGCCAAGACCATTCCGGGCGATTTCCACGAGAGATTCAGAAACAAGCGAGGCCGCATCAACAAGACCACCGGCAAGCAGTTGTTTGTCATCAACAAGACCGAGCGCAACAAATATGTAAGTCGAGTGGCTACCCGGTTGGGCCGGTACAAGGCAGGGTGGAACAAGGCAGCCAGACGCTTAAAGGCCAGGGGTAACAAGGGTTGGCCGGCCTGGGTTAAACGGCACTCCGGGCAGGGTTACATCCGGGACAAGTCCAGCGGGTTTAACTTCCCCAGGCAGGAGATAACCATAGCCAACCTTATGGATTATGCCAGTGGCAGGGGGGCAACCACCAGGTGGATGAAATATGCCGTGGACCAATCCGTGGACCTAATGAACCGTTACTTTAAGAAACGGCTAAAGTACCGCATGGAGAAGGCGTTTAACAAATCCGGGCGCAAAATTTGAAACGCCCCCGATAAGTCTTACACTATCTGAATGGCGACCTTTAATGGTAAATATGTAGTGTGGGGAGTCAACGGCATAACTGCCACGGGCTTTATGACAACCGGCGATGAACCGGTTATGGATTACCAAAGCGTTTCGGTATCCAACACCTCCGATGTGGCAGAGGTTAAGAACGGGGACGGGGACGTTTCTTTGATGGTTTTCTCCAACCACAACCGGGAGGCATCCATTGAGGTTGTCCCTAGCGGCACATCGTTAGACGTGGTACAGGGGGACATAGATGAGTTGATGCCGATACCCGGCACCATCATTACCCTGGGGGAGTCAGACGCACACCTTACCACCCTGGACGGGGAAACCGGCACAGTTAAGGAAGCTGGTGGGGCAGGCATGTGGTCCTACATGAGCGGGGAGCTAACCCGTTCCAATGATGCCGAGGCCCGGATTAGCATGGTGCTTAAGCAGTATGCGGGATGCGACCTTGATGCCACCCTGACAGTTGGGAGTTAGTCAATGTGCGGTCTTTCCATGATACGATTGTCCCGGACACTTATGAGGTACTCGGCATAAGGCTCCGCCCCTTTAGTTTGGGGCATTACATTCTGCTGGAGAAGAACGCTTGCGCGTTGCTCCTGGGTGGGCCTGCCACCGTCCTAGACTTTGCCGTTTCCGTTGTCGTTTGCTCCTCCGCCTTTGAGGAGTTCCTGGAAGCCCAGGCATCCGGTCAGGTCGAGAAGCACACCAAAAAACTAGCCAAGGTTTGCCGGGAGATTGACCTGGAAAAGGAATCCCAGTTCATGCGGGATTATCTGGAGGACGGGTTGCAGGGTCCAAGCTATTGGTTTAAGGACAAGGGCAAAAAACTTGAGACTCCACTGGTCCAGGTTATCCGGATGCAACTGCACAGCAAGACCAACCTAACCGAGTCCGAGATTATGAACCGGCCCTTTGCAATGAACCTTTGGGACATTGTAACCCTGGGAGAGATTGAGGGCACCCTCAACCTCAAGACCGAGGCGGACGATGAGGCAAAGAAAAAGGCGGACGAGTTCGGAGAACGGTTTGCCAAAAGGCAAGCGGACCAGGTTGCCGACAAAATAAGGAACAACTGATGTTAGCCCAACTCATTGCCAAGCTCGGACTAGATGCACGCCCCTTCAATCAGGGGATGAACAAGGTGTCCGGGTCCATGAAAAAGTCCGGGAAAAAGATGGCCTCCAGTCTTAAGGGCCAACTTGCCGGGGTCTTTGCCCTGGGCTTTTTAATCAAGGCAAGTTCCGAGGCCCTGCAATTTGCCAAGGACGTTAAAACATTCTCCCACCAAATCGGGTTGACCACGGAGGAGTTCCAAAAAATGGACTACCTCTTTAAGACGGTGGGGGCGGACACCAATGATGTGGTGGATGCCTTTGGGACCCTGGTGGACAAGATGCACGATGCCATTAGTGGCTCCGAGGGTGTCCGGGAGGATTTTAGATTGATTGGTTTTGAGTCCGATAAGATGAAGAACCTTACGGCAATGGAGGCCCTTTACGCCTACGCCGATGCGTGTGCCAGAACAACCGATAAAAGCCAGGTTTTAACTACAACCCTTCGGACCTTTGGCGACGACCTGGGGCGGAGGGTGTTGCCGTTAGTCCGAGACGGAGCAGAAGCGTTGAGGGAAATGGCGGCAGCCGGCGCGGACTTTGCAATTAGTGAGGACGCACTTAATACCCTGGATAATGCCACTAAAAGACTGGAAGCCTTTAAAGCGGCAAACCGGAGTTGGTTCGGGGAGTTCCTGGGTGGGTTGGTAGGTTTAGCGGACGGGATTGTGATGGTTGTTAAGGGGGCAATTGTTGCGCCCATCTACGGACTGATAGCCGGCATAGGGCAGCTGATGAAAAACGTTCGGGATTGGAAAACCCGGTGGGGTTTCGAGGGTGTGTCGGGCGCGGCGGGAGCAGGAATGAAAAAGGTTTGGGCTGACATGGAAAAGGGGCGGAAAGCCAAGGAGGCCATCTTAAAAAACAAACTAGACCCGGAGGGCAAGTTTATTGGCCAGGGGTTGGACTTCAAAATGGAGGCAGAGATTAAAGCCCTGGAGAAACAAGTACAGAAACGCAAGGAGGCCCTGGACTTTGCCAAGCTAACCACTGCCGAGCAACAGGCCCAACTCAAACTCCAAAAGGAACAGGCCGAGGCCGAAATAAAAGGACTCCGGGAAACCGGCAAACCGGAGGACAAAAAGAAGGCATTGGAATTGGAGATGAAGGCCATGGATGCAGCCAGCAAGTTGGCAAAGGGCGCGGGTGGCGCGGCGGCATCCCGTTCCCTGACAAGTGCCCAGCAAATCGGGGCCATGGTTCGCTCGCCCCAAGGGCTTATAAACCTGGCACGGCAACAATTGGTCCAGCAAAAGGAGATTGCTGCCAACACAAAGAAAACGGCACAAGGCAGTGCCGGGGATTCAATTTACCCTAATTAACATGGCAAAAGTAGTTGGCAAGGGAACATACAGAAGGACAGGCAGACGCTACACCTGGAGCAAGCAGAGTGGCTGGCAATCGGAGGTGCGCTATGAGGGGGAGGCCCGTGCCGTCCGCCGGTTGATTTCCCGCTATGCGCCCCGGGTTGACGAGGTGACTTATGACACCAACGGAGCCACGGCAACCCTGGTGGCTCGTATCAACCGGGACACCTCCGGGGGAGGTGGGGGGGTTAGCGATGCGGAGGTTACAACTGCCTGGGAGTTGGTTGGCCAGGACTCCCAAAAGGACATCCGGGAACATTGGAGGCTGCACACCCTCAACCCCAACACCATGAAGGACATCGAGAAAAAGGCCGAGGAGTGGGGGGATGATGTCACCAAGGATTATGACACAAACGCCTTTGATGTTGCCATTCACACCGGCAGCGGCACCACCACCAACACCTCCGCCTGGACCAATAATGCAAAGTTTTTCTTTTTCCTGCTAACCAAGGGGCAGGAGTCTTACATTGAGACGGAGTACGTTCTACGCAAGACAGAGTTGGTGGCGAGCGACTACGAACGTGCCATGGCAACCACCGGGGTTAACTACCTTTGGACCACTGCATTACTAACCGCCGCCGAGGGCATCCCGCCCATGATTCAGGCCACCCTGTCCGAGATTCCCACCCCAACATTTACGGTGGACGGTGACATAAGCGGCACCGGGTATACTTACAAGTGGTTGTGGTTGAAGAAGTCCCCGCAAATCACCCAGGTTGCCGGCGGCAAGTTTGAGCGAAACCAGGAATGGCAGTTGAACATCTGGCCCAACTTCCTTTACCCGGAGGCCTGATACATGGTCCGAGTCCCTGCAAAACTAAAAGGCAACTCTCCCGAGGCAGCTTGGCACAACCAATTGCGCGAGGTGATTTTGTCACTCCTGCCGGTTGGGTCCTCTAACACCAACTATAAGCGCACAACCCGGGGCACCATCCGGGAGGGTAAAGGCGGCGGCAGTGCGACAGGGAGCGGCAAAGCGGTGTGGCTTTAAACTTTTTAACCGGCAGCGAAACCCCAACGGCAGACCGCATGAATCTGCTTTGGGCCGAGGCAGACACAATCATAGACAAAGCAATGGACGGCAAGTCCACCTTCCTCCTGTTTCATGGGGCAGTGGACTCGGATTGGGTGGACTACCTCCACACCGGCAAGGAGTTTTGGTTTTACACGTCAATCCAGCACCAGAGCGATGACCTCTCCGTCCTCTACCCAATTTATTCCACCCTGCCGGCAACCCATGACCAGGCAACAATTGACTCGGCAGTCAGCGGGGCAACCTACACCTATGACTCCGGGGGGTGGGCATTGTCTGCCACGGACATTGCCATTGACCAGACACTAAAAGCCCACACCGTTACAGACAGTGGCAACACTTATTATGTGTGGGACAAAGGGCAGCCGGCACCGGAGAAACGTTGGAAGTATGCCGTTGCGGAGATTTTGATTGGCAACGCAACCGGCAACGTCTTTGAGTTCCCGGACACATACGATAAGTACAACGCCTTTAAACTCCACAACCTGACCGGCAGCCAAATCACGTTTTATTTTGGCACCTCCTCAAGTTACAATTATAGCCTTACCATTCCCGCTTATTCCCAGAAGTGTGTCCGCCGGGACTCGGTTGCCTCCGGTTACAACTCCGAGTACAAATACTTTTTCAAGTGCGAAAAGAACGACCCCAGATTTTTGTCGTTTGACTCCCATGCCGGCAGCGTGGCGCAAACCATGCGAGCCAACAACATTACCAATGCCTCCTATCTCTACAACATTCTGGAGTTTGTGGGCCAACACGATTTGGTCCAGGAGTCGGTCAGGCAAACCCACCGCATCACATTTGACCCCACCCAATGCGTGGACATTGGCGGCGAGTATGCAACTGCCGGCTATATTCCAACCGTCAACGACTCTGCCAAGGTGGCCGAGTTGGTTTATCACAAGGGGGACTTGAGTTATTACCGGGCAACCGATGCCGTTAGCACCCCGGAGATTGGCACCATAGAGTTTGACGGTTACACCAACCTGGCAACTGCATTGACCTCCGCCGGCCTGGGGTCCTCCACGGTGCTTAATGAGTTTACAATTACCAAGTCTGCCTCCAAGTTATATTATTACGTTTGGCAAAAAACCACCAACCTCCTCACCTACCAGGACCAGTTTAGAATGTTGGACCTGGGGAGCGGGTCAAGTAATGTTGCCTTGGCAACCAAGTTTTATATGCCGCCGGTTTTTACGCATCCCCAATACCTTCACAACTACCAATACCGGGGGAACAGCACCACCAATTATTCCGCCCATACCAAGACGGTTGGCACGCTTAAAACCGACCTAGGCACACACCTGGACAGCACCCCCACCCTGAGCGGCGAGGAGGTTAAGCTAACCACGGAGGGACCCGTGCTTTACTGGCATGAGGCTTGGCCCATTAGTAATTGGTTTACCGGGTTTATGCGGTCCCATTATTTGGAGATTAATTTAAGTGGCGGGGTTGCCTACATTGAACTGGACCAGGATTGGCCCCTGGCAACCGTCAAGACATGGTCAAGCGCACAAACAACCGAGTATCGCGCCGGTTGGCCAAGTATGTGGAAGGACTCTGTTTTTTCGGCAACCCTCTCGGGCCGGCGACACGCTAACGATGCCCACGGTTTTCACCGGATGTTTGAGGGGCCGCGCAAACCCCGCTTATATGAAACCACCACCGGAAATTACCCACACAACGAATTGAACTATGACCCGGCAGGACCCACCGGGGGCGACTACACGCAGAACAACACCGGCCCGTTAACCTCCACCGGCATTGCCCACCAGACCTGTGACATTAACCTGGTGGTTGAGCCGTTTTATGCCGGGGACACCGATGTCCCCAACTATCCACGGGTGGTGATTGATGACGGGGCGAAGAACCTGGAGGACACAAACTCCACCACGGCAACTGCCTCCGAGATAGCCACGGCAATTAACGGCAACGCAAACGAATACTCCCGGCTTAATCTGCTCAAGGAACATTACAACGACCTGGTTAACATCTGCAAAAAGGCAACCAAGATTCGCCCCCTCTGCATTGATGAGGTTTACTTTGGCAACAAACGCCCCATGGCACAGGGGACCTATCTGTTTACCAACTACCTTGCGCCCCGGGAGTGTTATGCCGGCTTTGCAGACGGGTCCAGCGAGGAGGACCTTTATGATAATTTGGGGGTAACCATCCGGGACGAGACGGATGCCCCCATGGTGGATGTTTACGCCGATGCGTTGACCGGTGACGATACCGCGATTGAGGCTTGGCATTGGGTTAAGATTGCGGACGTTCAAACCCGGGCAACTGCCCTGGGGTTCAAGTTCCGCCTGGAGGAGCAAGTTGTGCCGCTCAAGTATTCCACAACCGTTACCCGGCACTTTGCCACCACGGCAGTTGATGCCTCGGCGGATTTTAAGTTTAGGGTTACGACCCCGGTGATTAGCGGCAGCACCTACATTGCCACCCTCTCCACCACTAATTACTCGATTGGAACCCATTACACCGGCAACACCACCCTCTCCGATGCCAACCGGTCAATCCTCTTTCACCTTTACGATGACGCCAGGACGGCAAGCGGCAACCGGGCGGACTTTGCCGAAAGCGAGGCAGCCAACTCGGACGGGGCGACCTTTGGGGATGATGCAATCCGGGACCTGACGGCAGACGTTAATTTTGTAACCCCCACCGCGATTACCAAACATTACCTCTATTTTTGCCAGGTTACCCCTCCCGTAACCCATTCTGCCTAGATTTGAAACCCCGAAAATCTTTGGCACAATCCACCCGTGGCGAACCTGTTAAAGCTCTTTGTTGACCTTCAAAACGATGAACTGGTTACATCGGCAGTTGACTCTACCCCGTTAACCCTCCCGGATTTTATCCAGGGAGACCAGATACCGGTGGAGGTTTACTTGTTGGTCCCGGATGAGTCCGGTGGGTTTTCCTCACAGTTTACCACTCTCTCCGATAATCTAACGGTTAAGATTGGCCTGGTATCACCCTCCTCGGCAACCACGGCAACTGCCTATTCCAGTGCCACCCTCTCCCGAAAATACCGGGTGGGGGCAGCCAAACCCGTGGCAGGAGGCACCGGTTACACGCTCAACGACGAGTTAAAACCCCCCACCGGGTCCGCAACCGAGGACCCCGTTTTGGTGGTTAAAGGTGTGGCAAGTGGTGCCATTACCGCATTGGCCGTTAAGGATAGAGGGATTTATGCCACCAAGTCGGACTCGGCCTTAAGCCTAACGGATTTTGTGGTGGCCAGCACAACCTCGGGAGGGACTTGCCGGGTGGATTGGGAGACATTCCACCAAGGCACGTTGGACCTCAACACGGCAGGGGTAAACAACACCCTCCTCCTGGGAGACTCCAGCCCGGTGGCAAGTGCCACGGCAACTTTGGAGATTGAGATAACCGGCACCTCCATTGCCCGGACACCCATTCAAAAGACGGTGACGGTAAAGGCAGACGGCATTAAGAGCGGCACCGGGAACAGCACAAGTGCCGCCGGCTACATTCAAATTGACAAAACAACCGTTACCGGGTCCGCCACCATGGATTCCCTGGCCCTGGGCAACTCCAGTTTCATCCGTTTAGACAACTCCGGCTTTACTGGTAACGCAACCATAAGCGGCATTGCGGGGGGGGTGGACGGGTACTTTTTAAACATTTACGTCAACGCCTATTCCTCAAGCCAAACCCTGACCTTCAACGACGATGCCTCCGCCACCAGTGGTGATGACATTAAGATTAATGACTCCGCACTGGTGATAACCGGGGACGGAATGGTCCAGTTGATTTATGACGGAGACGACAATGTGTGGTCCGTGATGAGTGCCCGGGACACAAGTGGGGCCGAATAATTTGAAACAGACAATTTTAAGGAGAAGATAAAGACATGGCGGAGATTAGCATAACGGATGGTTACATAACGGCAGCTGGGGCTGATTCTAACACGGCACTCGGGGCAAGCACTGTTCAGGCGGATACACTCATTGTGGTGGCCCACAAGGCAAGCGAAACGGAAAACGCCGGGACGGTGTACCTACGGAAGGTGGGGGGAACGGTCAAGATACCCCTGGAACCCGGGGACGTGTTGAGCATCACCGGACCCAACGGGGAGGAGTTCACTTTGGCACAATGGGAAATTTGCAACGTCACTGCCGGGGATGGGTGTGGCTTTGTTGCAATTGACTATTCACCTTATGGCTAAAACTAATGTCTAATTTTCAACTCTACAAAAAAACAATTAGTGCCACCGGCACGACCACGGAAAACGAGCCAATCATCAAATCCGATGGTGCGAGTTCGGATGTGATGGAGTGGCAAGCGTCTACCGGCACAAGTAAGGTCGAGATACGCGAGGACGCAAGCAACAACCTGAAGCTGGAGGTTGACGGCATACCCGTTGCAAGCGGATTGGCTGGCATAGATGGCACGGGCCTCCACTTCGACGGTGCGGCTGGCAACATCGACATTGCATCGCCGCCCGACTTGGGAACGAAGTTCAGTTTCGAGTTAATCATACAAGCGGATTCGATACCGGCATCGGACTATGCCTACATCGTCGATTTCGGAAATGGCGGTAGGTTCGCCTTGACATCAATTGATGGTGTGCTGGCGATTTACGACACCGACGAGCGCAAGTTCACAGGTGCGACTTTTCTTGATGATTTAAAAGTTCACCATCTTGTTGTAACGGTGGACGGCACTTCTGCAATTGCTTACGACAATGGAAATCAAGTCGGTACTGCGACATTAGGTGCAATATCGGACATTGACGATTGTGCAGATGCTAGAATCGGCACACGCTACGATGCGTCTGGCTATTTCTTCGACGGCACTCTGTATCGCACAAGATTCTGGAACAAGACGCTGACCGCAGCGGAGGTCACGGCGAGCTACGAGAACGCTACCGTGCCGTTTGCCGACCAGTATGGGAGTCAGACGAACAAGATTGCTGCTTCCGTTGACCAAGATTGGGGAACGGATGTTGCTAATCTAGCCGCTTTCAATTCCGCTTATGCGTGGACGGGCCATTCAGCCACATCGTTGACTGTTTCTAGCAAAGTATTGCAGTTTAGCACCTCCGGGGCGAACACAGGTATGTATTACAATGCCGGACTTACGGCTGGGAATAGATACCGAGTTGTGATGCGAACCGGCACTATTTCGGGAACCACATTCAAAGCATACACCTATGCTTCTGGCTATACGGAAGTCGGAACGCTTGTTGCATCAACGACCAATGTTTTTGATTTCGTCGCTGAATCTTCGCTAAACGGATATTTGTATATTTATGCGTCCACAGGAGATGCGGCAACAATTCAATTTGACGCATCAAGCGTAGACAATGAAATCGTCGAAATCGGAGTGGTCAGCGACTACGACCTAGCGTTCGCAAACCCGACCCAATCTGACCAAGTGCAAGACCGCGCTGGTGCGGCAGACGGCACTTCGTCTGCAACGGGTGTGGTGCAAGTCACGCCGATTGAGCAAGTCAACACGAACAAGCTGGCAGTCGGCGGCACGACTCCGTTGGTTGGTATTGGTTTGGCGGCGGGAGTTACGCCAACCACATTGCTGGACATAAATGAGTCAACATCTGGTGACGTTTACCCGTTGGTCATTCGGAACAACAATGCCGGTGGTTCAGAAGGTGTTGGGATAAAGTTCCACATTGCCAACACGCTGAACGCTGGCGCGATTCTGATGGATGCAGATGCGCCTTATGGTTCGGCTGCACAAGCAGACGCAACGATGCAATTTTTTACGTCTCTGGATAACACGCTGGTGCAACGGATGGAGATTGATTCAGTTGGCAAAGTGGGAGTGAATACGGCTCCCGCAGGAACATTTCACACGGTAGGACTAGCGGGCACAACGGCTTTGATGGTTGTTGGGGCGAGTGGCAACAACATTGCCAACTTTTACGATTCATCGTCTGCCGCCAAAGTCACCATCGACTCGGCTGGCAACGTGGGGATTGGCGTGACGCCAAGTGAGGCGTTGCATATTTATCGTTCTGGTGCAGTAAACGCAGAGATTGAATCTAACACAGACAACGCAGCTTTAATTATTAACAGCAATACCGACAATGTTGGTCGGGAACGCTCTGAAGTTATTTTTCAAGATAATAGCGTCACCAAATGGACGGTAGGAGTACAAGAAAACTCTTATTTCCACATTGTTGATGCCGCACGGGGTGGGAGTTCTTTCACAATACGAGACGCCGCCGATATGTTGTTGATGGAGAGCGGCGGCAACTTGGGGGTTGGCACGGCATCAGTCAACCGCACAGCAAGTTCAATTGCGCTGACCATTGGAGATGGGACTGCTGACAATTATCGAAGTGCGCTTGAGTTGGTTGGTTCAGAAGTTACCGCCGACGATGCAGTCGGGAGAATTGCTTTTTGGAATGTTGGTGGGTCGGGTGGACAGATAGCCACAATATTGGGCAATAGGCAAGGGGCCGACAACAGTGGTGCGCTATTGTTTCAGACGAAAAATGCTGGAACCAACGGAACTCGCTTCACAATAACTCCGAGTGGCGGCGTTTACGAAACCAACGGCGTCCTCAAAGAAAACTTGCTGACCAACTCCGGCTTCGACGTTTGGAGTAACTCGACGCTGGAGGATGTTGCGACTGTTGATGCAGATACAATGGCATCCGACGATACGGGCGACTGGACAGGTTCCGCCAGCGCGACTTTGGCATTTGACACCGACCACTATGAGTTAGCTACTAGCGCAACAAATCAAAGCATCGAAACCACGTTCTCCGCGCTGACCACTGGTAAACTTTACGAATTTTCACTTGATGTGAAAGACGGCACAGCATCGAGTCAACCTCTCTATTTCCATTGGTATTACAGCGGTTCAGCCAACGGTAGCAGTCCCACATTTACGACCACGAGCAGTTTCGTCACGCATACTTGGGTTTTTGAAGCGACCGGCGCAGCGGCAGCGGCATATATTAAAGTCAGCAACAATATGAGCGGCAGCAATGTTGAGTTGAAAAACTTCACACTCAAAGAAGTCACGCCGGGGATTGTGTCGGGAACTGCTGGGCCAGATGGGTGGGCGCGGCGCGGGAGCTGCGATTTATACAGACAGCACAACGATGCGACTCTCACCAAAGACGGTTCATTTTATTCGCTAAAAGGCGTCGGTAGCGAAACACTTTGGCAGACTCATTGGCCGACCGTTTCCGCTGACCCACTACATATCGCGCGTTTCGCTGGCAAAACAGTAACATTTGGCGCGTGGGTGTATTCAACTCTCGCCACACCGGAAGTCTTATTGCGGATTGATGACGGTGGAACATCTGACTCGACCCAAACGGTTGCACAAAACACTTGGACTTGGCTTGAGTGTACCAAGACCATATCAACATCCGCAGGTGCAACTTTTCAAATCGCAAAATCGGGCGCAACGGCTGAAACATTTTACGTCTCCCAAGTGTGCCTCGTATTCGGCAGCGCAATCGGCGCGGGGAATTATTCGCGACCGATGGGGGAGATTGTTTGGTTGGATACAAAAGTCACTTCGCAAATCGCCGCTACTATTTCGTCGGCGGAAGATTTGAACGTGGAGGTTGATACAAATGGCAAACTTCCCAAAGGTGCAAAAGCGGTCGATATAATTTACGCCGGTAGCAATGCGGTGGTGGAGCAGTACCTACTTGTGGAGGACTCAGCACTGAAGAGTCTTTCGCAAGTTGCCAATGTGCAGAATGCAAATGCGGGTTGGGTTCCGTTGGAATCGGATACACATTTATCATTCACACCGCAAGGCACTTGGAACGAACTTTCGATGCAATACCACGGCGTTCAACTTCAATAAGACAATGGCAATCACAATTAGCAAAACAGAAAAGCCGAGCGGCAAGTCATTCCAAAACATATGGATTGTCGTTGAGGCAGACGGTGACAAGTGCAACTTCGTTCACACCGCACCGGCAGACTTGGAAGGCGATGACTTGCAAGCGTATGTCGATGGCCGCGAGGATTTCTACAAGCGCGAAGTGCTTCGCAATATGTATCCAACCGCCGACTGCTACAATGCCGACCTAGAGACTTTCGAGAAGTGGATTGCCGCCGGTTGCAAGCTGGAGGAAATCAGCGAGGAACGAATCACTCAAGCCGCCGTTCCCGCCGCTGATGCGGTTATGGGCGAGCGTCAAGTGGTTGTTGAAAGCGAAGAAGAAAGCGAAGTCTCCACGACTGAAATCGTCGAGGTGGACGGCAAGTTCGTCGAGAAGACCACAACCGAGACAGTCACGAACACGGTCAGCACTCCGCAAGTCACGAAGCACAAACTTTACAACGATGCCGGTGAGGAGATTGGCGAACACGAAGTGCCGGTGATGGAATCTTACGAGGTCAGCCCAGCCGTTGAAGCGGTTGAAGAAAAGAGCGAGACGGTAATCACGCGAGCCGAATCCGTTGTGGAGAAGGTCGCTTGGAAGGATACAGCAGAATAATTTGATATGATAGAAGTACCAACAAAACCGAAGGCGGGGCTGAATGTCTCGAAGGTAGCCATCAGCTTGAACAGCGCGGCTGAGTTCTCGATGCAATTCAGCATTGTGGGCTGGGGCAAATATACGGACGGCGAAGGCAACGATGTGTGGGGCAACAATCCCATCGTCTCGACGTTGTTATTGGTATCCGGTGCGGCTTGGTCTGGCTGGGTTCCCGGCGCAGCACCGAGCGATGCTGATTACATCGCCAATCTAGCACTGGCCCAGCTTGGGCTTGAGCGGGATGAGACGGTTGTTGCAGCGGAACCAGAAGCACCGTCCCCGGGAGACTGATGCCGTTTAATGTTTGAGATTAAAACCAAGGCAACCAGGGACTTGCCCGTTAACGTGGTTCAGGTGCAACTGGTGGGGTCCCACGAATTTGGCATGACGTTTGAGGCAACGGGTTTTTCGGTTAAAACCTGGACGGTGGGAGAGGGTGAAGGGGCGCAAACATTAACCAAGCGCAACTCAGTTCCCATATTAAGCCAGAGGATAAATTTGGTGGGAGAAACCTGGGACAAGTGGAAGAAGTCCACCAAGTCGGACAAGGATTTTATTGGAGGGTTATGCCTTAATGAGATGGGACTTAAGAAGGGATGAACTGGGGGGACGTAAAAGTGGGTGGGGCTACAATGCTGGGGTGGGTTAGTAACCTCTCCAGTTTTAATGAAATTTTGACTGCAATATTAACACTCTTAAGCATTGGGTATGTTGCGGTCCGTTTAGTCAAGGAAATCAAAAAGAAACATGGCGGGAGAAAAAACAACAAAGCCGGGTTATAAATCCACGGAGTTCTGGTTGGCAGCCGTTGCCGCCCTTTGTGGCATCCTGTTTGCCTCCGGGTTCATTGCACCGGACTCGTCCGGGGACAAGGTGCTTGGGTTAATTGCCGGGGTCCTGGCAAGTCTTGGTTATAGTGTCTCAAGGGGCATGGCCAAGGCCAAAAAGGAGTAACCCCGCCCCGGGGGGCACCATGGCGGAGGCACTCATTGCGGTAGTGGCTGCCCTTGTAACGTATTGGCTGAAGCGTAAACTAAACAAGGAGCAGGACAGGGGGGCATTGTTGGAGGACGCACTGCATGACATCGACAAGGCTATTTCAGACGGGGACATGGATTTTGTTAACTCTCACCTTGAGCGCACTTTGCGCCGGTTGTCACACCGTAACCGTCATAGACGGGGACAAAGTGGTGGAGAGAATGGAGAAGGGGAAACCCTTCACTCCAGGGATTAACGGTTACTTTGTTCCAGATGCCCGGATGCGTGAAATCCTCCAGCAATTGGAGGCCAAGACCCGGGAGGAATGAACCCACCAAGACCCAAACGGCTCCGGGTTTTAAACCTCTCCTGGAAAGTTAGGTTTTGCAACAAAACAATCCCGGACACCCGGGATGCCTGGGGATGGTGTGTGCCGGCGGACCAGACCATTTACATTTGTGAGGACCAGCAGTCCGATTCCATGGCGGACACGTTCCTACACGAGGTTTTACACTCTATCATTTTCGCCCTGGGGGTGGACCCCAAGGAGGAGGAGAACATTGTTCACCGATTAGCCACCGGTCTTTGCATGGTTTGGAAGCAAAACCCCTCTGCCTTTAGGTGGTGGCAATCGTTGTTATGAAACGTTTTCTAGCGTTCGGGGATACCCACGGGGACATGGTGGATAAGAACGCCCTGGAGGCCCTTTTACGCTTCAAGAAACGGTACAAGCCACACCTAACCGTCCACCTTGGGGACCTGTTTGATTTCCGGGCTTTAAGGCAGGGGATAAGGCAAACGGAATCGGAGGCCCACGAGGACTTGAGAGGGGACACGCTCAAGGGGTTTGAAGTGTTGGAGAGGACCCGGCCAAACGTCCTGCTTTTGGGCAACCACGACCACCGCATTTACCGGGTTGCCAAGGAGCATTCCAGCGGACTCGTCCGGGAGGCTGCCGAGAACGGCATTGCCCGGTTGGAGAAGCATTGCAAAAAACTCCGCTGCCAGGTTATCCCCTACCATTACCATCAAGGTGTCTATTCTGCCGGCTCCCTCCTGTTTTTGCATGGCTATACGGCCAACCTCCGGGCAGTTGCGGAACACGCCCAGCACTACGGGACCGGCCCGGACTCCTCGGTGGTGATGGGGCACCTCCACCGGGTGGAACAATCCACCGGCAAACGCCACGGGAGGGCACATGGCTTCTCGGCAGGATGCTTGGCCAGGTTTGAGTGCATGACCTATGCCGCCCATCGTCTCGCTACCAGTATGTGGGAGTTGGGTTGGTCGTTTGGGGTGTACGATGAGAAGCACCACCAAGTTTGGTTGGCTACCAGGACAGGAGACAAGTGGGTTTTGCCTACGGGGGTGGAATCGTTTTGAGCGAGTGGCAAAAAGTATTGGCCAAAGGGTTTGCCTTAAAGGGGAGACCGGAGGGATACGAGACCACCCGGGAGATTGCGGAACAAATGGGAATCTCCAAGCAATTGGCCTGGACTCGGTTGTCCAAGCTATTTGAGGACGGCAAGGTGGACCGTTTAAAAGTGATAATAGGCGGGAAACATTGTTGTGCCTGGAAGATTAAAAAAAAGGGCTAGGGTCCACATTTGTTTGGGGGTGATTACCCCGGTTAAGCAGGGGCGAAAGTGGGTTCTTAAAAGCCTCTGCGCCGGCATGGTCAACCCAATAGGTCCTCGCCTGCACCGGTCAACCCCCTGGCCTTTGGACACGGACACATTTAGCACCCAAGGGGAGGCTCAACGGGCGGCGGACCAGGCCAACAATTACCTCGGGGCTAGGACTTGAAACAGGGGCGGGACATGAAACAATTAAATCATGTCAAGGGGGATGGGCTTTACCTTGGTGGAGTTGTTGGTGGTTATCGCAATAATTGCCCTCCTGGTGGCGTTGTTACTGCCCTCCCTGGCCTCGGCAAAAAGAACAGGGTGGCAGGCTGCGTGCCTAAACAATCACCGGCAACTGAACCTTGCACTCCATGAGTTTGCCGGCGACCACCAAGACCGGTTCCCCTATGCGTCCGCCTGGGAGCGCGAACCCTCGGCACGCTGGGCTTGGGTTAGCGGGAGCATGAGTGGCGGGGGGGCCTGGGCACAAACGGACCGACCACTCTATTGGGGTCCCTTGAAGCCTTATGCCGGGATGAACGTTTTCAAGTGCCCGGGCGACAAGTCCACCGTTACCCGGAGAACAAGGGGAGAGGGAGAAACAAATTGGGTTGACCATACAGAGCAACGTCCCCGGTCTTATTCCATGAATATATTTGTGGGAGGCTGGAGTGGTTGGCCTTTCATGTATGACAACCAGATAAAAACCCACCACACTTACGAGGAGGTTAAGAACCCGTCCCAACTGTTCACCCTAATAGAGATGCCGGCGGAGAGCATTAACTCTGGCAACTTCCGGGTGGTGCCACCCCAGGACGGCAAAAGTGCCTTCTCCATGGATTGGCCCGGGGTGTATCACAACAACGGCAGTGTGGTCTCATTTGTGGACAGTCACACGGAGTTTAAGAGGTGGTTGGAGGAATCGACAAAAGTGATTCCTGGCAGCGCAGGCAACCCCACCACCACGGGCACCCTGATTGTGTCGGAGGACAACCGGGACTTGGCTTGGCTACAAGCCCGGGCAATTGTCCCGGACCCCAACGACCACAAATGGTACTCCTGGGTCTCCGGGATTGGGCGTTACAACCGGGCATGGAATGCGCGGGAGGTGGACGGCAAATTGTATGACTCCTGGGGATGGTTCTGGAACGATTCTTGGTGATTTAATTATCAGTTTGGAACCGTTAAACGTGTCTGGGGGTTTTTAAAATGCTTGCATGGGGAGGGAGAACCGAGACAATGCTTGCCGGCATGAGCACAAATGCAAGGTTGGACTCCTCAAACGCAGACCCAGATTCCTGGTTTAAGTGGGCAATTTCGCAAAACGAGGACCTCTCTGTGGATGTTAGCCTATGGCCCATCAAGGCAGACCCCACGGCAAAATCAATCTTTCCAAACAAAACCATCGGGGAGGCAGCCGACCTAATAAAAGAGTGGTACACGACTTTGAAACTAACCCCCTCCGAACACTCTCGGGTAACCCTTAACAGGATAACTCGGGATAACTTCTCCAAAAAACACCTATAATAACCATTAAAGTGGTGGAAGCGGGGGGAGTCGAACCCCCTGCAGGAGTGTCTGTTTCCCTTTAGTTGTTCCCATATTCCCATATTCATTAACAATTAAGTGTCCCATTGTTTCCCATTGTGTAATTAAGTGTTGCCTTATGGGGATAACTCGGGATAACTCCCGCCCGGGTTGTTTAACAGTTTCCAACTGATAATTCTGCCGTCACAGCGTAACAATTCAATGTTTGCGGGGGTATGCTCAAACTTCTGCCGTCACAACCTACCCCGCCCATGTTACGGATGGAATTTAATTTCAGCCAATGTTTGTAAGGCTTGTGACGTTGTGACGGATTCTCGGGGGGGGGGTGCCGGTGAAACGGGCCAGGGCCAAGGGGAGTTACAAACCCAGGGTGGCAAAAAGGTTCTGGCAAATAAGAACAAATAAAAACTTTTAAAAAATGTTCAGAAAAAGGTTGACGGTGGAATCCGCCGGGTTTATTGCTCTCTCCGGTTATGGAACTCATACAATCAGGAGGGTGTTATATGGATGTCCTCAAGCGTGTGGCGGAGGACAATGGGCTAACCCGGACAGAACTGGTGGAGTTTTTGATTGGTGAGTTGAGAAAAATGGAACCCGAGGAGGTGCAAAAGTGGAAGAAAAAAAACAGGAAGAATTAACGGAGGCGCAATTATCCGCCCATTACATTGTCACCGACTGTGTTGCCATGCGGTTAAACAAGACGGTGACACTCAAGCAGGCAGTGGGACTTGCCATTGTCTCCGTGGTTGTTGCCCCGGTGGTCTTTTCTCTGTTTAATCTGTCCGGGTTGGAGGAGGAGAATTTGACCTTGAAGGAGGAGGTCCAAGTCCAGATGGAAATGAACATTGCACTAACGGAGGTCCTCTTGAGGGCAGGAATGGTGGGCCAATAATCAAATGAAAATCGGCTTGAAAATAAACAAGAAGTTAAAGGAGCAGTTGCAGGCAATTGCAGAGGAGGAGGACCGTTCCATGAGTTCGGTGGCACGGATTGCAATAATGAAGGGTCTCCCTTTTTTTGGCAAGGGTGGAATCCACCAGCCCCCAAAAAAAACAACCAGGGTGGAATCCACCTTGACTGAGCGATGACCTACAAGGAGGCAGCACGTTACATGGGCGTGAAGGTTAGCCGGCTACGGAGTTGGGTCCGGGCCAGACGCATCCCGTTTATTCGTTACGGTTATAGGACTCACCGATTCAGGAGGACAGATTTGGACAAATTTATGGACGAGAACACTGTTAAGGCCAAACCATTATGAGACAAGCAACAATAACAAGGGTGGCGTTAGTTGCCGCCCAAAGACCAAGCAAGGTTTCCAACGTTTTCCAATTGGAAAACAACCGGAAAAGAGTGGAACGTATGGGCGATTCCCTGGTGTGCAAGGTGTGGTTTGTCATGTTCGCCATGTTCGCCATGGGCACCATCGTTGGCCTCCTCCTGTTTGGTTGGCGATGAGTTTACCGGTGCCACAACACCGGCCTCCCCCCCCATCACAACCCCCTGGGTTTTTCATAGTTGCCCGGGGAAAGGGGTGGGGAGGTTCAATTTGGGACTGTCGTTGGTTGGAAATGAGTTCCTGCATTTATAGCCCAACGTCCCCGGTGTGTTGCCGGGTTGGTCCCGGCGGCGAATGGGTGGTTGCGGTCAACTGCCTTTGCGCCGCCAAATTTATTCCGAAAGGAGACAGAACAAAATGGAAAATAATGCACTAACAGTAAGAGAGAACCCTGCCGAATTGATGCGGCAGAGTAGTGACGTTGCCGGCGTTTGCCGGGAAATAGTCACCAAGACGGCACACCCCATAAACGGAGAGAACTACGTTTGTGTTGAGGGTTGGCAAAGCATTGCAACCGCCCACGGGTGTGTTGCAGGAGCAGAGGAACCCAAGGTGGTGGACGGAGGCGTCCAGGCCATGGGTTATGTAAAGCGAATGAGTGACGGCATGGTGTTATCCACCGGTTACGGGTTCGTTGGTGACGACGAGAGAACATGGGCAAAGCGGCATGAGTACGCAAGGCGAGCGATGGCACAAACCCGGGGCATATCCCGGGCCTGCCGTTCTGCATTTAGCCACGTTGTGGTTATGATGGACACCGGATTAATGACCACCCCGGCGGAGGAGATGCCCGGGAATGTGGGCGAGGGGAAAAGCCAAGCGGCAACCACCAAGACAACCAGCAAACAACCACCCAAAAAGGAGGCTCCCAAGACGGTGGACGTGGCGGAAGTTAAGGAGGTGAGCAAAGGAGAACCAACAAACAACCAGCAAACAGTCACCCCCATTGGGGACTTGCCGGTTAACGGGGAGTGGTCTGTTTATGTGTTGGGATTTGGGAAGCACAAGGGCAAGACCCTCGGGGACCTGGCAACCGAGGACCCCCAATACCTGGAGTGGCTGCCCAAGCGGACTATAAAGCCCAGGAAGGACGGCACACCCTGGGACTCGGACATTGAGTTAAACCGGATGCTGGAGGGTTACCAGACCGAGAGAAACACCGAGATGGCCCAACTGGTCAAGGACGTGGCGGAGGGAGTTAAAACAGAGGCACCCCAGGGGGACGATGATGTCCCGTTTTAAGGAGGTTCGTTATGATATTCTTTGACATTGAAACTGGACCCCTGCCGCCCCAGGAGTTGGAGGCGAGAAAACCACCCTTTGAAGCGAGGAAGGGGTTAAAAGACCCGGCCAAAATTGAGGCAGACCTAACCGCAAAGGAGGCAACGTGGAGGGATAAGACCACCCTAAATGCGTTCACCTCACAAGTCTGGTCCATTGCCTACAAAAAGGGCGCGGACGGGGAGGTTATAGTGGACCATTTTGGCCCGGACCCAACCCCGGAAAACGAGGCCGGCATGATAGAGGGTTTCTTTGGCTACATGGACTCCCACTCTATTTTGTGTGGGTTCAATATAATTGCTTTTGATGTCCCTTTTATTATCCGCCGAGCCTATGCCCTGGGGGTGTATGTCCCCAGTAGCTTGAGGCAACGCAAGTATTGGTATGACAAGTTTGTTGACCTCATGGAGTTGTGGACTCTTGGCACCTACCGGGTGGAGACCCAGAACCGCATTAGCCTAAACAACCTGGCCAAGCATTTGGGCTTGGAAGGTAAGACCGGGACGGGCGACAAGTTTTGGTCCCTGTTCCGTTCGGACCAAAAGGCCGCGCTGGACTATGCCAAGCGAGACGTGGAGTTGTTGGCTGAAATCTATGACAAGATTGGGTGATGTCCGGCCAACCCGCATTTGATTTGGACCTGGCCTTTGGGCAAGCCGGGGAGGAGTGGCTGCGTCACCTCCTCGACACTCAACCGTTTTGTAAGGGTTGCGGTGAGAGCAACGGGTTGCTGGTGGAGGTTAAGACCGAGCGAGACCTCTGGCACTCCACCGGCAACCTTTTCTTTGAGTTTGAATTTAACGGCAATCCTTCCGGGTTCATGGGCACCCAGGCGGATTGGTGGATACATTTGTTGACCCTGGACGGCACCCGGCACGGGGCACTCCTTATAACCGTGGGGAAGTTGCGGGAGAGGTTAAGGGAGTTGGTAAAGGAGGGGGTGGCCCGGGTGACCGTGGGGGGAGACCACAACGCAAGCCGGGGGGTGTTACTGCCCTTGGGCCAGGTGGGGAGGTTGTTTGTATGATTAAGTCTTTAGACCAGTTGCCACCCCTGGAGAAGTACATACCCGGCAGGGTTATTATTGGTATTGACCCGGGAGTCTCGGGTGGGGTTGCGGTTCGTTATGTTGGCCGGGAGGTCCTGACCTTCCCGATGCCTCCCGAGGTCGATGCTGTTAGGGATTTGTTTCAGAAGATAACCCACCCGGACTGCCTTAATGTTGCCTACCTGGAGGACGTGCCGCCCTTTGCCGGCAAACTCTTTCCCGGGTCCCGTATGTTTCGCCTGGGAGAGTCTTGTGGGGTTATCCGGGGTGTCTTGTCCTCTCTGTATATTAACACCGTCCTGATGCGCCCCCAGGCTTGGCAATGGGCATTAGGGTTAAAGAGGGAGAAGGGGTTGGAGCAGGCGGCATGGAAAAGGGTGCTCAAGGAGGCAGCCCAGGTGCTTTACCCGGACATTAAAATAACACTTAAGACGGCAGATGCCGTGCTGTTAATGCACTATGGAATTACCCAGCAACTATGAAAGTGGGAATGGTCAACTTGGGTGCTAATAACCACAAGGCAAGGCTCAAGCGAATTGCTACCATCCTTAAAGCAATTTCACGCCATTATGGCTATGAGGTGGAGGATATTATAGGGACGCGCCGATGGGCGGACCTGGTTTGGCCTCGTCATGCTGCCATGAGTTTGGCGCGTGAGGAGGGGTGCCTGTTGCGGGAGATTGCAGAGGTGTTTAACCGCAACCACCAGACGGTTATTAATGCGTGCAGGAGTGTCCGTAACTTGACGGAAACGGAGCCACAATTGGCCAGGGAATATGAGAGGTTAAAGGAGCAGTTTAAGGGATGACCTATGTTGACATTGTGAATGCCTTTTGGCGTTACCACAAGCGCAAGCCGGTGAGTGGGGGGGCAATGCAACTGTTTTTCTATCTTTGTAACGTTAACAACTATTACCGGTGGAGTGATTGGTTCCATTTGTCCCGGGATACCATGTCCTCGGGGTTAGGGCTGTCCCCTTCCACCATTAAGCGTTGCACAAGAGAGTTGCAGTCAAGCGGACTACTAAACGTGCAAAAACAGAGGGGCAGATTACCCAACAAATACAGTATCAAAAGTGCTTTGCGGTTCCCTGGTGACCACCCAGGTGACCACCCAAGGAGTTTGCGGTTCCCTCCTGACCCCCCAAGCCGTTTGCGGTTCCCTGGTGACCCCCTATTAAAGATAAGTAGTAGAACAGATAAAAGAGGAGAAGGTGATACCCCTCCCCT
>Ga0208030_1000395_pt1 | contig 30413 bp, 31 predicted proteins | sample MalvirDeepMed_M9_FD_184246 | JGI IMG/M metagenome (GOLD analysis project Ga0208030, IMG submission 184246) | Marine viral communities from the Global Malaspina Expedition - Malaspina viral metaG DeepMed_M9 (SPAdes) (version 2) | ecosystem: Environmental > Aquatic > Marine > Oceanic | place...
CTTATTTACTACAAATTTTATCTCTCGAATATATGACTAGGATTTTCAGCTTCTTTCATAGCAGCTTTCCAAAAAAGGTCAGGGTTGAATCTAGGATTTTCAGCTTTGAAAACGTCACTAAACATATTGATGAGTTCGTATTCTGCGCTGAAATCGCTCAAAACTTGAGCTACTACCTTAAAGTGATATTTGGTAAATCGTGTCATTATTTTCCTCCTTTAACTCCAGTGTTTTTCTATTTGCAGGATGTAGTTACTAATTAAGTTGAGTAGGACTTCATCGGTTTTCTTACTGTTAGGGACTCTGGTTTCAATGATTGCATTGACTAGGTCTATCGCTATGGCTACGATTCTTCTGTAGTCGTTCTCTCCGTATCTGTTAGCTGTTTCTATTAGTGAGTGTAATTGGGTGTCCATGAGGTTAGTCATTTGAACTCCTTACTTGTTTGATGTATTTAGTATAGCACTACTAGAGGTAGTGTCAAGCATCTTTTTATTAACTCTATTTACCATGTCTAAAAAAGAGGGGAAAGGAAGGAAGTAGGAAGGAAGGAAGCTGGAAAGGAAGGAACTATCAACTCTAGGAATGGACGGCAGAAACTAGAGTTAATAAAGAGAGAAGATAAAGAGGCAACCCCTCCCCCTATTGGGGGGAGGAGTAACTAGGCCAGAGAGTAGAATTGTGAGACGAATGGTCTACCACGTAGTCCCAACACGTTACGCACAATCCGTTTCCTAGAATCGCAATTGTGCCACAAGTTCCACATTGTCCATCCGAGTCTATTACTTTACCTATTGGTAGATTGATAGAATTCGTTAATTTTTGTGCCGATGCTGTCCATTGTGCCTTAGTTATTTTTTCTTTGTTTACTTCGTTTAAGGTTGTGAAGAATTTACCGTTTACCTTGTCAAAGCCATCGCCGTTTTCGTCTAGGTCGCTGAAGATTTGTTTCCAGAAACTCATTATAGATTCCTCCGTGTTAGTGTTCAGGTTTTCCCTGACAATTAGAATTATAGCAGAACCATACCTATTGTCAATAGCTAATATTCTTATCACATCTATCATGTCTAAGGGGAGAGGGGAAAGGAAGGGAACTAGCACCTCTAGGAAGGAAGCAGGAAGGAAAGAGATTTGATAAAGGGAGAAGATAAAAAATTAGAGGAGATAACCCCTCTCACGAGGGGCCATATCTATTCCTTAGAGAAGCTATATAGGGTATCAGTTTACGATACCGTTTGTAATCCTGACATACGAAACAATATCGACTTTCGTGGGGAGGCTCCCCGGGTTGCATTTCGTGGTAGATTTGCCCAGCTTCCATGTCCTCGATTAGTTTTCTGTCAGCTTGATTCATTTGAAATCTCCTTTAGTTTAGACTTACACCGTCAACAATTTCGGCATTCCGTCGAACTCCTTGGGTTATGGTTCGGCGTCTACCAACACTATCTGCACTTTTAGCAGTCCCAGTTCTTAGAGCTTTGTTCCGTATGATATGACTTCGGCGGTAGGTAAGACGGTTTCCACCCGACCCTCTTTTGTAGTGTGCCATTTATTCCTCCTCTCTTGATGTATTTAGTATATCAAATCTATAGGCTGTTGTCAAGTATTTTTTATCAGATCTATTTACCATGTCTAATATAGAGAGAGCGCAGGAAGGGAAAGCTGGAAGGAAGTAATACAGGAAGGAAGGAAAGGTCTTATCTAGTCGAAGAATGAGACCTGATAAAATGTCAACCCCTGACCCCCCCTAATAGGGGGGGCTGGGGATATGTCTCAGGTAATGGGTTCGACAAAATTCTGGTTTGAACCCTTGCGCTATAGCTATTTCAAGGTTAGCCAAAATTTGGTCTTCTGTTGGGCATCCTAGATGACTTCCATAATTACCGCCCAGTTCTGTACCGATATGTATGTCTCCACCTTTTCTGTTAAAGGTTCGTGTCGAGCCGCTCGTGATTGGTTGGTGGCAGCGGTGGCAGATAGTCATTTTAATTCTCCTCTTTAATTTTAGTTATGGTTACTGGTTGTTTGCGATTGATTTTTTCTATTTCACGTACTGCTTGTTCATGCTTGCTAGTGGTGCTTGTGTAGTGCCTATATTTGGTTGATAGTCTTACTGGGGTTGTTTGCAAGTCTTTGGCTCTAGCTGCTTTGATTTTCTTGATTAGCCTATCTGTCTTATTCATTTGTTCCTCACTTGTTTGATGTACTTAGTATAGCATACCCAGACCTAATGTCAACTATCGTTTTATCAGATCTATTTACTATGTCTAACTTGTATGGTATGTAAGGAAGGAAGGGAAGCAGGAAAGGAAGGGAAAGCAGGAAGGAAAGTTATCTACTCTAGGAAGGAAGGTGGAAAGAAAGAGAGAAGATAGAATTGATAAAATGTCAACCCCTAGCCCCCCCTCATAGAGGGGGGCATGTTGTTGGGGTGTTGCATGTTAACCAATCGCTTTTCGTTTGCATCCATTTTATCCAGTACCAATGAGCAATAGACATGCGCTCCATTACGTACTGTCATGCTAGGGAGTATTGCCACATGACATACTGGACATTCGGTAGTGGCTGGGTCATTCATTAGTAGGTAACTATTTAAGTGTTCTAGAGATGCTATGTAGTAGGTGTCCACATGACTAATCTTGCTATTGATATGCTCATGATTAATCTTTAGGCTGCGGTTCATTTTGAACCTCCTTGGTTAATGTTCAGGGTCATTTCCCCGACATCTCTATACTAACAGAATGAGAGCTACTGTCAACCTAGTATATTTTTATCACCTCTATCATGTCTACATATATACACAAAAATAGGGCAGCCTTTCGGCTGCCCCATTTCAAGTCTTATCTACTCGACCCACTTCATGTACCATCGTGCTTCTTTCGCTGTTAGCATTCCCTCGTTGTAGGCGTCCATTATGCGTTGTATCTTCATTAGGATATCTCTATCAATCTCTTCGCTTTCCCATACCGCTGCGCTTGCCCTTTCCCATTCCGCTAGAGTCAACTCGTGAAGGCTTAATGGATCGACAATCATTTGAACTCTCCTTATTCGTTTTTCCTTGACATATGTATGATACCATACTCACGCCTATTGTCAATAGGTATTTTTACTATGTCTAAAGATTATCTACGCCTATTTTGAGGTTTCGGTTTGCAATTCCTATCGACACATTTCACAGACCAAAAATCGCCTAGACCTCCTTCTTTTCCATGATATTCATTACGAATCTCTTCACGGGTTTGGGGGTTTGATTTAGAATCTCCTGATATTACAGTTGATATCAAAATGAATACTCCTAATGCCATAAGCATTAGAATCATTCCATAAATAATCCAATGCTTAAATTGTATATTACATTTCATTTTGTAACTGCTTTCGTATCTGCGGCTTTTGTAGACTCATTACATCTTCAATACCCCATGTACTATTATTTTTATTCATATCAATTAAATTCTGTTTAAGATATCCTAAATGCCTACAATTACATTCTGTTACTAATCCACATATGCATGTATAACAATCTTCTGATTCGTATACTTCTATGATCTTTTCGTATTTCTTTTGTAATCTATTTAGATTTTTTTTAAGCTTATCATTTTCTTTCTGTAACGTTTTTATTTCATCAAAAGGTTTTTTATATTGTTTCTCATTTCTCACAGAGTTTTTCGGGTTCTTCATTTGTATTCTCCTTACCTTCCATTTTTAACATAGACGCTTCAAATACTGGTATCAAACATTTTACTGGCAATATCTGCACCATCACATCTATCCACTTTACTTCATCCAGATTCTTACCTTCAGGTGTAGTTTCTTCCCAAAATATCCTAAGTAAACTATTAAGCTTTTCTGTATATTCTTCGACTGTTTTACATGTGTGCAACATGTCATGTAATAGTTTATGTATATGTTCATTATTGTCTACACAATATATAACGCTAGCTGTAGCATCCCTACTTTGTTTAGGTATATCTGTAGTCATTAAAGTATCCTCCCTTATTTCATTTCAAGCTCAGGCTCTCTGCTCAGTACTTTACGCATACTCTGGTCACTGTTCCTACCCTCAGAACTTACTTATATATGTACCTAGTCTGTACTTGCTACATCGTTTACTTAGATACTTTAGTAGTTCTCTACCTACCTTGAGTTCTCTATAAGCTCTACGCTTATCCTAGGCCGTCTCTAGCCTTTGTAGCCAACCTGTAGTCTCCTAACAGCAGTCTGTGGCTAGCTCTAAGCTAGCCTATTCTTATCTCTTTTTCTATTTCGGTTTCAAGTCCATCCTTCTCAGCCACTCCCACACCTACCTGATAGCTAGAGGCTACCTGCCTACCTAGCTAGCTAGTCAACCCTAGACTCTAGACACTGAGACCTTGACTCTGGTGTAGCTACTCACCCTACACCCTACATCTTCTCTGTACCCTAGTAGCTGGCTTACCTACTTGTAGATAACCTAGACCTGTCTCTACAGTATACCCCAACATACCCTATGTTGGCAAACCCATGACTAGCTCTCTGTACACTAGCCATTACGGTTTCAAGCTCAGACTCCCAGCAGCCCTGCAAGACCCTAGACACACCACACTCTACACTGAGGCTCTGCACTCTGTCTACATGCTCTACACACCCTACACAGCACATCCACAGCATCCTAGCTACCTGCCTTGACACCTCTACCTGCCTGTCCCTAGGCACCTCACCCTGCCCTCAGCACCTCTAGGCTAGGCTCCCTAGCTAGCACCTAACCTGTCACAAGCTCCCTGCCCACAACACCCTTCTTAAGGGGGTGGGTGTATACGGTTTCAAGCTCACCTCTTTTCTAGAACTCCCTAAATACCCCTAGGGGGGGTATATTCATAACAGTCAAATAGACTTTCTTAAGTTAGTTACTTAATTATACTTTTTAAACATTAAATAACTAAATAGTAATAAGTACATAAAGAAGCTACTAATAAGTAATAAAACTTATTCGTTTAATAATGTATTACGATGGATAGGGGTGTCTTAAAAAGTTGCATACTCCCTGTATACACCCCCCCGGTTATACTATTTTAAACCTCTTTAGGTAACCTATAACCTAGGGTAAGAGTTACCAAGACTGTTTTTTCAAAACGTCCTAGCTAATTTTTTGTAATTATAAAATAAAACTTGCTTCGCAAGTGTTTATGTCTGGTAGAAATCGGCATTGATAATAGTATAATAAGGTAGTAGCTTAGACGCTAGATCAAACTTTAAAGGATAGATTATTATGAGTAAAAGTAATAGAATAAGAGAAATCTTGACAGATGAAGAAAATGGGGGTATACTGTATGATAATATGGATGATGCCTTAATTGGTATTTTTAGAACTCAATATGGAACATCATTAGGAATATACTCCTATGTTAAATACACAGAACTTCTTATTAATAAACAGGGTATGTCTGAGGAGGATGCGGTACAGTATGCTGATAAGGATGTATATAAAGGTATAGTCTCTGCTGGACTTCGTAATCCATTAATTATTGATGATACCGGAGTTTAAAATAAGTGAGTATTGGAGTTACTCTAAGTCAACAAGATTTAGAGGCAGTTCATACTTTATTCCTAAAACGATGGTCAGCTAGTATTAGTAACTGGAAGGAACGAAACACTGACTACTGTGTGTGGATTGTTAATTGTCCAGATAGTGTAGGTAATCAGATTACCACAACTGGTACTTCATTAGCTGATGCCATAGATAAAATATTACAAGAGAGTATTAAATTAAGATAAGGAGAGTATATATGAGTATGTGGGAATGGGTACTAGTGTTTTTTATAGGATCATTGATTTCAAATGCTTTACTTAGGTTAGTATTTGGTAGAGCATATTTTTTACATAAGTCTTTAATAGAGCATGGTTATGAAAAGGGATATACTACTGGCTACTGGGATGGTTGTACTAACATCAAGATGTATCATGCCTTAATGGACAAGAGGGTTCCCCCTTCTAACTGGTTAAAGAATACCATGGGTTCACGCCTAGACACACGAATTAAGGCAGTAAAAGTTCTTAATGAAATACCTAATTAAATGAGTATAATATAGTAATATAGTTTTATTATTAGGAGATGCTATGTCACAACTTACAGACATTTATAATAGTCTTATAAATGATCCCGATATTATTCCACCAAAGAAGATGTCTAAAAATAAATTTGTGTTGAATATGGCCCAACAGCGCATTCAACAGCATGAGAATAATGCTGCAGCGTTGGAGATGGGTTTTGTTAAGACTAACGGACATTTTTCTAATGGGAATTCTGCTGTAAATAAGCTTGCTGCATTTGTGAAGTCGCCGGAGGCTTCGCCTGATACGGATGTTGATCTGTTATTGGAAAAGCAGCGTAGAAGAGATACATGGTGGAATAAGGGAGAATTTAATTTAGATATAGATATCTCAGTAGTAGAGAACTTGGAGCGAAAAGGACATAGTCGAGAAGAGATTGCTAAGATAGTAACAGCCTTTACAGACAAAAATAAGGGTGTTACGTATCCTATGAGTGAAGCTAATAAGCAAACGAGTTTTTCAGATGCACAGATTGCAGAGCGGATTAAGGCTAAAAAATATTCTTTTGATGAGATACAAACCGCTGGTGGGAGAATAGCCTTCCAGCGTGATAGAATACAAGATGAACAACCAGTACAACAAGAAACACCCGGGCCTGACACAGGTATAGATGAGGACGAATATGACATTTCTTATGATGCAGAGGGTAACAGAGTACTAACACCGAAAAAACCAAAAGGGGGGGAGGAAAAACCAAAAGATGCAAAGCATTGGCATGATAGGGAAGAGTTAAAGATATCCACAGAGGCAGTAGAGGATTTAGAAGGGAAGGGTTATTCTAGGGATAGTATTCGGAGTATTGTAGCAGACCATCAAGAAAGGGATGATTCAGAGAAAGTTCTAACCGATACTGGAAGTTATGCTCCTTTGAGTGATGAGGAAGTACAAAACGCTATAGATCAGGGTGATTATGAGGAAGACATTAAGGACAGGAAACATGCGGTATCTCCTCATCCATTACTTCAGGTCGAGTTTGATGCTGCAGAAGAGGACGAAGGAGAGGAGGTGAAATCCCAAAGCCAAAAAAAAGCGGAAGCCAGACAAGCCCGATTAGACAAAATAAAAAATAGAACTGGTCTTATTGAATCAGTAGCAAATAGTATAATACCATCCTTTGCTGGAAAAGGAGATTCTGAGCTACATGAGTTAGAAGATCATGACGTAAACATGGCTATATCACGTATTCGAGCAACATCGGACAAGGACTTCAAGGGAGCTATGTCGGATCTTACAAGTGCAAGGAAGGCACTAGGTTGGATAGGAAATAATATGGAGGCTATACAAAAAATAGTAGCTAAACCTAAAGAGGAACTTTTTCCACCACCGGGCGGAAAACACAAGATAACTAACCCCAAAATTAAAGAGCGTTTAATGCGACATTTTCATTCCAAGGGAGAAGCTAAATCCAGTAGGGAATTCACACGACGTTTAGAAGCAGGAGAATTTAGATTTCTACGTAGTACTGATAATCTTAACGCATATATAGAGAATAATCCATGGGGCCAAGAGACAGGAGGTGGGCCTACTGGTGATGAAACAGGTGGGCCTGATTCATTAGAGTTACTGCTACCTAAAGCCGCAGCAGCATTGAAAAGGCACTTCACGGAGGAAGGGTTCAATAACATTATGGAAAACTACGGTGATAAGAACAAGCAACTTTTCGATGCAATGGGACAACCAAGAAGAAAAACAGATGCTGAGGGAAAGCTTATAACAGGTGATGCTAAAAGGTGGATAGGTTATGATCCTGAAACTGGTAAGCAAACAGAGTATAAGAAACAAAGCGATGCACCATTAGGTCGTTTTGTGACCTCTCTATCGGATGTTAGGGACTATATAAAGAATCTTGAAGATCCAGAGCATCCACATAATAAAACTGGCCCTATTCAGGAAGATGGGGAAGGTGAACCTCAACCCACGCCTAAACCTACAGAAGGGGAAGAGCCTCCGAAGTTTACTCGTCAAGCTAGAGACGCTTTTTTGGAGCATTTTAATGGGGAAGAAGATGCCCTTAATGAAGCAATAAAAAATGGTGAATTTAATCTTCCAGAAGGTAAGACGAAGTGGACTTTGGCAGAGGCTAAAAATCATATTAAGACATTAGATAAACCACTTCCATCAGGAGAAGAAACTAACCTAGGCGAATACAGAAGCAAATCAGCCTTAGCAGATGATTTAGTGGAGCGTGGTATTGCTGCTAATATAGGTGTAGCACAAAGAATGGCTGGTTTGATTGGAATGGGGAAAATAAATATAGAGGATGCTTTAGCTTATGAGGGTAAAGGTGACCCATTAACTTTTTCTACAGATCCCTCCGCAGTACAAGATCTAATAGATCATATAAAAGAAGCACGAAAGGCTCCTATAGATAAAGATACATCTAGACCAAACGCACTGCTAGAGAAGATTCGTCAATTGGGTATTGATCCTGATTCAGAAGAAGGACTAAAAATTCAAACTAATAGACAGCTAGCTGCTGCTCTTAAAGAAATAAACCAAACGAAAAATGAAGACGAAATAAACCAGAATATACGGGACGGAGAGGAACCAAAGTCACAGATTATACCATCATCAAATCAAGATCCGTCTTCAGAAGAGGTATACGAGGCTACAAAAGATATTCTGAAAAATCCCACAGCTATAAGAATGGCTAGGAAGCATGGTATGGTGGATAAAGATGGTAATCTTACAAATTTAGGTCACGCTTTTTTTGAGGTTGCTGCGCCATTGGTTTCCGAGTCTGTAAAAGAATTTGAGGCTAGGATTGATGATGTTAATACCGTTTTAAAAAAACCGCTAGAGGACGGTGGCTTTGGGTATATACAGGGAATGCGGATTAGAAATCCAGAGGGACACTTATCTGCTACGCTTTTTCAGCAACTTATACAGCACATGAGAAGGGCAGGTGTCGATTTCCATGCTGATTATGATCCAGACACTCTTGAGGAAGGGGCAGTATTAAATGATCCTACAAGGAACCCTAATCATAATGAAGAACCTGCTGAAGGTTTTGGGTCTATTTTAACTAGACCTATGATTGATAGTGCTATGATTATCAGTCGATTGTCTTCCGAACAAAGGCCAGTAGGAAGTATTCCAGACTTTATGAATAGTGTTCGTATAGTAGCAGCTAATAGAAGATTTCAACTTATAAATCAAGGTATGGATCCAACTAACGCAGATAATCTCATTGATGAATCCATTGATGATACTATAAATACTACTCTAGAGGAGAATCTAAATACGGATGGTTTTAATGACTTTTTGGATATAGTAGATCACAATCTACAAACTAATCATCCAGATATTGCTGCAACTCCTGTAGATTGGAATAAACAGCCACCTATGTTTGAAGATATGGGTTTTAAGCCTTACACTCCATCTGGCGAATTGACTACTGCGGCTGATGAGACAGTAGACGAACACGTAGCCTCACGACAAGAACAAATAGAACAAGGACAAAAAGAGTTATTCGGTTTTAAGCCCGAAGATAGAACAGATTGGGGTACGTCACCTGCACAGCAAAATGCAGAAAAAGCTAGAAGGGCAAAGCTTACTTTAAGAGAGCGACAAGTAGAAGATCTTAAAAAGGTTATGCACGGAGATGCGCATGACGATTTAACTAGTGATGATGCTTATTCTGATAAAGAAATAAAGGATATGTGGAATAAGCAGGTTCGTGATCCTAGAGCGAGAACTAAGGCTCAAGCTAAGGCTGCTGAGGCTAAGGCTGCTGAGGCTTCTGAGGATAAGGTTGCAAAGCCCAAAGCAGAAGCTAAACGTCCGAATCGTGCTGGGGCTTTGGCACGATTAGCTAGATTACAGAATCCTGATTTAATTGGTGAGGATGACGAGGTTCTTGATCAGGATGCAATGGACAGAGCTATTGCAAAACTAGATAATCATTATACTGAAGATGTATTTGAGCTTAAAGATATTATAGATGCTGTAAAAGCCCAATCTAATTTAGTGGCTAATCAAGCTGCTCAACAAAGTCAAGAAAGAAAGAATAGGCTTAGTGGAGCCGATAAAGTGAGGGCTGTATCGGACTTTGAAGAACAGTTCCCAACTCCAGAGCAATGGACTGAGCAAAATGAGGGTCAACAAATGAGTCCTGAAGTGGCTAAAGATTTGGCTAGAGAATTAATAAACTTTCAGTATAGACAGGAAAATTTTGATCATTTCGGGATTAAGACAGGAGATAAAGATGATGTTAAAGCCTTACAAGAGAGGTTAAGATCATACGGTGACCTTAATCCTAATGCTATGAAAGAGATTGCTGCAGAGATGCTATCAGCAGAACGAGCAGGGATTGATATAGGAACAGATGAATTCCTAGATCATGTTAAGGAATTTCAGGAAGCAGCTGCTCGTGAAGGAAGAAAAGCTTCTGCTGATGAGGCCCATAAATTAGCAAAAATTGCTCATGCTTTAGAGAACGGTAATTTTTCTAGAGGTTATGATAAAGATGGTAATGAAGTTCAGCATGGGTTAGATCATATGGGTAGTCTTGAACATACTTCTGCAGATATAGAACATGAAGATGGACAAGCTCCGTTAGTCCATGCTACAGATGAAGATGGATATGCTGATACGGAAGTGCAGCCACTAGCTAATGAGTTACATGAGGCTAAATTAGCGTCATCTAGAGTTGATAAAGAATGGCATAAAGATAGAAATGATATAATCAATAAAGGTCATGCCGAATTACGAGAAGATTTGCAAAACGCTAAAGCAGCTACAGCCAAAAATAATAAAGCGAAAGATGATGGACATGCTCAAGCTGAAGCTGACTATGAAGCTTCTAATGCTGATATAGATCAACGTCAGAGGAGGGACACTAGTGAAAGGCAACGTAGAACAACAGACGAGCATAAGAAATGGAAAGATGCCTATACGAGTGTACGTGATGGCAAGATATCAAAACACGACACAGACTTAGCTGAGGTTGACAAATTTAGTAACCTTCAACAATCTCTTTATGATGAGGCCCGTACCGATATTACTAATGCAAAGGAAGCGCATCAAAACGTTGTTGATGTTGCTTCAGCCAAGAGAATTGAGACTACACATAAAGCAGAACAAGCTGCGGAAGCTAAAACTGATAAAGTTACGAAGAAACATAATAAAGAGTATAAAGATTTATTAGAACAACAAGGTGATGAAAGAGAAAGTCATAATCAACGAGCCAGAGATATGCTTACTGAGACAGATGCTTCTCTAGGTGTCTTAAATCAGGAACATGCAAACCAGCTTACGGAATTACAATCTACAAATAGTCAAGCCCTTGAAGCTTTACAGGCTAAACAGAATGAAGAGTGGCAGAATGCAGAGGTAGAATTACGTGACTTTCCTGAAGCCTTAAGTACCCTTCAGAAGACTCATACTAATAATATTGATGAGCTTGAGAAATCAATACAACAGCAAGAGTTAGCTTTGCAACAGACTCAGACCGATGAGATAAACGAACATGCTGATAAGTTGAAGGTAAGAGAAAATGAGCTAATTCAAGCAATGACAGATTTAAATCTTAGACAGGCTGATGAGAGACAGGCTGCAACAGAAAGTTTATATGATGCGGATGTACAGATAAATGCGACATTAGAAGATGCAATAGAACAGGCAAGAGAACAGGAAAGTATTACCGTTGCTCGGTCTGAAAAATATCGTAATCAACGTGTACAAGCAACAATGTTGTCAGCAAAACTGGGAACATCAATAAAAAATGATGAGGATATTGCAGGAGCAGAAGAGTTACTGCAGCACACTCAAAGTACTGCCGCAACAAACGCAGCAGCAAGACGAGAACAAATTACCGATACTTATCTAGATGCGATACGTGATGGTGACAAGGAGTTTCTGGAGAAGATACGCACTGTGTTTAGTGATGCTGAGAAGGAAGCAGACGTAGCTGCAGAATCTTTCACTGAAGAACGTGGAGAAGCAGTTATGAAGTTGCGTCGAGGGAGATTAGCGGCTAATAGAAAACATACAGAAACTGCTAAAGCTATAAAGGATGGTCAAGAGGCATCAATGCAAGAAATTAGTGAGAATACTAACAAGGCATTAAAGGAGTTAGATGCTGCTAGACCACCTAAAAATCAAGAGGCTGCCGATAGAGTAGCAGCGGCTGAGGCGGCATTGGATGAGAAATTTAAAGATGATCCAGAAAAAGCAGCTGCTATTAAATCTGGTAGGCACATGGGAGAATCCAAGGAAGCTAAGAAAGCTAGTCATGAAGAGGATGGTTCAGGGCCATCTGGTAAAACAGATCCTGATGGTGAGCCAAAGAAACCTGTTAAAACTCGTATGGTTCCGGTCAAAGACTCAGCAGGTAATCCCACTGGTGAAATGAAGAAGCAGTATTGGGTTGCTGGGCGAGGTTTGGGATGGCTTGATGAAGATACTTATATGCAACATATGGGTAAAGGTGGGTCAGGTGAGAGGGCAGCGAAAGAGAATATAGTGGTAGTACAGCCTCAGAAAGGTAACGTAGGAGATGATGATTATCAAGCAGCATATGGGGTGCATGGCTCTAGGATATTTCCCATAGAGACAGCAGATCATCCTAATGCTTCAATACATGATGATGCATTAGATCATCACGGTGTTATAGGAAGAGCATTAGGTAATATGCCTGAAATAATGAACCATCCAAATATGACATCTGGAGGAGAGTCATATGATGCGACGATTAGTCCTGAATTAATGGATAAGCTTAGGGAATCTGCCGGTGGTAAGCCTCGTGATCCTAAAAAGCCAAAAGGTAAGTGGGCAGATAGATTAACTATGGGAGGACAATTCTTTGGAGAAGCAGCACAACAGAGGGCTGCAGGTGGTGAATTTGCTGCATATGGACGAGCAGCCCAAGCATTTGGACGTATGATAGGAGTAGAATTTAAGGGTTCTTCGGATTATGTAAATAATTTACAGCGTAAAAAGAGTGGAGGACAACAAGGATCTAGGGGACAACAAAGATCTAGGGGACAAAACATAGCAAATATGCTCAGATCAGCTAGACAAAGAGGTAGAAAGGCAATAGGTGGAGCTTATATTAAAGGAAATCTGCCTGTTAATGTAGCAGAGGCTGATCCTCAAGTTGAAGCTTGGCGTAGAATAACAGGCATTGCACGGGCTTTTTATCGTAAATATGATCCTAAACATGCAAAAGAACTAGATTATATGATGCATGTTGAGGATAGACGAGAACGAAAAAGTTCTAGAGATCAACATAAGAAATGGCAAGCAGATATAAGAGCAAAAATGGATGCACGACCAGCTTTGAAGAAGCATCTCTTGAAAAGTGGGGAACAACAAAAATCTGCTGTTCAACAGCTTTCAGAACGAATGAATGTAATTTGATTTTAACTTGTATAAAGAGTATAATACTATATAAGGATTAGTCTCTGGAGGATAAATATGGGATTAGATAATATACAACAATATTATAAGCAACGACTTTTAAAAGAATCTTCTGTTGGAGAGAAAGCTGAACGAGAAGCTCGTGAAGAGGGCTTCGATGATTTCTCTCATGACGAAGCTTCAGGAATGCGTCGTGCTAAAAAGATTATGGAAGCTATTCAGCGAAAAGAATCTTATACTGAGGCTTTAGACGATAAATTTGAAGAGTCTATTGAAAAAGGTACTTCTCCTTATGGGCCACGAGATACAGCGGCTGTAGCTACGGCACAAGCTAAAAGACTTTATGGGGTTAGTTCTTTTGGGCCAGATTCTAGAGGGGCAGCAATTAGAGATACCATCGCTCAAGGAATTGATGCTAAACATGGGCCGGGGAGTTATGGAAAGGCTAATTGGAAACAGGCTGATGCAGCGTCACTTGGAAAGAAAGGACAGGGCAGTAAAAAAGCTATCAAAAGTATGTTGAAGGGTTTTCCTCCAGCCTTAGCTTCTTTAATGTCTGCTGCTGCAGGATGGGCATTAAGTGGTGATGTTGGTAAAGTAGGTCAAATGACTCCTGAACAATCTAGGGAATGGGAACGAACATTATCTGCTGCTGAAAGGAGAAATTTAGAACGAACCTTACGAAGTCAAATGCGTAGAAAGTCTGCTGACACATCTTTAAATAAAGATGCTTTTGAGTCTTTAAAAGCTCACTATGAAGATTCTACAGATACGTATATTCAAAGGACTCCTATAATTAATATGCTAGAAAAAGAGCATTCTAGCATCCCTCCACGACAAGGATTACAGTGGGATGCTATCAAACATAGATGGACACGCCCTGAAAATATAGGACATACTGTTACTGAAGTTCAAGGTAAGAAACGTATACGAGGTACAGGTACAGGGGCACATGAGAGAAGTGTGGGTGGACATGGATCAGGTAAAGTCAGAGGAATGGAAGCTGGAAGACGATTTAAGGGAGCATCGGATTCTGGGATTATTAGACCACATCAGAGTATAGGAATACCTAAACGCAAAGCGTCAAAGAAATAAGGAGGAGATAATGGTTAGCAAAGATACAACAATTAAAAAAGTAGTAAAAAAAGCGGAGCCAAAAAAGCTTATAGAAGTTTTTGCCGAAAAACCTGTTGAAAAGGATCAAAGTATACCTAAAAGACAGTACATACAGTTTTGGAAGAAAGTACAACCCAGTGATTCTCGTTTTGATGAGGTAGCCGGCACTGTGTATTGGTCAGATATTAAACAAGATATAGTAGTTGAGGGATTACATAATAATTATTCATCTGCTATTGAGGAATTGCTAACAGGGGATTTGGCGTTACCTAATGGAGTATTTATTTCTCGTCATGACACTCCTAAAGAGTGGATTAAAAACGCTCCTAAAGCAAATTTAGGTCATGGTTTTTATGCTACAGAGTTTATGGAGATAGTTGATGAAACTGAATAATTTTTTTAATAAATCTAATAAGCAAAAAAAAGCTGCTCCTAAAGTAATTTCTTTTGTTAATGAAACCCAAGATAATGCTTGGAGGGCTGAAGTACAAAAATTACAAGCTGAAGTAGATAGATTAAAGATGGTAGATGAAGAGCGATCTGTTTTTAGTCAGAGAATGCAATCTGCAGAGACGCAATTGCATGAGACTTTGGAGAGAGAGGTTATTTTACAATCTCACAAAGAGTTATTAGAGGATGAAGTTAAGGATGGAGATGCTTTGAGAGCTAAAAATCAAGATTTAGCTAATGCTTTAAAAGATATGCGAGGTCAACTTGGTATTAAGGAAAGTCATTTAGAACAAGCTGCACATAATAATCTAGAATTAAATAGGCGTGTCGATAGCTTAACAGAGCAAGTTGAGACAAGTTCCAAGGTAGAAAGTGATTTGAAACGAGGGTTGGAAGAATCTATTCAGCTATCAGCAGCTAGTAAACATGATCGTCAAGAAACCGAACATAAATTTTTGGACAACGAAGTAAAATTAAATAAGGTTATAGAAAATTATGATAATCTAAAGAATGATTATGATAAGCTTAATACAGTTGCTGAATATTGGAGAAAGGTGTCGGAAACTACACAAGCTGAAAATAACGATTTATCGCAGACCAGTGCAATACTACAACAATTGCAAAAAGATGTTAAGGTGGAACGAACTCAACAAACAGGTATAACTAAGATACAAAAGGGTTCAATCGAAAATTTACGAGAAAAATTAACCTCTATGACTGAAGTACTAGAACAACTAACATTTAAAAATAGGTATTTATTGCGTTTGGTATCTTCTTTACGTAAGGAAGCAGCGAAACCTCGTTATTTATCTATGCGTTCTATATCTCAAAAGGAAGGATTTAAGATGCCCTTGGGAAATGAAAATATACGAAAACAGTTTTTGGGTACTTCTGCCCCTACATTATTGAAGTTTAAAGTAAAGGAGGACGGCAATGACAACTAGACCGTGGAGACAAGAAATTGAGCTAATACAGAATTATCCCAAACATAAGACGTTTACGTATACAACTAGTAGTTCAAGTGCTGAGACTGCTGTAGATGTTTCAGCGGCAATGGAAGAATGTAATAAAGTATCTTTTATAGTTGAAACAGCAGATGCATATATAGAATTTGATAGCGATGCGACCACATCATCTATGTTAATTCCTGCTAATGAAGGATATTTTGATGATTCTGTTTATATAGGATCAAAAATAAGTATTATTCGTTCTGGTGGTACTAATGCTAGAATTCGAGGAATTATCTGGGGGAGGTAAATAAATGCCTATTACTGGGTTAGACCGAATGCCGGGTTCTGGGTTAGCTCGTGGAACCCTATTCGATAAAGAATTAAATATAACGACTTTGTCTGTGGCTACAGGTACGTTTGCTACCTCTATTATTTTGGAGAAAGCTGACGAGAACAAATATACAATTACTTGGACTCAACCAAGTGGTGCAGATAGAATTTTATCTATTCCAGCATTAGGTGCTGCTGATACGTTTACGTTTAATGATGCTACCCAAACTCTAACTAATAAGGCATTAACAGGTGTAACTGATTTTGATATGACTTCTGGTGATAAAACTATTTTAGACACTATTGGTTCTAATAGTCTTACAATCGGTGCTGGCGGTACTACAGTAATAATAGCTGGGAATCTTACTGTTAGTGGTTCTACTACTACTACAGTTTCAAATACATTATTGATTGAAGATTCATTATATGTATTAAACCATGGTGAAACTGGTACACCATCAGAAGATTCTGGGTTTGTCGTAGAAAGAGGATCTTCAACCAACGTAGGGTTTATATGGGATGAGTCAGCGGATGAATTTGGCACTATAAATACTTCAAGCACTGGTACTGAAACAGGGAATGTTACTATTGCTAGTTATGCAAATTTTCAAGCTGCTAATATAGCAGGAACCTTAACTACAGCGGCACAAGGAAATGTAACCTCTCTGGGAACCTTAACAACTCTTACCGTTGATGATATTAATGTAAATGGTAAGGTAGTAACTATGACAGGTTCTGCTAGTGATACTGCCGTATTTACGGTTGGTACTCATGGAACTCTTTCCATTGTTACCACAGATGCAGCCGCTGCTGCTGCTAATATACAGATAACTGCTGATGGTACAGTTGACATAGATTCCGCAGGAGTTCTAACTCTGGATTCTGGAGCAGCCATTAACATTGAGCCAGCAGCAGGTTCTGCCATATTGCTTGATGGAACTATTAGCGTTGATGCTGGAGTAATTACTGGCGCAACTTCTATTACATCTACAGCATTTGTTGGAACGCTATCAACTGCAGCGCAGGGCAACGTAACTTCTCTTGGAACACTGACAACGCTTACTGTTGATAATATTAATATTAATGGAAATACTATTATTAGTACAGACACTAATGGTGATATTACATTAACTCCTGATGGGAGTGGTGAAGTAAATATAGCGGCTGGTAATTTAAATTATGCTGGAACCGCTGTAACCACTACTGGAGCAGAACTTAATTTGCTTGATGGTGGTACAGCTAGAGGTACGGATGCTGTTGCTAGTGGTGATGGTATTGTGATTAACGATGGCGGGACAATGAGGATGACCAACGTAGATACTGTTTCTACGTATTTTGCAAGCCACAGCGTTGGCGGTACTAATATTGTTACAACTGGTGCATTAGATGCTGGCTCAATTACTTCAAACTTTGGGACTATTAATAATGGGTCTAGCAATATTACTTCAACTGGGACTATTACCTACGGAAGTCTGTCTGATGGTTCTATTACAGTGACGGCATGGGTAGATGAAGACGATATGAGTTCTAACTCAGCAACTTTAATTCCTACCCAGCAGTCAGTCAAAGCATATGTTGATGGTTCTGCTCAGACTATGGGTGATGGTTTCGTTATTGAAGATGATGATGGAACAGAAGTTACACTAACTGAAAGTAAAGAGATGAAAATAATAGGGTCTGGTGTAACTACCAACTGGACAGATACCAGTACTGGTAGTGATGGTGACCCTTATGACCTCACAATCACAGTGGATGCAGCCCAAACTGGGATTACTTCTATTCATGCTGCTAACTTAATAATTGGAGAGGACTCTCAAACAGCTATTGATTTTGGGACGGCTAATGAAATTGATTTTAAAGCAGATAATGCAGCAAGGTTAACTTTAACATCTGGAGCATTGTATCCTGTAACTAATAACCAAATAGACTTAGGAACAAGTTCTCTTGAGTTTAAGGACGCTTTTTTTGATGGAACTGTCACAGCAGATGCCTTTGCTGGCCCTATAACTGGTAATGTTACAGGAAACGCATCTGGTACTGCTGCCACAGTAACAACCGCAGCGCAGACTGCGATAACATCTCTTGGATCACTGACAGGGTTACGCCTCGTAGACGATGGGGCTATAGCTTTCGGCACGACCAACGGTACTGACTGGGATGTGTACCATGACGGGTCGGATATGTATATGCAGAAAAATACTGGTGGGCTTATGATAGGTCTTGCTGCTAGTGCGCCAGCACCTGATAACGACCAAGTACACATTTGGAACGGTTCGGCTGGTTCTGTTACAGCCGAAGCAAGAGCGGATTTGATTATAGAGGATAACGGTCATACGGCAATAGCTCTACTGTCAACCAATGATTCCAACGGCATTATCTATTTCGGAGACGGTGACGATAACGATAGAGCGGATATTGCCTACGACCATACCAACGACCGTATGAGTTTCAGGACAAACGCTGGAGTTAGATGCGCCATTACCAAACTAGGCTCTTTACAGGTTGGGGATACGTCGGTTCGGGGAACTAATTACACGACAGGGACGGCTTCCCAATCGGGGACAACCGTTACAGGTTCAGGTACTACGTGGACTTCAGCGATGATAGGGGATGTCTTCCTGTTCACCAACGCTAGCGGAGCAGCAACAGGCGGGGGAAAGATTACAGCGAGGAATAGTAATACAGAGGTTATTGTATCGAATAGCGCGACGGTATCATCGGGGAATTACACTATCTCAGGACAGGGAACGAAAGCCATAGATATTTTCAACGGCGTCCCGCCTAGAGGTGCGTTATCTGGCGGTGTTAGCCTGTATAGTGACGGCGGAGAACTGAAGGTTGTTGATGCCACGGACAACATCACCCTATTATCTCCTCATGATGACGAAGGATACTGGGTATTCGATACCACCAGCGGAACTACTGGCAAGCGAATGATAATCAAGATGGAATTAATGATGCGGAAATTGGACGAGATGTTGGGCGGTGGGTACATTGAAGATATTGAAGGAGGAGACTAATGGCGAATAATCAGGAGATTCTGGCTCATTTCATAGAAAAGGAAGAGGAAGCTGCTGCGGCTTTCGCTACGGCTCAGAACAACATACGGACACTACGTGATTTCATCACTAATACTGACAGCTTTACCTCGTCAGCTAATACGACGAAAAAGAATGCGATAAAGCATTCGGGTTGCAGTACCTGTAATAGTTGGAGTTAATAACGGAGATGCAAATTTAGAGATATAATTTGCGGTAATTGAAAATATATGATATACTGTAGAAGGCTAGAAATATAGGTAAGGAGGAAGCACATGTCAGAAATAGATATACAAGCAGATTTGAATGCGGTAAACGAGCAAATAACAAAGATGGTGGAGGAACTAAATAGAATATCGGCAAGTAGGGATCAAATGATTCAACAGATTCAGAATATGAATGGGGTAGCAATGTATCTACGAGGAAAGCTGTCCCCAGAGGAGCAGCTACAACCAGAACCAGTTGTTCAAGAGATATTAGAGACACCAGCGAAAGGACAGCAAGAAGAGTTAGGTATGGAAATAGCAGATGATATTACTAGAACCGTGGAATATCCCTAAATAATAGGAGTAAGATATGGCATCCGCAGGATGGGAATTTAAAACAGTCTTTACATATAATGGATCATCATATACTGATGTTACATTAGAGTCACAGTCTCCAGCAGGAACTGCTTTCGCTATTCTTGGTGGAACTTCTCATTTTCTATATTTAGGTCATGGAGAACGGTTTGACATGGCTATTTTTGATATAGATGTAGCTGGGAGTTTAGGTGCTTTGAAGTGGGAATATAGTAACGGTAGTAATTGGACAGAGTTTGTACCAGCATCTGGTAGGTATGAACTTGATCCTGATGACGATCAAGGGGCACAATATGACTTTTCCAGAAATGGAGCAGAAATGTTTCCGCAAAATGTTATGAGTGATTGGGCAACCTTAACCGTAAATAGTGTCAATATATATTGGGTTCGAGTTTCTTCACCCACATCTGTTTCAACTGCTCCTACTATTAAAAGGATTCAGAATAGACCTTTTAATACGTATTGTACTACACAAGATGTTTTCAATCTTCTACAATTAAATAATGTTACAGGTACTACAGATTTTACAACGTCTACTATACCAACAAAGAAGTCTGTTGAATTATATATCCATGAAGCGCAAGCATATATAGATATGGCAACAAGAAAGTCTTGGAGACCTGCATATATCCATGATGAATATCACGAATTTAATTTAAATGGTATGAAATTAGATAAACCCGATGCATATAAAATTATAACTCTTAAAATTTGGAATGGAGCAAGCTGGGATACTAAAACTCAGGGAAGAAAAACGGATTTTTTCTTAGTACCTGATACAGGAATGGTTCAATTTAGTCGGTATTTTCTATTGCCAGCTAGATTTACAAGTTATAATGCACCTGTATGGAGATGGGGTGGTGGTGAATTTACAATGCCTATAAAAATAACTTATTTAGCAGGACGAGATATTAATACTGACTATAGACAAGGTGGTATAGTGCAGGATGCAGCAAAGAAATTAGCTGCTATGGATGTTATTAGAACGGCAGATTTTGGAAATCTTGTGGTGAGTGGTATGGATAGAGTTAGCATGTCTGAAAGAATTCAACAGTGGCAGGAAGAAACTGCAGATAGGTTAGATTATATCAAAGCGTTTGAGGTATTTTAAATGCCTACTGAACCAGTTCCTATAAATGAATTTCTTGTTGATTTAGAAGGTCAGTGGACATATTCAAATGTTTCGGGAACTTCTAAAAAACCCGCTTTTATTGAGGTTACAGGTGCTAGTGAACCTATGCGGTTTGATTTAAATTATAATGATCATTTTGTTGGGAGGGCTGGAAGTCCAGCAATAGAGGAACAACCTATAGGAAATTGGAAATATGGTAACAGAACATATAATTTAGATCTAGAAGTATATACATTAACAAGTAGACAACGATTATATGATTTATCAAGGGAAGTACGAAGAATTTGTCATGCAAGAATGCATTCATTAAGTAACTTCCAACGACAACGATTCATTAATTTTCAAGAGGTGACACAGGAACAAACTAATCTTTGGACAGGGACGATAACGATAATGTTAGAAAATAATGCAGTTCTGTTAGAAACTTAGTATTAATATAGTATAATATATAAGAAAGTCTTTATTAATGGAGGGAACTCATGGCAATTTATAGGTCTGATCAAGCAACAGTCACTTTTGCACCAGAAGTGGGGCAGGGCGGCTATATGGAAGCTGGAGATAATGCTAGTTTTAGTAGTACTGGTCTTGGGGTAGCTACGGCAGTAGTACCCGGAGACAGATCAGTTACTTTAACTGGTGCTTTTAATCCGGGAAGTGGTGCGAATCTTAAAACATTTATAGCAATAGGAAATAATACTTATCTCAGTGGCCCTAAAGAGGTTCGGAGAGTAGTTTCTGGGTTTGGTACGGCTACTGTAACTGTAGATACCCCATTCGGTTTTCCGCATCCAGTAATTAGTGCTGGTACTGATCTAGTAGAGTATTTAAATACAGCAGCCGATGAGTCACCAGATTCTGCCTCAACTGATGATAAAGGTAAATTTATTACGTGGCTTCCCGGTGTGTATGAGTCAGTTGATTGCCCTGACCCAGAACAAGCCTTTGAGCCACGCTATATTCTAGGAAATCTAACGAATCGAAACTTCTACCAGATGTATGCAGGACAGGAAACTCTAACAGGGTCTATGGGTGGAATGATAATGCTTAATGGATTCCCTTTACGGTTTCCTATTGGCAGAGTTGTAACCTTTCCTGTAGCCGCAGCTAGTGATACTGCATGGAATTTAGCTGGAGCGACTAAAGCTGGAGATACACATGTACATATTGATAGAAGTGGAAACTCTACCATAGCTGCAGGAAGTTATATATTGTTTGGTGTTCCAAGTGGTAAGACAGTACCTAGTGGAAGTACCCATGATCTAGCTGGAGCTAACGGTATTCATTCTGGTACGACTTATGGAACCGCTGTCGGTGACAAAGTAGTCTATGAAATTAGGCAAGTTGTAACAGCAGTCTCTAGTTCGGCTGACGCTACATTGCAAGTTTGGCCCCCATTATCATATGATCATGCTGATAACGAAGATTTATATGCTCCTACAGTGAGTGCTTCTACAGAGTTTTTACATACAATTTACGAACAGGTTGCCTTGACTCCTGTTACTTGGAATGTTTCTCTTGTAGATGATGCAAACACTAATATATGGCAACGAAGATATGTAGGTGGAAAGATTGGGAGTATGACCTTATCGGCTGAGGCTGGAGGACTCTTAACAGGTGGTTGGGACGGCGTAAACTTCCTAGATATGGTACACAATGTAAAATCTCACCCATCATTGCCAACAAACCAACCAATGCCTAGATATACATCAATGCAAAGTATTATTTCTACTAAAGTTGGTAAATATAATAGTAGTGGAACATTTGATAGACCTTCTACCGCACCATACTACTTCTCGCAGGGCGAGGTGAGAATGTTTAACGTTGCTGCTGCAAGTGGAACAGCATTAGCTAGACTACAAAACTTTAACTTATCTATTAGTAATGCTCCTGAACCTAAGTATTATGTAGGGGCACAATATGACGGTAGAAGGACACCTAAAGAGCAATTTGAAGGTCAAAGAGAATATACTATGTCAGCTACTTTAGCACATAATGATTCAGCAAATAAAGGAACTGAAGATGTTGCTGATCTATTTAGAGAGTTGTTGTTGGCTGGCGATTATCGAGGGGGAACCGCTTTTAAAGGATTTGGTATAGAGTTAACATTTACACGAGATATAGAGAATCTTAATGCAACAGAAACAGATTATATAAAGATTACTATACCAAATGATGGTACGGCTGCTCAAGGAGGACATGAACAAGGAGCGTTTATTAGAACGGCTCCTCACAATATAAGTGATGCAAATCCTCTTACAGCAGATGCAGACATAGTGTTTAGAAGTATGAAAATAGATATTAGGGATTACGAACCAATATATCCATAGAAGGAGGACATATGACAAGTATCAAGGAAAGTAAAGTAAAGGCAGGGTTTGATTATAATAAGTATTTAATATCACATGAACCAGAAGCAAGAACAATAGAAATTCTTGGAACCAAAGAGTCTTTTGAGATTTCCGTAAAAGCACTTTCGTGGAGTAAACGAAATCAGCTAATCTCTAAAAATCTTCATTGGGATAGTACAGGTAATACAAGTTTTAGTGCTGATGGTTATGTGAGAGATTGTTTGAAAGAGATGATAGTAGAGGCTCCGTGGGGAAGAACTACGGAAGCTTTACTACTTTCTTTTGATGATCGGTTGGGAACAGCCTTAGAAACTATAGTGCCTAAAGCTTTTGGAGAAGGTATGGATGATACTATAGATTCAGGAACAATAAAAAAAGAGCAATGACATATTTGAGGGGAGTGGCGAACCCTCGTGATCCGACGGAAGCCCTAGTATTTTCATATTGGATAGTAACATTTCAATTGTTAAGAAAAGGAATTCCGTGGGATGTTATCCAGACGCTCTCGGAAGAAGAAGTTAACTTTGTTTTGGGGATCTCTGCAGCATTCGAGCAAAAAGTGCAGGAAGACGAACAGAGATCTATGGCTGCATCTCAACGTTAAATAGGAGTAAGTTATGGCAACAACTATAGAAGTGCTATTAAAAAATGGTGGCCCACCATCAGCTGCAGGACAAACGAAGCCTCCTGAAGACGACAAAGAGAAGGATGACGAAAAACCAGATCCTAACATTTTCAAGCGAATGTCTAAGGGAATAATGGGTTTTGTTAAAGGTCAGCTAGGTTTAAATTTCAAGGTAGGGGCAATACTTAAACAGTCTCAGATATTTACTAGTACAATTGGTGTTGTCTTCCAGCTACTTGGTGCATTAGTTGACGTTATGTTAGCTCCGCTACTTCCTCTATTGATACCTTTTATACGTATGATAGGTGCAGCTATTCCACATATTGCTAAATTTATGGAAACTCATATTGCTCCTAGAATACAAGCTATTGTAGATTGGGTTAGGGATTTTTTGAAGAATTGGGACGGAAGTTTGGATATGCTTCTGGGGGAAAAAGGCTTCGGAGGATTACTTGCTAAATTGGGTACATGGTTTACTAAAACAGCTGCCCCTTTTATCGGACAGGCACTCTTGGATCTAGGCGAGTTTGTAGGTCAAAAACTAGTTGATCTGTGGGATTGGTTTAAAGACGCTGATAGAAGAATACAAGGATGGATTGTAACATTCTTTATTACTCAGTTTCATAGAATTCCTAAAATGCTACAAGTAGGCTGGCGAATTGTTAGTCGATTAATTATTCCTCTAATGTCTAAATTAATCAGAGGACTACCGGGTGTATTGGGTAGGGCGGGTGCGGCTTTAATTAAACTGATGGTTCCTGTTTTTGGGGATGTTGGAGTAGCCATTGGTAAGGCATTTTGGGCAGTAGGCCGTTGGGTAATGGATATAATCCGACCAAAACTAGTTGCAATGGTCAAACCTATTGTAAATCTTGGAAAATTTGTAGTAGATGGAATTATTAAGGGAATAACAAAACTTCCGGGACAGATTTATAGGTTATTTTTAAAGATCGTTGAACAGATAATGAGCAAAGCAGGGGAGATCCTCTCAAAATCAAAAGTATTCGGCAGTATTGGACGAACATTAGGTCGCATGGCAACACTTGCTAAGAAAGCTCAAGATCCTAAAGTGATGAGTAGGGCATTGAAATCAGTAGGTATAGCGGCTAAAGCAACTAAAGCTATCCCAGTACTAGGAGCAGCTGCTACATTAGGATTTGGTATGCACGAAACATATAGAGCATATAAAGAACATGGAAGGGAAGCTGCTTTTGCTTATGCTGGTAAGACTCTAGCTGCTACTACATTAACAGCAGGTGGTGCGTCTGCTGCTGGATTACTCGTAGATGTAGGAGGAAGTGTAGCTCTTGGTCAAAGGTATAAAAATGGTAACGGAGATAATACCGTGAATTTAACGGTTAATATGAATGATCAAGGTGTGACTACATCTTCGTCAATCCAACAATTAAAGAATAAGATCGAAGATCAGAGTGATTATCAATTTGAGATAGACAATCCCGGGTAAAGGAGATAAATAATGGCAGAACCAGAAATTGCAGTGTTGTTAAGAACATGTCCACATAAGAATGTAGGCGATTCAGTAGATGAGTTTGGATATGCTTTGAAATGTGACAATGTATCTATTAGTTATACTAAAACGCCTATTCAGATTCCTATACCTCGACAATCTCCTCAATTGATTGATATAGGTGTATATAGACCATCTGTTAGTTTGTCTGGCGTGGTGGATACTATTGGTGGAAATACTTCAAATACTACTGCAGGGTTTCAAGGTATGTCTTCTATATCTTTTACTAGAACAACGGGTTCTGGAGAGAGTCCAAGTGCTAAAACATATTATATTCCATATAAGAATAAGTTAGAAGATTTTGTAACAGGGAAAATATATAGTGAAGGGAATCCATTAGAGTTAGAATGGGGTGACGCTTCTTATGCTTTAGGGACTACAGGCGGTGTCTTTTCTACTGGAGGGGCTGTTTATCAAGTAGCAGTACAACAGTGTAGATTCCAAGTTGACGCAACAAAAGAAGATAGGTATGCTTTTAGTATGCAATTTGTTGTAACTAGTCGAAGGGCAGATAGTACATAATGGCAGTATCTATACTTGAATATTGGGATGGTGATTCTTGGGAAGAGGCGCAAACTAACTCTTCTCAAAATGCTCTTGTTAGAGTTGATATCACTGATAAGTTAGGCAATCCAAGAGTTGCTAAGGTTACATTATTGAATCCATCTGCTGAACCTTTTGGTTCGGGTGACGATAGATTTGGCCCATTAACCGGTATATTTACAGATTTTCTACCCATAAGAATTATTGAAACTGACTCTAATGTAGTACTTTTTGCCGGTAAAGTGTATTCCGAAAAACAAGAGTATGATCTGGGTTTTGGACAGGTTATTAAACTTTATGCTAGGGATAATCTTGCTGAATTAGCAGATTTTCCCACAGATGATAAAAATATTCTTATTGAAAGTGATGGTACTGTTAACACAAGAAGTAAAGTAATTCAGAAGATTATTAATGATTCTGGAAGTCCCCCACATAGTTCTTCATTAATGATTAGTACAGCTAATATTCTTACCAATGATACACAAAAATTTGAAACTAGTGCTAGAGTATTCAAAGAGACGGGAACCGAATTTAATGTCGCTTCTCTAGGAAAACAGGGTTTACAAGTTATAGCTGAGATAGCTCATAATGATGTACATGAAGCAAATAGTGTACCTGCTAAAGACTTTGGATATGATTATTATGTAGATACACAATATACAACTACTGCTGGAACAGATAATCCAGCAGCAGATTTCAATTATTTTAAACGAGGGACTAGAACTAAATTTCAAGCCACTGCGACTAATTTTGATGGACTTACGGTAGAATATCCAGTATCTTCGACGTTTGCAGCAGATAGATTAGCGTTTAAACATGCTAATGAGACTACTGGTGCTGGTAAGTTAATACCCATGCTTGCAGAATATGATTTTCATAAACCTCCAACAGATTTGTATACTGGAGCAACTGTATCTTTATCTAATGAATATAAAGATGCTAATGATGCAACCCTTACTGATAATGCGTCCCTTGACTTTGAGATTATAGAAGGTACACCTAATGAGGCTTTTATTCATGCTGATCCTACTGAAAGTACATCTGCATGGGAAGGTAAAGCATGGGCTAGGCTTAGAGGAGATAATGCAGTTCCAAAAGAAGTTGCCGATTATTTATGGAAATTCGGGGTGAATACAGATACAGGTGCTAGAATAAATGATGGTGACGATATTAATTCCTCAGTCACCACAATAACTATTGATGGGAGCAATACTATTAAAGCTGGTGACATAATAATGATTGATACTGAAAATATGTATGTTACGGCTATAAGTCCAACAACAAATCCTACCTCATTAACAGTTATTAGAGGATGGGGAGGTACCCACGCTAGTTATTCAGGAGCAGCTTCTCATTCTGATAATGATATTATATATACACATCCTATAGTAGGTAGGTTACAATATCAAAGTACTAATTCTGGTGATGGATTTATACTAATTTCATTTGAAAATGATCTTACTGACCGTGATGCAAGAAGTCAAAAGGTAAATTTTGAGAGTATTGCGACAGGTGGTTCCGATGTTGTTTTAACTAATGGCAATCATACTTTTACCTTTACTCCAGATGATGATAGACCTATGAAAAAATATGGTATTCAGAAACCATTAAGACTCTCTGGAAATGCCGTTAAAAATGTAGATATCGTAAGAGAGAGAATAGCGTCTTCTTTAACCAGAGCTAAAGGAACACGGACTGATTGTGTAGTAAATACTACACCTCCTCCATTTATTTATATAGAAACAGGTGAGTTAAGCTCATCAGCTACGGCTGCATCTGCTACGCAGGTCACTTTAGTTGCACCAGTAGGGAGAACAGCTTGGGATATAGGCTTACGTGTAGGAATGACAATAGCTAAAGTAGATTCCACTGGTACTCAAACTGCTTATGGGTATGTAACAGCCATTGCAGATACGAGTTCTACCGTGGCAACTATAACGGCTGCGTTAAACACTGGAAACTGGACTAACTATACTTCTTCTGATCGTGCAACTAATAGACTTCGTTTTTATATTCCAGTAAGAGCAGGACATTATATAAGAGCTAATAACGTTCTTGTTAATTTTGAAGGCTATATGTTTGTTAAAGAAGCGATCTATACACAACAGGCTGGAGCGCAAGTAACTATGTATAAAGGTACAGGAGTTAATACTGCTGGAACTACTATAGGACAAGGAATTGAACCTAATTCCATAAAAGCTGCTGTATCAGGGGAAGCACAGAAATATGCTAGGTTTATGAATATACCTATGGGAGGGTTAGGTTGGAGTTTCAGAGACCTTGATGCTACAAACTCAGCTATTTTTACTCCTACTAATCAAACTACTATGGCATGGACAGGTGGTGAATTTAGTATAGGTCAAATGAAGAAATTTAAAGTTAGGGCTGGTAATGTTGCTATGGTCACTACTGTAGATTCTAATACAAGTTATCCAATATTATATAAAGTATACTTTGATCCAGATCAAAACCCAGACGCTAACGGAACTTTTACGTTTACTTTTACTAGAGAAGATTCCTATTATCCAGATATGGATCATGTTATTATTGGTCATGCACGAGCAGGGATATCAGCGTCGCATAAGGCCATAATTATTAGGGATAGCTCAGGGACAGGACTATTTGGTGGTCGAGATGGTGCTGGGGAAGGAGCATTTTCAACAGCCTTATTAAAGAAAACTGTTCAACCATGGTCAACAGATCTAGTCTTATATGCCGGAACAACTACTTCTACAGGTAGTACTCCAGCCACCCCAGCTAATACAGACACGTATATTCATGGTACAAGTGGTGCGCTAGGGACAGGTGTTGACGGAAATATTAAATGGACTGACGAAACTACAACTACTATTAATGCTGGCAATACTAGTGAACTTACAGGGAGTCAAGGAGATGTATATTATATATTCTTTAAGTTAGTAGATTCCGGAGGATCAGAAACATCAGAACCTTCTGAAATAAACCATGCTGTACTAGACAGAACTAATGCGTATGAAAATGCTACATCAGCTAGTAGAGGGTTATTAGCCATAGCAACAAGAGGTGGGGGATCAGGAGATACTCTACAAACTGTAGGTATAGTACCCTTTCATGGAAAAGGATTAAATATTAATGCAGATCATATAGCTGCTAGATCAATTGTTTCTGAATCTATTCGTGCTAGTGAAGCACTAGAAGCTTTTAATTCTGATATTGGAACAGGTGTAACAGTTAGCTCTGCTGGAGCAATTTATACAACAGTTAGTACTACTGATAAAGTTTATGGAGATGATAATGTAGGCTATATACTAGAAAATGCAAGTGGTAATACGCCAAGATTTCAATTTGGTGCGAATAATGGAGATCATATTAAATATACAAGTGGTGTTTTGACAATAACAGGTGATATTGAAGCAGGGTCTACTGTTACTATAGGTGAAAATACAGATTCACCATCTACCGGACAGTTTAATATGTTGGATAATGCTGATAATAGAGGTTTTAGGCTTAGAATTCCGCTAGGTCAGACGAATATGGATATTGAATCTCGGCCTTTGATTATAACTGTTGGTGGCGCAGGATCTAATGTAACTGTAGATAATACTACTTGGTCACGACCTGAGAATTTTGTTGCACCGGGTGTCCAGTACACATATTTAGGGGATATACGGGATAGTGATGGTTTTAGGGATTTTGGATCAGGGTGGAAAGCATTAGTGTTACAAGCTACTGCTACAGATGGTGGTACTACAGTATATGATGGTACTTTAGTGCTTAGAGCGCATTCGACTACAACTAATCAATATGTATTCTCATTTCCTCAAACTAACGGAAGTGATGGAGAACAATTAACTGATGACGGCACAGGACAAACGTCTTGGGCAGCAGCTTCTTCTTCTTTGAGATATAAAGAAAATATCAGACCTTTGGAGATTGACTCATCTAAAATTTATAATCTTGATCCAAAGAGTTTTAACCTTATAGAAGGGCATGTAAGTACGTTAGGAAATGCCAAATTTGGATATATTGCTGAGGAAGTTGACAAAATCTTACCAGAAGTGGTAAGATATGATAAGGAAGATAGACCGGATGCTTTAAACTATCAATTATTAACTGTATTTTTAATAGAAGAAATTAAAAAATTAAAGACTAGAATAGAGACTTTAGAAGCAATGTAAGGAAATGAGGGCCAAAAAGAAGATTGTTCGATTGAGACATCAACATCCATTGATGTCGAATGCGGAGATCGGTAGAAAAATAGGAGTTTCTAGAGTATATGTCTTTCATGTATTAAAGAAAAATGATCTGGTAACTAATGTTCCCCATCAATTAAATATAAAACAT
>Ga0208030_1000402_pt1 | contig 30205 bp, 42 predicted proteins | sample MalvirDeepMed_M9_FD_184246 | JGI IMG/M metagenome (GOLD analysis project Ga0208030, IMG submission 184246) | Marine viral communities from the Global Malaspina Expedition - Malaspina viral metaG DeepMed_M9 (SPAdes) (version 2) | ecosystem: Environmental > Aquatic > Marine > Oceanic | place...
TGTTGATCAGGTGACGGTTTGTCATCACTATGAGAAGCAATACTTTAACAAAACGATTTGTCTGTTAAGCAATGGCCAACAAGATCGTACATGTGATCAAGATGAGGTCGATGATGTCTTAAAGCAATTAAATGACGAGGCGCTTGAACAAGCTGAAATGACAGGCACTCTTGTTAGTAGGTGGGCAGAAGTTAAAACCCGAAAAGTCAAAACGTATAAGATTGTGGAGTATGTGATCTGTGGTAAAAAAATACTCCAGAAGAAAGATTGGCTGGGTAAGTTATTACCGATTGTCTATGTCGAAGGCGACTCCTTTATTGACGATCATGGTAAACAACATGTTGTTCCGCTGACATACTTTGGTGAAGAACCTCAGAAACTTCTTAATATTGGATTGTCTAACTTAGCTGATTCCTTAACGCGCTATCGTTCAGAACGATTTAAAGCAACTCGAGAAAGTATCCCAGAAGATTTTGTTGAAACTTGGTCTAATCCATCCGAACACGAAGGTTTATTCATTTTCAATTCAACACCTGAGATGCCCGCAGGCCCTGAGTTGATTGGCTCATCAGAAATACCCGGCGGTATATTTGAGAGCGTGCAGGGGGCTTCCGCTCTCATTAACGAAGTGGTAGGTCGGAACCAAACAACATTAGGACAGCAAGGGAATGAAATCTCGGGTGTTGCAATTGATAACCGTGTAAGACAAGACAATGAATCACTCGGTATTCACTTTGATAATTTAGAACGTGCGATTGAATACACGGGTAAAGTTATCTTAGAGCTTGTTCCTAAAGTCTATGATAGTCGTCGTGTGATGAATGTCGAAACCAAAGATGGCAAGAATAAAAATGTGATGTTAAATGATCCTCAATATTCCTGGACTAATTTAGAAGAAGGTGAATATCAAATTACGGTTAAATCAGGACCAAGTTTTGCACTTCAACAGCAAGAAATGTCCGAAACACTCATAAAGATGGTTCAAATGGATCCTCAATTGATGACGATCTATGGCGATATCATTATGAAGAACTTAGATCTTAATGATGCACAAGCACTCGCTGATCGTATTGACTTAATTCTAGATCCACGTGTATTGCAAATGACGGGTAAAAAAGTCCCGCAATTACCACAATCGCCCAATCCACAAGCACAAATGCAGCGACAAGCCATGCAACAGCAGCAAATTGAAACGCAATTAAAGCAACAAGAGCTGCAGTTACAAGAACAAAAACAACAAGCAGATCAATACTTTCAACAAATGGAAAATGAACTAAAGTCAGCCAAACTCCACCTTGATCGAGAGGCATTGGCTGTTAAGGAAAATGAAACGGATGTCAGAGCTCGAACTGAGATTGTTAAGCAGGTTGAAAAATCGCATCGATAGGAGATAGATATGGCTAAGTTAAGTACAAAATCACGTAAAAAACTCAAATCATCAACGTTTGGTTTGCCGAAAGAGCGTAAATACCCAATGCCAGACAAGTCACATGCAAGAAATGCCAAAGCACGTGCTTCTCAGCAAGTTAAAAAGGGCAATTTAAGTGAATCTCAGAAAGAGAAAATTGATCGTAAGGCAAATAAAGTATTGGGTAAAAGCCCCAAAGGAAAAGATGTGCCAGTCAGCTACAAAGCACGTCGTAAGCTCATTGCTAAGCGAATTAAGTAGATTTAACCGCTTCTTTGATCGACGCAATGATCATGTTCTTAGACTTCTTATCTGTCAGCTTTAAATACTTGAGGATAATATGATCTTCTTGTGAGTCATTCTTACCATAGATCAGTTGATCAATAGTCACATCCAGAATGCTGGCTACCTTGCTCAAAGTATAGACAGATGGGTTGGCCAAATCAGAAGAGCTTGCCAATGTCGTGATTATTCGTCGAGTGACACGCGCCTGTTTGGCTAGTTCGGTTTTGCTAAGTCGTTTTTTGTGGAGAGCAGATTCTAAGTTTGTTGCGATATTTTTATTGAAAATTACAAAGTTCTCTTTTTCCATTAGATTTCCTTCTTAAGTAATTGATCATTAGTCCGTTATGATGCGAGCATTATACTACACATTAACTGTATTTCACCACCATTCTGGTAACTTTTTTCTCACGGATTTATGCCGGTTCAAACGTGTTAGTCACGGCGGGATTACATGCAACCGTTAAGCATGGGATACGCACCAACCTACAAGGATTATGGAGTGGATCAAGACAATTTGGTAAGTGAGAGCGCACCTGAAGTAGGAACATCTGTTGAAACACAAACAGAAGCGCCCGTTTCAGAGGCGAATAATGAGCAAGTCGCTGGTGAACAAGGTGTTGAGAAGACCTACACGCAAGCGGATGTTGATCGAGTGGTACAAGAGCGTATTGCACGCGAACGCCGAAAGGCTGAAAGACGCCAACAAGAGGTGCTGCATCAATATCAGCAACCTCAATATCAACAACCGGTACATGAACAGGCCTATCAACAACCAGTTAATCAGCAACAACCAGGCATTAACCCGAATGAATTGATGGGTGTTGTTTCACAAGCGGTGCAGCAGCAACGTCAGTTTGAACAGCGCCAGAATATGGTGACGGATTTTGTCCAAAAGGTGGATCAAGAAGCTGCGAAAGATCCAGGGTTTGCGAACTTTCGTGATGACATGAGCGATCTGTGTACTGACGCTATGTTAGAAGCTGCCATGTATCAAAAGGACCCAAGTGTTCTTTATAAGATGCATAAGAATGATCCAGAAGAATTTGCTCGTATTCGCAGTTTAGCGCCCGCACAGCAAGCACTGATGGTCGCAGAATACCGTGGTCGTTTAAGTGCTCCATCACCAAAAATTGTCTCAGATGCACCTGAGCCAGTCTCAGAGCCAAAATCATCAGGAAGTGCCTATCAACAAACGTACTCAGACAGGAGTCCGAGGGAAGAGTTGTCGATGCGTCGACGCGCCCGTCGGAAGTAATAAACGAATTAACTGATAGGTAATTTAAAATGGCTAATACAATTAATGTATCGAGTTTGATCGCAAAAGAAATGTTGGTTGAACTTGAAGATTCTACACCGGCTTGTGAGATCGGCGGAAACATTGGTAAAGAAGATTTTGAAAACCGTGCTTATGCACCGGGTACAACCATCAATATTCCAAAACAAAACTTTTTCAATGCTGGTGAAGCAATGACAGCAACTGATGCTGACTTGTTAGAGGAAACTGTTGCACTGACAGTTGGTACACCACTTAACGTCATGATCAACTATGATTCAACGGAAGAGTTGTTGGAGTTAGGTAGTCCTGACGGCCCTCAATTAGCACAGGGTTGGAAAAATCGCGTGATGATTCCTGCGGTTCGTGCACTAAAAGCAAAACTTGAAGCGCGCATTATGGCTGAAATGAAGAAAGCCTATTACATGAGCGTTGGTACTGCAGGTACTGTGATCAATGGTTACGGTCCTTTGGGTGATGCCCATGAAATGTTTACATTCATGGAAATTCCTCGTGAAGACAGCGTGGCTATCTTGAATCCAATTAACTACAACAAATTGGGTGCAGGCTTAACAACTGTGCTTAACCAACCATACACTAGCCCAATCTTGAGAGACTTAAACCTTCCAAACGTTGCTGGTTTCTCATGCATGGAGTCTAACTACGTGGGTACTCACACGGTTGGTAGTGCTCGTCTTGACACATTGACTGTTAAAACGACTGTTGTTAGCGGTGCAAACCAAATCGTTCTAACCGGCGCGACAGCTTCTCGTGTATTAAAAGAAGGTGATCGTTTCACCGTAGCTGACGTTAAGTATGTGACGCCAGCGGGTAAACAAGCCACTAACAAACTTGTGACGTTTGTTGTTCAAGCGGATGCAACTGAAAGTGGTGGCGATATCACCGTGACTGTTCAACCTGAAATGAACTTAACAGGTCCACGTCAAAATGTTGATCGTCTGCCAACAGCAGCTGACGCAGTAACTGTTATTGCAGATGCTTCCGGTAAGGTAACTTACAACTATGCAGTGAATCCAAATTCATTCTCAGTTGTTGGTTTACGTATGCCTGGAATTGATGGCGCTGAAAATGGTTCTGCACAAGACAATGATTCTCAAATGTCTGTTCGTGTTGTGAAGCAAGGTAATATCCAGTCTTCAACTAACCGTTTCCGTGTTGACATTCTGCCTGCGATTGCAGCGTTTGCTGATTATGGTGTGACCATATTGAGCTAATGGCTAATTGGATAGGGGTCTTTTGACCCCGTCCATCTTTGGAGGGATGCAATGGCCATTACGACGGTTAAAGATTTAATCTTTCGTGCGTATCGCGATGCCGGTATTATCGGCGCTGATCGTGATGTGACAGGTTATGAAGCCGATGAAGGTCTAGATCGATTGAATATGCTCATTGCCAATCTCTATTCAAGCAGTATTTATATTCCTTTCTATGAAAGTGTTAAATTTACCTTAAAACCTGATCAGGCTGAATATGTCATTGATCAAGGGACCGCGCCGGATGTAAATCATGCGCCATTAGTTTCGCTTGAATTTTGTACGGTGGAATTAGGCGGCGTTAAATATCCTGTCGAGGTATTAGACTACGCAGACTACTATCAGTTGCCTAAAATTGATTCTACTGCGTCAATTCCATCACAAGTATTACTGTTTAAAACCCCCAACAGTTCAAAGATTATATTTTACTATAAACCTTCTGAAGCATATCCGTGTGAGTTGATTGGCAAGTTTCAAACAGGTGAGTGGACACTCACTACTAAATTGACGAGCCTCGCATTAATCTATCGTCGTTTCTTACAGTTTGCATTGTCGCGTGAATTGAATGCAATTTATCACGTCGAGCAAATGCCAGCATATATTGAAGAAGAGTATCAGCGCATGTTTGCTCGATTGAAGAGCGAATCGCCATTTAACGGTCAATCTTGGCCAAACCAATTTTTCAGAAGCGGTCATTACCGCGAAGACATTCGTAATGGAGGGTGGGGCTCATGAGTATGCGTCAAGTACCTTATCCATTGATCGGGAGTTCCAATCCTGAGATTGTGCCAAAGATTGATTCACAAAGGACCGTGAATTTATATGAGATTAATGACCCCGAAGGAAAAGAGCCGTCAGTGCTGCAAGACATGCCAGGACTCCTTCAGAAAGCGTCTATGGGCGCGGATGACACAGTGGGTTGTCGTGGGATGCTTCAGCATGGTGATTACTTATATGCTGTGTATGGTGATATTTTATATCGTGTGGACAATGGTTTCTTAGTAAGTTCCCTTGGCTCCCCCCTGACAACCAGTACAGGACCGGTACGTTTTTCTGTCAATGAGAATGAAATCCTCTTAGTGGATGCTGTAAAAGGGTATTTGTGGAATTTTACCACCTCAACAGCAACCTTTCCTATTGTGGACCCTGACTTTCCAGCACAACCAATTGACGTCACCAATGTGGATGGATATTTCATCGTGACAGAAGGTGAGAGTAATGACTGGTATTGGTCAGCACTGAATGATGGTCTGAATTGGAATTCTACGGATACTGAAAAGATTATTTCTAAACCTGATCAATGTATCGCAATTGCTACTGTTAATCGTCGGATGTTTATTTTTGGTAAAAACATTACTGAACAATGGTATGACGATCCGGTTGGTACAACACCATTCCAACGTAATAACAACATGCTCTTTGAGTATGGGTGTGCATCACGCGCCTCGGTTGTTGAGAATTACGGGATATTGGTTTTCCTCGCTTCAACTAAGAATGGTGTGGGATCTGTTCGTGTGACAGATGGTGGTCAGCCACAAATTATCAGTACACCGGCCCTCGATAGAATCATTAAGGGGTATGAGATTGATCATGTTGTCAGTGATGCCTCTGGCATGATCTATAAAGAAAATGGTCAGATCTTCTATGAGATCAGCTTTACGACGGCCAATCACACTTGGGTTTATAGTTTTAGTACGAAGAAGTGGTTTGAGCGTGAGTCGCTGCCAGACAAGCGATTCAAAGGTGAGTGTTATGCCAACTTCTTGGGCTCTCACTTTGTGGGTGATTACAGCACAAACAAACTTTATGAGATGAGTTCTCAATATGCAGACCAAAATGGTGATTCCTACCGTCGTATGCGCATTGGAAAACCATTCTCATTACCGTCTTTAAAAAGTTTCCGAGTCAATCGGTTTGAACTTGATCTGGTTAATGGTGTAGGAACTGCAACTGGTATCACACAAGATCCATTAGTTCGATTAAGCATCTCAAGAGATGGCGGATTAACCTACGGCAATGCATTAGAGGCCTCATTAGGCAAGATGAGCCAATCACTTTATACGAGTGAGTGGTATAGGTTGGGTTCTCAAACCGATTTTGTCCCAAAGATTGAATTTTGGCATTCCGTTCCAACGACATTGTTGGGTGCGGCGATTAACTATGACGAGTTTGTGCGATGACAGGGCAGGTAAATAAACAAATAGGGCATCCGCCGACAGAAACTAACTTATTAGGGGCTGACGGTCGTTTACATCCAACGTGGTTGCAGTGGATTAACACTTTAAAGCCCACATTAGAAGCGCATGTCACCAATGAGCGCATTGCTGTTTCTCGTAGAACAACAGCAGAAAGAGATGCCATGGTTGATATAGAAAATGGATATGAGTTTTACAACACCACGCTTCATAAAAAGCAGATTCGTGAAAATGGCGCATGGAAAACGGTAACCACAACATAGGAAAACGATATGGGACTTTTTGATGAATTATTTGGTGGCGGACAAGGTCAGGGGTATAGCGATCTACGTAAAGGCATTACGCAGGGAATGGGCGCGCTTAAAGACTACTACAACCAAGCACGTGGTTTTATGAATCCTTTCTTACAGGCGGGTGAAGGAGAGTTGGGGAAATATCAGCAAGGTGTGAACGCCATGCAAGATCCCAATGCATTTATTGGTCACTTGATGAAGAACTATCAAATGTCTCCGCAAGCACAATTTCAAGAGAAGCAAGGTGATATTGGCGCTAATGCTGCAGCCGCTGCGAGCGGTCAGTTAGGGAGTGGTCCTGAAATGAAACAAATGGACGCTTATAACCAACAACTAGCAAACAACGACCGAAATCAATATCTCCAACAACGTCTAGGTGTTTACAATAACTTCTTAGGCGGTGCAGGTCACTTAGCTGGCATGGGTCAAGGAGCTGCAGGTCAAATGGGTAATTGGGGAATGCAAGCAGGTAATGCGTTAGCCGGTATGTACGGTCAACGTGGTCAAGCTGAAATGGGTCAGGATGAAGCTGATTCACAAGGCATCATGGGCGCGCTTGGAGATGCCGGTCGATTATTAGGAGGTATTTTCTAATGGTGATGCCATTAAACATTCCAATGCCACATCAGCCTATTACGATTGGTGATGCGCTCCTTAATGGTTTTAGACAAGCACAAGCTGCTCGCAACGCATATTACCAAAATCAAATTGCTAAAGCTGCTGCAGGAGTTGCCCCACAAATGGTGCAAGCCAAATTGGGTTTAAGCCAAGCACAGATTCCATTGGTTCAAGCGAACACGGCGCATACGCAAGAGGGCACTAAATTAATGCCATTGCAAGCCGCGATTGAAGCACAAAACTCACAAAATGTTTTGGATCGATTGGGGCAAAGTCGCAGTCGGTTTGGACAAGCTTATCAAATGTCTAGAATGCTAAGAGCTATGTCACCTGCGGCAAGATCTGCTTGGATGGCTAACCATCAACAACAATATGATCAAATGACAGCGGACATTGCCAATGGTGTAAACAGTGGCGCAATTTCGTCGCAATCATTACAGCAGTCGAGTCCAAATACTCTTATAACAGCCCAGTTGTTACAACAATCTGGTATCCCCCCAGCAACAATGGCTAGTCCCGTTACTCAGCAGCAGCAACGAGCGGGAGGGGTTAAAGCACCTAATCCAATGCAGGGGGTTCCTCAAAGTATGGCTGCGCCTCAAGGTGCTCAACTAGGAAATGCAATTAAGAGTGCGTTGGGTAATGGTATGCAACAACAGCCATCGCAACCTTTTATGGAGACCGCGCCGCAAACTGCACAAATACGACGGGCAAGTAAGATGGCAGCAAATAAAGATTTAACAACCACGACTATTCAAAATCAAGCTCAGTCAGGTGCTGCTTTAGAGAAGTTCATTAATGGTCCGAATGCCACAAAGATGTTAAGTGCATTGTCGTCTTATCCAGGTATTGGCGGATCTCTTGAAAAAGAATATGACAAATTAAAAGGTAATCCTAAATATCTTCAGTATGAAGAAGCTCAAAAGCAATTTGCCCCCTTTATTGCTGGCGGTATTAGCCAACTAGAGGGTTTAGCCAAAACTGATCATGGCTTGAATTCAGCCCTAGATACACTGAAGAAAAATCAATTGAACTTTTTAAACAGTCCAGAGCAGGGTGTTCAGTACTTTAATAACCTTAAGCAGTTGTTAGCATCTAGAAATGCCGCTTTACAATCAGCTGCCCATCCAATGTTTAATGTTCAACGAATTCAAGGTGCACAACAACCAGGGTCTTCAGTTGTTCAAATTCCATCGTTTCAAAACAAACAACAGTTTCAACAATGGTATGGCGGCTTATCACCATCCCAACAAGCTCAAGTTAAATCACATTTAGGAGGAGGTCAGTAATGGCATACACGCCTACATTATCTGACATACCGCAATACTCCGGTGGCTATACGCCAACGTTGGCTGATATACCAATTTCGCCCGCATCGCAGCCGAATACGCCAAAACACTCCTTACTCGGTGATGTGGGCCATTTTATTCAGGGTGGTTTGCAAGGTGTCTCTGATTTAGGTCACGGCATTGCAAGTCTTGGTGATCGTGGACTTAACGCTTTATTAGGCACGCACCTACAAGCACCTCAGGGGAATGTATTTGCATTCAACCCTCAAGCTGCCAATACGATGCCAGCTAAAATTGGAAACATTGCAGGCCAGATTGGTGCAATGGCCGCTGTGCCAACATTTGCCGAAGGTTTATTACCAAGTTTAGGTGAGGGCGCATTGCAAGGCGGTGCATATGGCGCTGTTCAAGCAGCTAACAATCCTAAATCAAGTATTGGATTAGGTGCAGGGATTGGCGCTGCGTTAGGTGCGCCTGGTGAAGCATTCGGCAATATGATCGGTAACTACATGCGTGGTTTGGCGTCTAAAGCAGGTGAAGCTGGCTCAAGGATAAATACACCTCAAGAGGTTCAAAAGATTGCTCAACTAACAGGTCAGCCAACTGATTTTGGATCTCTTGTTGGTAGCAAAGGTCTATCAAATTTAGCTAATAAAGTTCTACCGAATATGGGCCTTATACCTTTTATTTCAAATAAAGGGATGAAGGCCGTTCAGGAAGCGATGAAGAATCAAACTGATACGGCAGCTGACAGCTTATTAAATGGATTAAGAGGTGGCGTTAATCCTGAAGATATACCAGAAAGTTTGCGAAAGGCAATTAGTGGAAATTTAAATAACTATAAATCAACAGCAAGTGATATGTATGATGCTGTTTCTAATTCAGCTAAAAATAGAGGGGTAAGAATAAATGACTTCTCAAACTTAAAAAACGCTTTAAACGACATAAACGATGAAGGAAGCTTACTTCCTGAAAGTTCAGGCTTTTTAAATAAGTTGAAAAAATTAGTCCCAGAAGCAGAGTCCGATGGGCAACAATATTCCAAAACAAATGAAAAATATGATCCAGTTCATACACTCTCCAAGCAAGCTAGTAACTATTCCGGTACCAATTATAGCAGCAACGCGCCTCTTTCGCGACAATATAGCATTATTGGGAGTGCTCTTAAAAAAGATCTTCAGAATGGATTATCGAGCAGTGGGAACGGCGATCTAGTAACGTCCTTAAATAAAGCTAATCAATACTATAAGGACAATGTAGTTCCTTATAATGACAATGTTGTAAGAGGAATTATCAATGGAAACAAGGATGTAGAATCACTTCCTAACAGATTAAAACAATCTCAAGTTTCCACTGTTGTTGGCCATTTATCTGATGATGATCAAAATAGACTGGGCTATCAGCTACTAAGCAAAAAAGCCCTTGAAGAAGACAAAAAACTAGGAACTATACAGACGTCTCCCCAGAAACTGATGGGAGCTTACAACTCTTTATCCCCTAGTGTTAGAAGCCGTCTATTTTCCCCAGAAAACATAAATAATTTTGATGTTCTTAGAGCCCAACTAGGAACACAACAGTCCTTGAGGGATGCTCTTTCTCCAGCTGGAAATGATTTAAATAAAATAGTAAAAAAAGGAGCCATAAAGTTTGCTCCTTCTATTGCATCAACAGTAACTGGAATTAGTTCTCCACACCTGATTGCACCTTTATGGGCAGGTTCAAATATAGCTGCCCGCCTAGGAAATAAACTTCTACGTTCAGAAGCACTCAGAAACGCCTATCTCAATCCAGCCACAAGCGCTTTAGTGCGCGCTAACGAATTAGCAGGTTTATTACGTTATCCCGCCATTGCAGGAGCAAACAACATCATTAACGGAGGTCAAGGATAATGCCCACGACTTATAACTTAGCGCCCATTCCATTTTGGAATTTGCTCGATCAATTTGGTGATGAAGCCGCAAATGGTACGATTGAAACGTTTCGTGATACTGCTCGAAGTGTTCATAAACCTGTTTACCAAGATATTGCGGGCGCACATCCTTTTACCGATCCTATTCACTTAGATGGTAATGGCTCTGTTCGTAAGCCTATGTATTGGGCATCTGACGAAAACTATTATGTTGTGATCAAAGATAGTGGGGGGAATATTCTCGAGACTATCGAGCATTACAATTCGCCTGATCAGGGTGGTTCAAGCCCCATTACAAAGATTGAGTCTGAAAGAAACTACGTTATTGATGGTCAGTTCTTATTTAATGAAGGCACCATTACTAACGATAAGTTTGTTGCAAGTACGGCAATTAAAGTTGCTGAGCCTAACTGGGAATTTATTAAGAACAACATCACCGCTAATGATCAAATTAAGTTTACAAAATTTAACTTAGGCGAAACAACGCCAGTAGCTACGCCTATTTATTATGCAGAACTAGATTGTAGTGGGGCAGGTACCGGTGAAATTCAAAAAGACTTCCGTTTTAAAATACCTGATGTCAGAACATTCGAAGGGTTAGAGGTATCATTCTCTATTGCTGCCAAAGCTGTGCCTGCATCGACTTTTGAGGCACGTTTTATTCAACATTTTGGTACAGGTGGCTCACCAAGCGCCGATGTTGACACATTACTTAAGAGTATCAGCGCAACAGGTAGTTGGGCAACTTATACAGGGACGATTACAGTTCCATCGGTAGGTAGTAAGACACTGGGCACAAATGGTGATGATGCCATTTATATTACAGTGAGAATGCCACTGGATGCTGCGGTCGTGGTTGATTTCACCAATGTTAAATTACAAATTGGCAACACATCAACTGCTTATCAAGTTGAATCCTCTAATTTAACGCAAATGCGTACGATGGGCTCTCAAGTGCCTGTACCTAATCCTGATGGGTCAGATAACTACAAATTCATTGAAAGTACACCAACGGGTCTACAGTACAGTAATATTATGAGCGGGATGACATTTGCCTGGTGTGGACTCAAAGCAGGGATACCAAAGCATGTCTTATTATGTGATGGCTCTAAATACAGAACAAGCGAGAAGACCAGCGATAACATTCCTTATCAATTGCTATTTACTGCGATTGGTAATATTTGGGGAACAGGGGACGATTATTGCTATTCCTATGCCAACTCTGATGTTCTTCAGATAGCTAATAATGCACGCGGAGCGGTAACAGCCACGGCAGATGGCGCTACCCCCACCAACTTTACTTTCTCAACCATCTCCACAGGCAGTGCGACTGGTTATGATGTAAAGCCTTTTCCCCAGTATGGCGCTGGCACGTTAGTCCTGGATTATGACGAATTTGCCGGCTACACCGCCTCGGCTGTGGGAACGAGTGGATTTACCGTAACTCATATCGTTCCTCAATCATTATATGTACCTGGTACTGATTATTGGACGATGCTAGCGGCCACAACGCTAGCCGGAAAATATTGGACGTTTCAAGCGACTGCCCCTGTATCACATTACGTGTGGTATACGGTCGCCGGTGCCGGATCTGATCCCGCGGTTCCTGGTCATACTGGGATTCTAGTCGCATTAGATACCGGCGATACGGCGGATGAAGTGGCCGTCAAAACTGCAGCTGCCTTACTGAGTGCGGAAAATAGCAAAATTGTATGTACCGCTGCCTCTGCTATTACAGCGGCCAGTTACTTTACTTTCGATACGACAGGAGAGAGTTGCTACGTGTGGTATCGAAAAGATCAAGTGGGTAGTGATCCGAGTCTGGCCGGTAAAGTGGGTATTGTTGTTGATATTTCGTCAACCGATACGGCCACTGATGTGGGGACAAAAACCCAAACGGCGATTAATACCGAATTTTTTGCAGTCCCTGATTTTAGAGGACGAGTCTTATCAGGCATTGATGACTCTGTAGGCTTAGATGATAAAGTTTTATACCGTTATTCAAAAAATCCCACTGTCTATGGCGATAACGTAGGTACATTCCAGCGTGATTACGCACAAGCGCACGTTCATGATGTAGACCCACCAGATGACTTTATGACTGATGTTGCAACGGGAACAGGCGACTCAAAATTTGAATCTGGTGGAGAAGGTATGACGACCTTGTCAGGCGTGACCTCTACACCATGGGGTAATGGCAGAAATACCGTACTAAACGCGGGTGTTTATTGGGTTATTGGACTTTAAAAGTAAAAGGAAATTGTTATGAAAAAACTTATTTTGGGAACGGATGCTAACGGTAAAGTCGATTACGGCATTCCTTTTGTTGATCTTTCGGACGGTCACTCTATCAGTATGGCAGCAGCAGCGACAGCTACGTTGACTGTACCATCAGAAGCAACTAAAGCACTTATTCAGATTCAGCCAGGTGCGACTGTTTGGGTAGGGCCTTCAGCCATCACAGGACCAACGGCGTCATTTGCGACTCAAGATGCAGATATTAATCCAACATTAAGAGATGTTCAGGATGTATCAACATTGCACTTTCTTGCTGTTGATGCCGCTGAAATCAAGGTTTCTTTTTACGAGTAGAGAATTATGGGCCCAACAATATTTGACATCAATGTCTACAGCAATGGCGGTCTTTATGACGCGGATGGGGGAACTGTATATACGCCGCCGCCTCCACCTCCTCGTGACGATTATGAGTTTATGGATCAGAGTAATTTTCAATTTATGAATGCGAGTCAATTTGACTTTAACTAAAGGAATAAAGTTATGCCACGTTTAACGGATAAAACAGCAATAACCACTATAGAAGATAGTGATTTAATGCATGTTGTTGATGTATCGGACACCAGCAGTAGTCCGTTAGGTACATCTAAAAAAGCAACTTTAAATCAAATTAAAAATTTTATTGGGGGTGATGAAGCGACATTAGGGCCATGGGATGCTGAAGTAGATAATTCCGGTATATTGCCAGGTCACTATGTTAATGTGGGGGCAGCAACTGCAGCAGGTAAAAAATACATTAATGTTACCACAGCATGTACTGAAACCGATCATTCTGTTCTAGCAAAAGATACGTATATTTTCTTCAGTGAAGGAGGAAGTATCGATTTTGGAGCCTACCGAATCGATTTAGATGCTTTATATAGTATTAGTTTTGAAGGACTTCATCCACGAGAAACTCAAATTATTTACACGCCAACCACGAATGGTTTATCGCTGGTTCATAATGGAAATTCGGCCGCCGAAAATTACAGCCAGGGATATCTTCGCAATATTCGTTATGAAAATAGGGGAACGGCATCGGATACTCCACTTTTCTCATCCACTAATATTGATGTAAAAGTATATGGTTCGCATATCTTTGCCGGCAATGCGGATAATGCTGGGATTATTTTATCGGGTATCTTTCCGTATGGTGAAAATATTATTGTTGAAAGCAGTGGTAGCAATAGCACAAACGCTTTTAACGGATTGATCGCTGTCATCAACGGTCTTTTCTTAATTAATGCACATGTGACCGGATCGACTAATTTTGCCAGCAATGCAGGGGGTTACATTTCTGATATCAAATGTGCTGCTCTGGCGCCAGCGACTGAAGTTAGGATTGAATTTATGGGCCATATTAGTCAATTATCAACGACTGGCGCGGGCTCTGTTTATTTTAAAGCCTCCGGCGGAGGCGGTCATCCTTATTATGAAGATATCAATCTTGGGAATGGGACATTTGATTGCAACAGTCAGGACAACTGTATTGCTGAATCGATTGTAGGCGTGAACTCATTTATCACAACTGGTTCGGATGACTGGGATTTTTCAAGTTGTGAATTTGGGGGTACCCCAACACTTAACGGCGATAGAAATAAATATGATCGCTGTGTTTTTAGCGGGAATGTATCAATTGCGGGTGATAACACTAATTTATCCGAAAGCACATTTTCTGGCGATATCACCATTAATTCAGGATCTGATTCAACAGTTATTGTCAGCAGCAGTTGTGCCGGCAGTTATACCAACAGTGGCACCGGTGTTATTCGTGCCGCGAATGATGCCACCATTGGCAATGATTATGACGGTGCTCACGATGGGGCTTATGAAGCACTCGTTGGAACAGGCGAGACATATACAACTTTACAAGCCGCTTTAGACGCAGGCCACAAACGGATTGCAACAACCAGCGCATTGGTTTTATCAGCCGATGTTGTTTTCCCGGCCGGTACCTTTTACATCTTCTTAGGCGATGTTATGTCATGCGGAGATTCTAGCTTTGATTTAAATAGTGTTCTTGGAACAAATATTCATATGGTTGGTATTTCGGGGATGGCAGATGTTATTCAATATTCGCCTTCAACCGGTCATGCCTTGTTTATTAATGATGATGGCACTCAGACGCTTATTTTTGAAAATCTTACCTTTTTAAATTCTGGGAGCGTTGCTAATACACCGGTGTCCGAAAATGCGATTGTTAAATACAGTAATTGTTCGGTGCAAGCGGGTAATGCGGATAATGCGGGTGTTAACTTGCCCATTTCTGATTCCTATTTCGTTCAATCATCTGTTGGAGGAGGCGCATCAAGTACGAATGCCTTTCAAGTCATCACGGGTAGTTCAGCGGCAGATGAGTGTGTTGTATCTAATTCATTCTTCTTTGGCGGGGCGGATGTATCCGTCACCAATGCAAAACGCGTTAAGTTTATGGGCTGTCATTTCAATGCCAGTAATCTGACCCTTGCAAGCAGCTGTGTGGATACTGTGATATCGGGGTGTACCAGTGAAGGTTCACCGACATTCACAGACAATACAACCAGCAGCATTAAAAGTGGTAATGATGGGACGTTTGGTAATGATTATGACTTTGTTATAAAAAGTACAAGCACAACCCCTTATAGCGCTTCTATCAATGAAGCAATCAAAGTAGACGCCACAAGTGGAAATATAGTGGTTGATCTACCGACAGCAGTTGGACTGTCAGGAAAACACATATTCATTAAAAAAATGGATGCGTCATCCAATACGGTCACGCTCGATGGTAATGGAACAGAAACGATTGATAATGATGCAACATACGTCATTAGTTCAAAAAATGAATCTGTTTCTATCATGAGTGACGGTGCAAATTGGTTGATTTAATTTTAACATTACAACGGAGGTAAAGTATGTCTCATATAGAAATGTCGGCTTATTGGAAAGCCACAGTAAAAGATACAACAGCAGCTGCATCACGAACGAGTCTTGTTCTGGGTAATGTTGAAGATACTGCATTATCAACGTGGGCCGGTACAGCCAATATAGCTACTTTAGGTACTATTTCTAGCGGTAGTTGGAATGGTACAGCGGTAGCATCACAATATGGCGGAACAGGTCAGGATTTCAGTGCATCAACAGGTGTTACTGTCTTCGCAACGGGGGTTGCTTCCATGAAGTCCAATCCTACCGGTGCATTTGTAGGAGATACTGATTCTCAAACGCTCACCAACAAAACGTTTGCTGCAGGTAGCAACACTTTAAGTGGTGTTAATTCAACCAACATGGACATGACTGCCAGTTACGACTTTAGTGCAGGTACATTACAAGCGGCGTCACCAACCGTAGCAGCCGATGTTGCCATTAAAAGTTATGTAGATGCACAAGCAGATGCGTTTACGGTTGTTTCAAAAGTATTTGGTGATTCTCCTTATACTGCCAGTCTAAATGAAATGGTTCTTTGTGACTGTGCGGGAGGCGCGATTACCGTGAATTTACCGGCGGCCAGTGGAAACGGTGGTCGACGCATCGCTATTAAGAAAACGGATAGTACTGCTAATGCGGTTACAGTGGATGGAAACTCGGCCGAAACCATTGATGGAGCGGTAACTCAATCTATTGGAGAGCAATATGATTCATTAACACTTATCTGTGATGGTACTAACTGGCACATTATGTAATAGGGGATTTGTATGTCATATACAAATATGACGCAAGCCGGAAAAGACCTGGTAAAGGACGCTGACACTTCAACTCAGCGTTCTACTCTGGGTATTAGCACCGGCACGCATACAACAAATTGGTCTGGTATCTGGGCGACATCGCAATCAGGAAACCTTTCATGGCAAAAAGTGATTAATGAAGTGTCTTTATTTCTACCTGCGGTAATTGCCACAGCCACTATTGGATCGTTTATATCGATTGATACACTGCTTCCAGCGTCTTTATGGCCAACAACAGAAGAAAGAGATGAAATTATTATTCAAAACGCCGGCTATAAGTCTGGAGGAGAAGTGGTTATTTCAAGCACTGGTAGTGTAAAAATTTATGCCTACATTGAAGAAGGAAATTTCTCCGGATCCGGTAGCGCTGGATTCCCTAAAATGACTGTGCGATACAATTTAAGCTAATTTTAAGGAAGAAGGTGATCATGGATGAAAAAAGGCACCAACAAGAGTCTATGGAAGTTGATATCCGGTAAGGATTTTTTTAAAAGTTTATGGATATTGGTTTTTACGGTTATTCCATGGGGGGCGGCTCAACTATGGGATTACAAACATCAAGTGGATGAAAATAAACATGAAATTATTGCTTTAAGAGAAGAGGTCTTAGTTTTAAAAGCAAATATGAAAGGCACAAAAGAATTGTCGATATCAAATGGCACTTTATTGCAAGTCCATTCGCAACGATTAGATTCGGCTCGTCGTGATATTGATCGACTTTACGAAGTGCATCGCGAGCGCGGGGAAAATGATTATGTCAAAAACCATTAAGCTATTAAGCGAACAATTATTAAAGCCCGTAATACTCGCTCTGATTATTGTTTTTATTATCATTGGTGAAATATTCCTACTCGAATCGCTCAAAACGGTCAGTTTAAGTGTGATCAATTATGTTTTAACAGTAGGGGTAGCATGTACGTCTTTTTTTGGGCTCGCTTATTGTTTGCGATTAGCAACCATCTTTAATTTAAATGGCACATTGAAAACAATTTGTATGCTTTTAATTTTAGTGCCCACTTCCATTGATCAGTTAGGCATTCTTTTTAACCTGATTTTCTATGGGGGAGGGGATTATCATTTCTTTGGGATATTAAACAAAACGGCCAGTGCTGTTTTTGTCCAATTAGTCCATTTATTGTTAATAGGTGGGACCACAGGGCTTTATTACATTTCCGTTCAAAAAGCTAATAAACTCAAAGAAATGGAATCAATGCCTCATGCTTAATATGGGAATTGATGTTATTTCACTCTTAGGTGGGACATTTACCGGTATCGTTAAAATGATGGTATCTGATTGGAATGAGCGTCAGAAGCTTCTCTTACGGCTTCAGTTTGGTGACATAGAAGATGCGAGGAGGGTGAAGAATCCTTTTCTACAGTATACAAGGCGCATCATCGCACTTTCATTGATAGCGACATTAATTCTATATCCTGTTTTATCAGCTGTTTTTCAATGGCCATTAAACATTCCCTATGTGCAAACATATGGTGGCTTATTTGCATTATTTAAAGGAAGTGCAAGTATAGAGTGGACGACATTCCCAGCGGGTTTGACATTTCTACCTATGATGATACCGGCAATCCTATATATGATGGGTTTTTACTTTGGGTCAGGCGGAACAAGGCGATAAGGATATAACTCAAAGAAAGAGAAGAAACTGCTTGCAAACCACCGATCGATCTCTAGAATGACCGTCAGTATGACATACCAATGATATGAAGTAGGTTATAAGCTATCAACAGGAAGTACCTGATAGTATTGAGGCTTATGGCCGGTAATCTTTCTTACCGGTTCCATGAAATATAGGCTCCAAAGGACTGATTTTGAAGGAAAACCATGGCCCCCAGGTTTCCTAAATATGTGCCGTTGCCCTTATTTGGCTCGTTAGACGCTCTACACCAGCTAACCTATAAAAAAGTAAAGCTACCGCCTTACTTTGCTGATTACGGGTTGCCAAACACAGCGCTGAACGATTTTAAGATGGCAGCAGCCTTCTTATATACTTATCGTGGCAGCAATGAGACGTTTAAGTCGTATCGCAGTGAAATCGAACGCCTACTCCAATGGGCTTCGTTTATCTGCGAAAAGTCACTTACAAAGCTCACACGAGAAGATATTGAGGCATTCCTTCATTTTTGCCAAAACCCACCTAAACATTGGATTGTTGATGCCCATGTCTGGCGTATTCGTGATGGCAAACCCAATCCTAAATGGCGCCCGTTTGTCTTGCCACGCATCATTAAGAAGTTTCCTCACGAGATTCAAGAAAACCCAGAGAAAGCAAAATACTTTTTATCTGAGTCTAGTACACGAAATATCTTTTGTGTGTTGAGCAGCTTTTATACTTATTTAGTGGAAGAAGATTACGCCCGTTTAAACCCTGTAGCGCGTATTCGACAGAAAAGTAAGTATCTGCGTAAGTATCAAACAAAACGTCAGGTAAAGCGTTTATCGAGCTTACAATGGCGTTATGTGCTGGAAGCTGCTGAATTGATGGCGCGTAATAATCCTGAAGTACATGAACGGACTTTATTTGTGTTAAGCGCTCTATTTTGCATGTATTTGCGCATTTCAGAGCTTGGTGCAAGTGATCGATGGGTACCACAGATGAATAATTTCTTTAAAGATCGTTATGGTCATTGGTGGTTTAAAACGGTGGGTAAAGGCAATAAAGAGCGTGACATCTGTGTCAGTGATGATATGCTACATGCTCTTCGTCGCTATCGCCGTCATCTGTGCCTTTCTGATTACCCTGCTCCTTATGAGACAACACCTCTCGTGCCCAAACACCGTGGTGGTCGTGGACCTATTAGAGGTACCAGACATATACGCAAACTGGTACAAGGATGTTTTGATCAGGCGATGGAGCGCCTCCTTAAGGACGGTCTTAGAGAAGAATCAGATGCATTAAAGGCGGTTACAGTGCATTGGTTACGACACACAGGGATATCAGAAGATGTCAAAATCCGCCCTCGAGAGCACGTTCGGGATGACGCTGGGCATAGTTCCAGCGCCATCACCGATCGCTATATTGATATTGAGCTACAAGAAAGACATGCCTCTGCACGCAATAAACGCATTAAGTTTGGTGATGAAGAGGCCCAAAGTGTGGCTTAAAGATTAACGCGACTTAATAAACGTTTTTCAACAAAGCGTTTATACACCTCCGGAATTGCATGGTCTTTATATCCCAACTTTACTAATTCAGCGAGGTCATAAACAGACTTAGCATTCACAGCGGCTTTTAGATAGTCATGAGGCCTATCATAACGTTCTCGGATAATTTGCATAAGTTCTCCTTAAAATGGGACATCATCATCAAATTCGTCAGCTACTGGCTGTTTCGATTGTTGTTGGGCATTCAGGTTATTTGATCGTTGCCCATCATTTTTAGTTGACGGAAATGCTTTAACTCGCACACGATTACCGTACTCAGGATGATAATCTGAAACGGGTAATGAGTCTAGTGTAATATCAAAACCACCCTTTTCATTACTGAACATACTACCTATTTTATGCCAGTATACTTTCCCATCTTTTCTTTCTTTAGGTTGTGTTAAATCATAACGTGTATTAGCCATTGACTGTCTCCTTAAGGCTGTTTTCATCAATATATTCCATTAATTCATTGAGCCTACTTGATACGTAGCGCAACTTTTCAACGGACTCATCCAGATCTCTTTTCACTTCACCGGGAATGGTCGTAAAGTAAAAATACATCATTCCGAGCTCTTCAATTAAATCTTCAATGCGTCTTGTGCCGCTATTTAAACGACGCAAGAGTTTGTTTTTATCGACCATGTAGTGCATTAAGCAGCCTCTTTTATTAATTGCGCCTTAACGGCATTTTTGACCCCTTCAAGTTCTTTTCTCAGTGCTGGCGATGTGGCCATCCAAATCTGCTTTAATTCTTCAACATCCTGACACCTTTCAAGCTTCTCAATGGTTTCTTTTTTGGGATCGATACCATCGTGCAGCCAATCTAATAGCATTTTAGAGTGATCACTGGTTAAAACACCCTCTTTATTACCAAATAAATGCGTTCTGTCTTTAGAGGCTTCAAACATATGATTTTGGTTTAAGCGTAATACCGTGGTGAACTCAAATTCCAGACCATCACGTTGCTCTGTTTTGGTCCCGAGCTTTTCAACCTTCATCTTTCCCCCACTTTGGGATATACCATAATCAGACTTAGTTCGTGCGGTAGCAATAATATGCATCCCCGATTGAAGAATAGATTCTACAAATTTATTATGGCGCGGTGTTACTTTAGCCCAATCTTGGTATTTTCCACCGAGTTTCGATTGGATATCCAAGCAACCACCTTCAGCAGACCACTCATGACTAATAGAATCGATAATAAGCACATCATAACCCTGCTCCTCCGCAAATTTAATCGCGTCAGTATATTTTTCAGGTGAATAAGGTGGGATTAACTCACATACATCAAAATTAAATTCGGAGGAATAGAGTTGTGCACTTCCCTTTTCCGTATCAAGGACTGCTACTTTCTTGCCAAGTCCGCTTGCTAAGGTTAATGCACTGAAGGTTTTACCACTGCCGCTTGGGCCTTCGAGCAATAACCGTAGTTTACTTTGCTTTTTTGAGGCTCTTTGAAACATATAATTTCTCCTATTAGTTAATTAAATTTTTAGGGGGATATTTCCACTGATAACTAGTATCAATACGGTGTTCGTTCCATATTTGTTCGGCTTCCTGTTTCTCTTTATCAAGTTCTTCTTCGGTTTTCTTGATAAAATCAATCACGCTGGTTTTATGACAAATACGTGCATGTATTTTGTATCTTCTGATGAATTCTTTCATGAGCGCACCTCCATTTTATTGGGACTCGTAAGCTGAGTGATAAAAATAGGCGTCGAGCAATAACGACTGGCAAAAGCAGCCGCTTCTGCTTCATCCGCAAAAGGAATTTTATGTGCAAATGTGCCGCCCATATAAATTTCAATGATACAAGGCTCATTGCCAGTTAAAGGAATTTTAACCAGATTGCCGTGTAAGGCGCTCGCCTTCCAAACTTCCTTTTTTGATCGCACAATGCTTTCTATCTTTTCCTTCATCTTAAGTCCTTCGACAACTTCATTTAAGTTAGTATCTCTGTTAAGCTCACGCATGTTTTCTTCCTTTGGTTAGGGGGTTAACAAGGTGGCTATAGTTTTTTCAAAGTATCCCCTATAGCCGCCGATTTAATTTGAGGTCATCATTAAGGAAGGAGCGTTTATCTACCTAAAACTTATAGTGCTCATAAGTCTTTGGTTATACAAAATTGCGACTCATCCAAAAAAATGACGACCTCAAAACTTTATCTCGCCATATCGAACGCCCTATTGCGTCTGTCTAGCGATAATTCTGGGTTTTCTATCATTGTTTGGATACCGTCCCACGCAGCGTCTAGCTTGCTTTGTGCTTCATCAATAAAGATTTCTTCTTGAGCTTCCTGGACGGCATCAATGACTTCTGCAAGCCTTTCATCACGATCTTGAGAGCTGAGCGCTAAATGAAAATTAGCCATCGCCATATTGATCTGGAGCCCTTCTAGCTCATAATCAGGCTCTTTCGCTGCTAAAGCTGAAATTAAATCATTGAATTGGGCGCGATGTTTCGCTTTAAACTTAAGAATATTATGATATCCGCGCTGTATGGCGGTAGAAATTGCTTCGTCAATGGTAAACGCTACATCTTGCGTTCTTCTTGGTCCCATAACTTTCCTTGATTGAGCATTGATAATTCCTTTATCTTTGAATATATTATCATTAAACATGATGAAACTCCATTATGTTTTAGATGGGGCTAGCAGTACTTACAAATATCACTAGCCCTATCGTTTAACCAAGACAAAACTCCCTTATTATTGCTTTCGTCCTGTCACCTATTCTTTGCAAGTTACTCGAAGGGTGGTTCGAATTCTTTTGCTTAAGTGTTGATAGAAGTATAAGATACCTTTTATAAGTTGTCAACAGCTTTTAAAAGAAGTCTTTTACTTTCTAAAACATTCTTTTAATTCAACCACTTGACGGGAGATATAAGTGAACCTAAACTTTAATAAGATATCTATAAAAGGTTTTGAGATGGCTATAAAAGGCAAAAAGATTGATGGGTTGGACCTCGCGATCCATTATTTTGGTGGTACCAAAGGGTTAGCAAAGGTATGTGGAATTACCCCCATGGCCATATACCAGTGGCCTGACAGAAGAATACCGATGGCTCAAATACCCAAGATTCAAGCTGCCAGCAATGATGAGTTGAGCCGTAAGGAGCTACGCCCTGACATCGACTGGGATAAGATTAAGGATGCTTTGTGAAGCGTTTCTTTTTGTGGTCTTCTATATTTATTTTATTTGCTTGGTGGCTATATGAGTGGCAGCATGCTTCATTCTCATTTGTTCGATCAGTTGTTTTTATTTTGGTATATGTTGCAATCGTAGGTATTTATTATTTACTAGAAGAATTAACTAGAACCGAAAAAAAACTTGATGAAACCCAAGAAGGTTTAGGCAAGTTATGGCATGAACATAATAAGTTTAAAAGTGACTTAAAATTTAAATTAAAATACTTAGAAAATAGGCTTCCAAAATCGATCCCTTGTGAAGTATGTGGAAAACCGAACCCCCTTTATTATGAAAATATGATATGTTTAGATTGTGAATTTGAACAACAGGAAGAAAAAATAGCTCACAACATTTCAAAGATTTTTAAAAAGGAAAATAATGAATAAAACGCAGCAAAGAATGTTGCGAAAAGGAATTCGGCATATTAAAGAAATGGAAAAGGTTTTTAATACGGTAGAAGGTGTTGAAATGCCCTCTCACCGCCGTCAGTTCTTACGTGAGAAACGTTGGCTGTTTGAACAGCATAAACAGCTTCTGTTCGAATTATGGTTGACGGAGCACATGAAGGACTGTAATGTAAGGCAGTTGAATTTAAAAGTTTGACTCTAATACTTCCCCCGCTCTCCCGTGGAGTTATCCACAGAAGAGCGAAGAGAGTGTTAGAAATTTGTACATTTTCGTTAGCGCGAATTTGTACGGGTTGTCACCTAAATGCAGTTAGATGATAGGTTTGGATTTTACGGGTTTTCCTAGGATTTGCAACCCTTTCCAGCCATCAAAAACGCATTGGGTGTCGACGGATTTTGACACTAACCAGACAAGGAGTTGATTATGCGGAAATCGCCAATAAATCAATCACTTACAGGCTTTGAAAAGTACGGGAAAAGTTCCCCCGACTTCCCTTATCTCCTATCAGAGGAGCTACCTTATTTTCATGATTTTTCCAGTAAACACCATTCGTGTTTTTTCTTAAAATTCACCCAAATTATTACTGCCACCCTCCAGGGAAGGAGAGGATTGCGGGCATCCTATTGGCACCCTGTTAACACCTTATGCCTGAAAATTGCCCGCTCTTTTTATTCACGCAAAAAAAAGCCCCACATGCCGAGGAATTGGTGTGAGGCTAAGGGGTTTTTCACAAAAAGATTAAGTGTGAATACAAAATCTGGAGGGATCCTATCATGAAGTGTTGTCCAGAGAAACCCCCAATAGAGCATGATCTTCATAGGATAGTTCGAGCTCTTTTAGAATCTTCTGATTTTGCCTTAAAAGGAAGAAACTGGTTGCTAATGTATTTATTACTTTCTGTCGATGTCTCCATTCCCATTACGTATGTGATTAAAGATAAAGGTGAATTTCCGGTGGTTATTCCTCCAATTTCTAGGCTCGCGAAGCTTGGCCAAATAAAAGAAAGCACAGTGAAGAGAAACATTAAAAAATTAGAGAAAATGGGTTATCTCATTATCAATGACTTCTGCAAAAAAGGAGATTCATCATATCTTCTTAACTTAGAAAAGATATTTTTAAATCAATTTCCGGAAGAAAATATAGAGGGTGATTGTCATGAGTAAGCGTATTCTCAATGAAAAAAAATCTTATAGTGCCCTTGAGCTTTGTGGTTTTTGCTACTCAATCGACGATGATGCTCTTGATAATGTTCCCGCTCGATTGTTAGGAATCCTATGTACGTACGTTAATTTTGAGAGAGACGGCGTGTATGCAGCTTACCCTAAACAGCGTGAGCTAGCAGCAAAGCTAAAGAGAACTCGTCAGATTACAAATGGGCATATTAAAACACTAAGTGACCTTGGGTATATCACTATTGTCAAAAATTTTAACCTAACGAAGAATGCTAATGGTAATGTTTACCTCATTAGTTTGGATAAAATACTCTCAAATATAGGTTTTGGTTGTCACGTTAACCAGACAACGCGTTGTCACACTGACAAGACATCGGAAGATTCCGTTGTCACGTCCACATTACATTCCGTTGTCATGCCAGCATTACATTCCATAAGAACAAATAAAGAAACAAATAAAAATATTAATTTTATTACGGAAAATCCCAATGCTCATCGCTTCCAGGTTCACGCCATCATCCAAGAATTTTTGAAAGCGCTTGAGAGATTGGGTAAAACGACAAAAATTGACCAAGATGAATTGAAGCCCTCTGTCTCGAAACGCTTAACGAGCGTGATGAAGGTCGAGAAGAAAACCCTTAGCGACGCACAAACGGTGTGTATTGGCGTCATACAGGCCGCTGAAGAGGATTTAAGGCGAGATCCCAAGCAAGACAGGTGGTTTGACTTGCCGACGATCATGGGCGCTGGTTTTAGGTTTAAGCGAGCGATGTTGGATGATGCGGGCAATTTAAAAAACCGAACCAAGAGCTCCAAAGAGCGGGAAGAGGAGGAGAAAAAAAGAAAAGCTGTTGAAGAAGAAACAGAGCAGATTTTCCAGAAGTGGTTTACGAAGTGCACTAACCAAATACCGCTAACACAAACAACGATGAAAATACATGAAGAATTTTCAATCAATCTTCGAGCATTGATTAATAAATCCCAAGATAAGATTCCTGACTTTTATTCAAGTTTTATTAAAAAACATAGCGGGGTAAAACAATCTGCAGCTTAGGAGGAGAGATATGAGGAGATTACGGATGAGTGATGAGGTATCAAACGATCCGATGGATTATCTGGATATCGATGAACTTGAGGGGAAAACGTTTGAAGAACAATTTGTGCACATATTCGAAGATAAGGCATTTGAGTATGAAAGTTTTGTAGACGAGAAGGAAGGAGTGTAGTGATGGATAAGGGGCAAAATATGTTTTTTGATGAAATCGACCATGAGATTGCAGCCTACATGATTGAGAACTGGGAGCTAGAGCAGATCAAAGATTTCAATGTGCTCCAGATGGGCATTGATGAAATGTGGTTGATTGACAACTTGTTTGAGAAATTAGATTACGCACAAGATGGACGCATCGCATTTAATCACAAATGTCGAACCGTGATTAGCATCGTGAAAGAACGTCTTGTGATGCGATTACTCAAACACAAGTATGAATCGGACAAGAAAGATCGAGAAGCGTTAGCTGAAGATCTCTTGGGGTTTGATCCCAGTGAGGAGGAATTGGTGGCATGATAGGCATTATTTGCAATGTTCTCATTTTGACTGTTTCAGCATACTTGTTGGGGGGGAAGATTCAATCGAACTTTCCCAGAAAGTTTGACGAGGATTTATATCTGTGGATATACGTCTTAGTGGGGATAATAGTGATGAGATTATTAGTTTGTTTTTTTTAGGGGAATAAGAAAATGATGGGAAAAGTACCTTCCAGTTATTTGGAGCAATTGATTAGCGCATTGCAATCGAGAGAGAGAACACGAGATGTGACGGTAAAGAACCTTCAACGGGACAGTGATGAAATGGAACAAATTGTCGCTGATTTCTATCAAATGCTATCAGAGCTAAAAATTCAAGTGACCTCATTGGAAGATGTAATTTATGAGAAGAAAAGCAAAGGTGGACTCGAATCAGAGAAGCATTGTCACTGAGTTAAGAGAACGAGGATTTAGTGTGGCTGTGACTTCACAGCTGGGAAATGGGTTTCCTGACATTGTTGTGGGAAAGAGAGGGGCTAATCTGCTCGTTGAGTTGAAAGATGGGGATAAACCACCATCTGCACAAAAACTCACGGCAGATGAGCTTAAATTCGCTGTGACATGGCGTGGCAGTGTGATTGTTGCAAGGGATGTTGATGAGGTGCTGAAGTGGTTTGGATAACAGTAGGTTACTGATTTAACCTGAAGTTAGTTCTGTGATAGAATAGCTCAGTTTTTTAGCAAGGATGAGGAAAAGTTATGAGCACAAGACCGATTGGTCGTCCAACTGATTACCGGCCAGAATATTGTCAGAAGGTCATTGAGATTGGTGAACAGGGAAAATCTGTGTACCACATGGCCGATGCCTGTGGGGTTTGTCATAAGACATTGTATCTTTGGGCAGACGCTAATCCTGAATTTCTACAAGCATTTACACGCGCAAAGCAGAAATCGAAGATGTGGCTGCTCGATAGCGTGGTAGTTAACTTGGAAAACAAGTTTTATCAAGCTAAGAGTGTTGAATTTTTAGCTAAGTTTATTCACGACTTTCGTGAGAAAGATTATTTTGTATCATTGCCGGAGTTGAAAGATGGTAAAACGTTCGCTGAGAAAGCCAAGGCCGTTGTTGAAGCAGTTGCAAACGGTAAAATTACGCCGGTTGAGGGCGAGAAGATTGCGAATATTATCTCAATGGGGGCGAAAGTCGAAGAAGTGACTGAGCTTAAGGCTGAGTTACAGAAGATTAAGGATTTGCAGAATGGCTGACCTTCTTCCTGTTAATGAGCAATGCATGATGACGCCCATGACTTATCAAAAAGGAAGGGATAATGATTAGCTTTTACGCGATTTGGTGCATTATTGGTTTTTTGTGTTACGCAGCTGGTTCTATTGTTTCGTCGATGGCATCAAACAATCTCAGTACATCGCTTATTATTGGTGTAATGATATTTGTTTCTATTTTTATCGTTTTAGTTTGGATAGATAAGAAGCGTTAATAGTTGCCTCGTAACTCAGTGGTAGAGTAGTTGACTGTTAATCAAGGGGTCGCTGGTTCGAGTCCAGCCGAGGCAGCCACGATAAAAAGGATTTTAAATGACAGTTGATACATCCTGTATATCAAAGCCTGTAAAATTACGAAATAAGTTCTCTGTTATTTTAGAGGGAATATCACCCCCAACGATGAGCAACCCGGCTTCTTTATGTAGCGTTTTAAAGTATGATCATTTGATGCAGCGTTGGAAAACGATTGATGTTGATAAACGTGATCTGTCTCGTATACCTGGTCTAGATTACATGGATGTTAGGAACTAAATGAGCAATCTCCTAGATCAAGCAAGAAAGATTCGTAAAGACTTAGAAGCTAACGCTACTCAGCAGGCTGTCTTACATATACGCCGTGCTGGTTCCAAAGTTTCTTTGTTACTCAATAACGGAAAAGAGTTAACCTACATTCCCGAGAACACTGCCCATAAGTTTCACGTGGATAAATCAGAGAATAAACATGTGATGGGGCCGTATAGCTCGGGTAAATCACTCATGTGCTTATTTGATCTACTGATGGATGCCATGGATATGCCCGAATGTATGGATGGTATACGACGATCCAGAACATGCATTATGCGTACAACGTATAACGAACTACAGACAACGACGATTAAGAGTTTTCTCGATTGGTTTGGTAACTTTGGATACCCACCACCAGATCGATCCAAAACATTTATTAAGATGCCTTATCCGACGTATCACGTACGCTTTAATGATGGTCATGGCATTGTTGACTGGGAAGTGATGTTTTTGGCATTTGATCGTGAAGAGCATGTGAAAAAGCTTGGTTCATTAGAGGTGACGAATGTCTATTGTAATGAGCTTCGTGATTTTGCGTTTGCGATTTATCAAGCGGCCACTGGACGAATGGGTCGTTATCCGAAAACGATTGATCTAGGCGATGGTGTGCCTTATTACAAATCACTCAAATCAGATACTAATCCACCAGATCAAGATCACTGGCTCTATAAGCTCTTTGAAGTGGAAAAACCACCAGGTTATACGATGTTCCATCAGCCACCGGCTGTGTTACCTGATGATGACAGTGAGATTGGATGGAAGATCAATCCCAATGCCGATAACTTAAAGCATAATACAGCGGGCTATTACTTAACGCTGGTAACGGGTAAGACGCGTGAGTTCATTCGAGTGTTTGCTGAAGGTAAGTATGGTTCAGCAGCTGATGGTAAGAAAGTCTTCGAAGAATACAATGATGACATTCATGCTTATGAGAATGTTGAGTGGCTTGATGGACAACCATTGTATCTCGGTTGGGATTTTGGTTTAACGCCGTGTTTATTGATCTCGCAGTTTTATAACGGTCAGCTAAGAGTGCTCAAAGAGTTTGTCACCGAATCGATGGGCATTGAGAACCTCATAGAAGATCGTGTTAGGCCGTATTGGTCACAGCATAACTTAGATCGATTTTCCATCGGATCGAGTGATGCAGATCCTGCAGGTGCGGCGAGAAGCGCTAAGAATGTCAGAGAGCCCAACTTAATTGAAATCATCAGTGATAAGTTCAAAAGAACTCAACCTGCATTAACCAATGACACTGAAACACGTCTTGAAGCAGTTCGTCACTACTTAAGTCGCATGAGTGGTGGTCAACCGGCATTAATTATCTCTAAATCCGGTTGTCCTGTTCTTCGGAAAGGGTTTAACGGCCATTATGTGTTAAGAAAACGTCGAATGGCTGGAAAAGGTGAGGATATGTACGATAAAAAACCAGACAAATCTCATCCGATTAGTGAACCGCAAGATTGTTTGCAATATATTGCGCTTCGCTTGTCTAAAACATTACCAGTTGATACTAAAGCAGAACAACGCAAAGTAGCAACGATCTTAAATAAGGGTCGAGTGCTACTGTAAGTATCAGGGATGATGAAACGTGGCCCGACAATCGCAAGCTCAAAAGCTTGAGCAACTCAAAAAAGATATTGAAGCATTCTACAGTGCGAATAAATCGAATCTCACTGAGTTTCAACGTGCTCAAAACTTTGTAATGACCAAAGACGGTCAATGGAGTGAGCGTGAGTCTGCCTATTATGATAAGCACCGAAAGCCCAAACTCACTGCTAATCGCTTGTATTCCCTGATCAAACAGATTTTGAGCGCTCAGAGGGCGACGACCCGAAATATTGAGATAAGGTCCATAGAGGGTGCTCAATCCTCTCCAGAGCAAGATGATGTGATTCAAAAGCGTATTGAGCTTTTAGAAAACATTGTTCGAACCATTGCTTATAATTCCGATTCCAATGTGGTCTATGAGACTGCCTTTAGAAATGCCTGCTTTGGTTTTGGTGGATGGCGTATTGGGGTGGAATACGAAACGCCTGAAAGCTTTAATCAAGTGATCCGTTTAAAACGTTTTAGGGATCCAGGCATGCTTTATTGGGATCCATGTGCCACTGATCCACTCAAAGTCGAAGGACGTTATTGTGGCTATAAAGTTGCCATGTCAAAAGACAAGTTTGAGAATCAGTATAATGCCTATCTCGACATGAAGGATCTGATTAGTGATAACACCCATGGCTTTACATGGGGTTATCAAGGATCTGTTGATCAGGTGACGGTTTGTCATCACTATGAGAAGCAATACTTTAACAAAACGATTTGTCTGTTAAGCAATGGCCAACAAGATCGTACATGTGATCAAGATGAGGTCGATGATGTCTTAAAGCAA
>Ga0208030_1000408_pt1 | contig 30090 bp, 41 predicted proteins | sample MalvirDeepMed_M9_FD_184246 | JGI IMG/M metagenome (GOLD analysis project Ga0208030, IMG submission 184246) | Marine viral communities from the Global Malaspina Expedition - Malaspina viral metaG DeepMed_M9 (SPAdes) (version 2) | ecosystem: Environmental > Aquatic > Marine > Oceanic | place...
GCTCCTGCTGGAACTATGTTCGGTGCTGCTGCACCTACATATGCTGGTAGTTTAGCAGGTGCTGGAGGAAGCCTTGTTCCTGCTGCTACACAGGCTGGTATTTTATCTGGTGCAACTGTTCCTATTACTGCTGCTGGGCAAGGACTTACGGCAGGAACACCGGGATTTAATATTCAGAATTGGGGAAATTTAGCTCAAGCTACAAGATCAGCACAAGGATTACCCTCTACTGCTCCTACATGGTTTGATGCTGCTAATATTCAAACAGGAGTACAAGGGATGGGAGCAACTCCTGCTACTCAACTTGCAGGAACTGTACCAAAACAAACTAATTGGTTGCAACAAGCATTAAAGAGTATAACTGGTAGTGGTGGAGATACAACTATTCAAGGTGGTGCAAAAGAAGATCTTTTAGAAGCTGCTACAAAAGATACAGCAAAAGAAGCTGGTCTTCTATCTAAGTTTAAATCATTAAGTCCTCTTAAACGAGCAGCAATAGTAGGAGGAGGTTCTGGTTTATTAGGTCTTCTAGCACAACCTAAAGAAACTGATTTTGGTTTTCAATTACCCATTAAAAAGGTTTCTGAATTTGATCCAAGTAAATTTCCAACACCTGAAGAAAGAAAAACAAAGGAACTTACTCAAGAAGACATAGAAGAAAGAATATTTGCTGGACTTCCAGAAGAGGATAGAAGTTATTTTGAAGATGCTACGTTTGCCAAGAAAGGTGGTGTCATAGGTAGACCTGCTGGTGGGATAATTCGACAACCGGGACCACTCTTGGCTGGACCGGGAGGTCAACAACCTCCAGCTGGCTTTACATATGTACCGGGAGTAGGACCAATGGGTGCATCTGTATTAAAACCAATATCGGAAGTAGGAGGTACTTATGCTCAACCACAACACTATCAGAAAGCTGTTTTAACACCGGGAGGAGGAGGAGGAGGTGCTCCTGCACCATCTCCATTTGAATTTCCTGATGTAGATCCTTTCCAAAGTAGTCTATCATCTTTCAATGTAGAAGATAGATTATCAAGAATACTTGGATCAAGTGCTGTTCCTCAACAGTTTACATTGCCAAGTACTTCTCCCACACTACCAGCCATTCCTGCATCCATACCTGCTGCAAATCTACAGCAAGGCCCATCTGCTATGGAAAGTTTATTCTCCAGATTTCAACAGGCACAGGGAGATCCTATAGTGGATATTGTTTCTGAGTCTGTGGCACCAGCACAACAAGGTGGATTGATAAGGTTGGCAGTGGGTGGTATTGGTGGCCTTGGTCCCGGTACTGGTGGTGTTTCAGGCGGTTCCTTTGGATTAACAGGAGGTTCTGCTTCTGGAATGGCTGGAAGTGGTGCTGGTGTAGGTGGGGCAGGAATTGGTACAGGAATTTCTCAAGGACCACAAACTATAACAGTAGCTCCAGCAGTAAGTCGAACTGGACCAATTGAAGGTGGTGAAAAAACAGTAACATTTACGCAACCTGCTCCTACTCCTACAGTTCAATCAGCTCCGGTTACTGAAGGAGGAAAACAGTTAGCTAATACTTTAAATAGTATTGTTTCAAATGTTGCCCAAGCTAAAGCTACTCTTGGACCTTATGGTCAAATGGTTAGTAATATGGGTATCTTAGGTATGTTAGGTAATATGGTTTTTGGTGAAGGTTCACCAATGGGTCTTGCAGGATTTTCAAAGGCATTAACAAATACTGGAGGTTATTCACCTGCTATTGGTCTTGGTGCTGGTCCTTCTCTTGGAACAGAAGATCCTTATTATGTAGAGAATCCTATTTTAGAAGAAGGACCAATGGCTACTGGATCGTCAGCCTTTGTAAATCAAGGTGGACCTGTTGGATTAGCTAATGGTGGAAATCCTGTATTTTCAGGACATTTACAGGGAATAGGAGATGGAATGTCAGATCAAATACCATTTCGTGTAGTTCCTCAAACTCCACAGGATATACCCAATACTCCTGATATGGCTGTGTTAAGTACAGATGAATATGTTTTCCCGGCAGATGCTGTTTCCATGTTGGGAAATGGTAGTAGTAATGCAGGAGCTAAGATATTGGATGATGCTGTAAAAAGAGTACGTCAAGCATCTATTGGTACTCCCAAACAAATTAAAGAAATAGATGGACAAAGCGTTCTTGGAGGAGCTTTAACAACCTAGATGATTGTATACAAAGCAGAACCACAATATATAGATGTTTTATGGTCTTATGTTAGTCCTTTTTTAAATAAGGCTTTGAAACGTACAATAGGAGAAATTAATCTAGAAGATGTAAAAGAGTGGTTAAAGGAACAAAGACAACAACTTTGGGTTATAGTGGACGAAGAAGAGAAGGAAATTATTGGAGCATTTACAACAGAGATTTATATTTATCCAAATCAAAAACATTTAAGAGGACATCTATGGGGAACAAAAAGAAATACATTAAAGAAATGGATGGATGTTTGGAGTGAACCTGTTGAAAAGTTTTGTAAAGATAATAATATAAGTCATATTGAAACTGCTGGTAGAGATGGTTGGACAAGAGCTTTACGAAATAAAGGATATAAAAAGTATTATACTGTTCTAGTGAAGGAAATAAATGATGACTGATACACAAGAATATATTGCAAATTTAGGTATGCCTGAAAAGGTTACACTGTTTAAGGAATTATATAGTGAACTTGCAGGACAAGGCATAGAAGGAGACACAGAGCTTGCTCATGTAAATACATTTGAAGCATCTCTTCTGAAATCTCTGGGTGGATCAGGTACTATTAATGAAGTCACTGGTTTAAGAGAATATAAAGGTGGTGGTGGTTCTCCTCCCCCTGCTCCTACTTCACAAACAGTTACTCAAACATCTGAATTTCCTACAGAATTAAAACCTTTTATTTCCGATGTTCTGGGAGAAGCCAAAGGAGAATTTGGAAGAGAAAAAGCAGAAGGATATTTACCATTCCCGGGACCACAATTAGCTGCATTTACTCCTGAACAGGAACAGGCATTTGCCACAGGTAGGCAACAGTTTGGAGCACAAGGACTTGCTGGAACTCCTCTAGCTCAAGCTTCCACATATTATGCTCCTGCCTTGGCTGCAACTGCCCTTGGTACGTCTGAGGTTGGTACACAAGATATACAAAGAAGGATGGACCCATTTCTACAGAATGTAGTAGATATTGCCAAGAGAGAGGCCAGACGAGATGAAGATGTAGCACAACAAAGAAGGGCTGCACAGGCTGTGGGGGCTGGTTCCTTTGGTGGTTCCAGACAGGCCATTGTAGAGGCAGAGGCCAATAGAAATTTACAAAGACAGTTAAGTGATATTCAAGCAGCAGGTTTGTCCACGGCATTTCAGAATGCTCAAAGGGCTGCTGAAGCACAAAGAGCTAGGGAAATGACCGGAGGCAGACAATTTGCAGGTCTGGGAGAGAGTGCCTTTGGAAGAGCTAAAGGAGATATTGGAGGTCTGGCTGGTATAGGAGAAGCACAACAGGCTAGAAGTCAACAGGCTCTGGACATAGCTCGTAGAGAATTTGAAGAGGAAAAAGCATTTCCATCCACAGCTCTGCAAAGATATGGTTCTGTCATTAGGGGCTTTCCTCTTACTCCATCTCAACAGATTGTTACATCAGCTCCTCCAATACCCACTCCATCTCTGGCACAGACTATGTTGGGTGCTGCCGGTACTGGTGTAGGGTTATATGGAGCCTTTGGTGGTTTTAAGAGGGCTGGGGGGCTTGTAGGTCTTTTGGGTGGTGGCACTCCCATGAATCCCCTTAGACCCCCCTACAACCTCTTCTCTGGGCCTTCTTCCAGAGTAGGTGTCCCTCAATATCAAGGAGGTGGACCTTTGGGAGTTAATTTAGGAGGTGGGTATGCCTCTGGTGCTGTAGGAGGTGTAAATACTCCTGCTCCTGTTACTTCCCCCACTGCTCCTACTGCTATGGATCTGAATATGATTATGGAAGAACTACGTAAAAGGGGTGTTAGACGTAGTGAGGGTGGTCTGGCAGGACTTACTGTGTCTAGAAATGCCAGACGAGGAAGAATAAGTACAGAAATTCCTAGACTTTCCCGTTCAATGGGAAATGGAGAGCAAGGAATGATAGGTGGTTTAGCTAGTTATATAGCTGATTTATTTGGAGGTGTTGAAGTATCTCCAGAAGTTTTGGAAGGAAGAGAACAATTTCCCCCAGAAGGAACCTTGTCTCCAGAGGGACCGATTATGTATGATCTTAATGCTGATGATGAAATAGATGAAACTTCTGATTTTGTAAAAGCAGGAGAAGCTGCCAGAAAGGCTGCTCTCTATAGTCAATTAACTCCTATTCAACAGGCCAATGTATTAGTAGAGGAAGGAGCATTCACAGGATTACCTGATATAGAAAAAGATATAGCTAGAGGAGAATATGCTAGAGGACCCTTCGTAACAGATCCTGAAGAGTCTGCATTAATTAAAGAGGGCTTTAATCCTGTGTACGATCCTGTACCAGAAATTGCACCTCCAGAAAGACCGGAAATAATACAAAGACCTGAAGATTTTTTAACAGGTTCTTTAATTCCTGATGTTCCAGAAACACAGGATTATTCTTCTTTGGAGTCAGCACAGGATGAATTACTTGCAGCTTTAGAAGCTCAGAAAAAAGGATATGGTGCAGATTATTGGTTGGCTTTAGCAGATGCCTCTGCTAGATTTGGATCAACTGCACCTAGAGAGGGAGAGAATTTACTTTCCGTTGCACAAAGAGTTGCTCCTGAAGCTATTAAACGAATATCAGAAATTAAGGCAGCAGAACGTCAGGCTGGTCTTGGATTCCTGAAAGCACAGGTAGATATTGAGGGTGTAAGAGCTACCTTAAAAACTACGGGTGAACAGAAGAGATTTGAGAATATTATTGCTAAAATTCTTGCAAATGCTGAAGTTAAAAAGGCTGATGCTGTTTGGTTGAAAAATAAGATAGGAGATTATAAGACAGGTAGTTTAAGTAAGACAGAGCTTGCTAACTTTGGACAATTACATTTAAATGAAATTGTTGATACATTAGAACAAGATATGTCTGCTGTTGCTAAAGGAATGAAAGACTATGGTTGGACAGGAGATTCACAAAAAGCTGCTAAGTATATAATAGAGGAGATGAAAAAACCAGAAAGTAAAATATATGGTCAACTTGCTTTTAGAACGGAAGAAATATATGAAAATCAAGTTGGACCAAAAGATAAGCAAGCAGCAGCCAATCAAGCGGCAGCAGAACTTATCTTTGGTGGAGGAAAACATGTTCCTAAGAAATGGTGGAAATGGGGCAAAGAAAAAATTATTAGAAAACGATAAGAAAGAATAATATGCCTACATTAGAAGAAATGTTAGGAGTTACTCCTACTGATCCTAATACTGGAGAAGCACTCACAGCAATGAATCCTGCTCTGGCTAAGAGATATCTTGGTCCTGTAGCTTCAGAGTATGGTAATTCTCCAATGAATAGACTTGCTCTGCAAACGGATGAGATGCAGAAGAATATGTATACTACCCTTGGTGTTATTGGTAGTGTAATGGAAGATTACTTTCCTGATACTGGAACTTTTCTACAGGGAGTTTCTAAAAAAGGTATAGAAAAACAGCTACGAGAAATTGCCAGTAAACCTCAACCTACTCGTAGTGTCAGTTTTACAGAAGCTTGGGAAGATGTACAGGGAGATTTCAGTGAAGGAGATATTCTGGAAGGGCTGGAAAGAGGATGGCAATGGGTTTCCGAAGGAGCAGCTACAGTAGCTCCAAGTTTAGGGATAGCTGCTGGTGCATTAATAGCCGCCCCTGTTGTTGCCACAGGAGCAGCAGTAGGTTTAGGGGCAGTCGGTATTCCTGCTGCTATTGCTGGTACAAGTGCAGGTTTAATAGGTTTGGCTACAGCTCTTAGTCCTTCTTTTTTAATGATTGGTGGAGCAACTTATGATGAAGCTAAAAAGTTAGGGGCCACTGATGAAGAGGCAGAAAAATATGCATTAGTTGGAGGATTAGGGGGAAGTCTTCTGGATAGAGTCGGAGCAGGGGCTGTTGTTAATTCTTGGAGAAAGACGGCTGGAAAAGATGCTGTATTTAAAGCACTTTCAAAACCTCTTGGAAAAGGAACAGCCACAGAAATTATAGATAATGCAGAAAAAGTAGCAACAAAAGAATATATTAAAGATAGTATAGCATGGGGAGCTTTAAAGTCAGGAGGGAGAGGAGCAGGAGTAGAAGCTCTTACAGAAGCAGGACAAGAAGTTGTACAAATAGCTAGTGCTGGTCTGGCTGCTGGAAAGGGAATTAATCCTTATGATCAAGCTGAATTTAATAAAAGATTAATTGATAGTGCAGCCTTGGGTGGTCTAGGTGGTGGTGTAGCCAGCACAGGTATTGGAAGTGTTGCACAAGTACAACGTAAAAATGTGGCACGTAGAAACGAAGAACTAGAAAAGTTACAAGAAGATTTGGAAAGTAGAGCAGAATTTGAACCTGAAGAACTAGCTAAATTTATTGAACAAAGAAAAAAAGAACTTAAGCCGGGATTATTTACAGATATTCTTAGAAGATCAGTAACACCTCTTCTTGGTTTTGCTAGTCGTAGTAATCTAGGATTACAAGTTGTTAATCGTTTTGAACAATATTATAATAATGTTAGTGCTCAAATCACAGATTCAAGTCAACGATTAGATGATGCTTTAATGAGAGTACGAAGAGAAATTAAACTTCCTCTTATTATGAGAAGCATTCCAAAGAAAAAAAATGATAAATTATTTGAAGCTATAGTTTATGAAGATAAATTTAATGATCCTTCTTTAGATACAGAGACACGAAGAGCTGCAACTATTATTAAAGATGAAGTACTAGGAAAAATTGTACAACCAGAAGTTAAGATAACTAGAGATGTACTTCTGGATGCATTAAAAAATGATATAGAAAGCTTACCTCAAATAGATGCCATACAAGATCCAGAACTTAAAACTTCTTTACAAGAAACATATAATACATTAAGACAAGAGTTTATAAAAGGTAGAGGTGTAGCAACTATAGGTGTTCCGGTTCGACCCACAGAAGGTGGATTAGGATTTAAACTTGGTACTGAATTAGAATCCAATAAAAATACAGAATTAGCTCTACGTGAAATAGAACAATCTGAATCCTTTAATCAATTAAAAGATACAGTAACTAAGAAGGCTGAAGGTACAGGTTTATTTGGTTTATTATTAAATGCTGGTATTAATCTTGGCTTTGAAGAAAATTATTTTCCTCGTCTATATAAAGTAGGAACATGGTGGAGACAAAATAGAATGAAGAAGGTCATGTTAGAACATGGTCTAGGAGAAGGCACGGTTGATCGAATAATAAATAATATACGAGGAAATGATGGAGTTCATCTTCCTGATGAGATGAATATGGATTTAGATTTTCCTATAGATAAACCTAAAGGAATGCCAGAATCAAAAGAATCATTTGAGGAACGTAGGTTTATAGATCCAGAGTTATTTAGAAAGTTGGATGAGGCTGGTCTAGTAGAAAGAAATGTTAAGAGAGTTCTTGATAAATATATTCTTCAGGCTATACAAAGAAAAAATGTAAAAGAATTAAAAGATTTTGTTGAGCCAGCCATCAAACAATTACGTCAACAGGGTGAAGATGTTTCTCCAAATAGAAATGAAATGGAACAGATGCAAAATATCTTTGCTGCTCTACAACATAGATATAAGCCATTCAAACATCAAAATTGGAAAACAGCATCAAGATATTTTCTAACTTATCAATATCTTCTAACACTTCCATTGGCTGCTTTAACTGCTATGTCAGAACCTCTTGTAGTTTTATCCAGAGTTGGAACAAAGGATGCCATGTATGGAGCAGCAAAGGCTGCACAAAATACTATGAGGCAAGGCATAAGAAGTGTATTTCCTAAGTGGAAAAAAGGAGAAGAAGAAAAAGCATTCAATAGTATTCTTCAAGGTTATGATGGTACATTGGCTGAACGTCTGGGAGATATAGCTGGTATAGATGTAAGTAGAAAAGTAACAGATAAATTTTTTAAGATAACTTTACTTACACAGATAACACAATTCAGTAGAGACATGGCTTTTCAAGCTGCACAAAGGCAAATGAAAAGAGATATTACAAAACTGGCTCGTTCAGATCTAACTGGTAATGTAACAAGAGAAGTTCTAGAGGCTAAACGTAGGTTAATGCAACAGGGATTACTTCCCAAAGCTATGAGATTAGATGATCCTAATAGTGAAGTTCTTCAATGGGCAGAAGATAAGGCTGGACCAGTTCCTCCTGAGTTAATTCGTAAGGCTATGTCCAAGTTTGTGGATGAAATTATTATGCATCCCAATGTGGTGAACAGACCTTTGTGGATGAGTAATCCTCATTTTGCTATGGTAGCACAACTCAAGGGATTCATGATGACCTTTGGCAATACTGTAGGAATGAGAGCTTTGAGGGAAGTGGCTAAACCATTAGCCAGAGGAAGAATACCCTTGGACGAAGCATTGAGATATTTCACTGCTCTTATGCTTATCACAGCAGCAAGTATTGGAATACGAGAATTAAAAGATATACTTCGTTATGGAGATGAGGAAAGTCCTTGGAAAGAACAAGAAGGATGGGGTATGTGGGCTAATGCTTTATTAGATAGTAATATATTTGGTCCCGGTACAGTAGTTTATGATGCTCTTAATTCTCATAAATATGGAACTCATCCACTACCTGTTCTACTTGGTCCCGGTCCTCAATTTATAAATAATTTAGTTAGAGCAGTTGGTCAGGCAGCTAATAAGCAGCCTCGTAATCTAGCTAGAGCTATAGCAGGAGGAATACCTTTTGTATCGGCTGTAACACCAACACTTAAACCAGAAATTACAGATACTTTAGAAGATCTACTGGAAGAAATAACGGGAGCAAAATAATATGCAGGACATGACCATGATTTGGAATGCCATCCTTACAATGGCAGTGGGTGGATTTCTGTGGTGGATACGTACCACTACTGCATCCATTACAAAGATACGTGAAGAGAACTTGGAGAATAGAGAGCATATTGCTCTGACCTATGCAACCAAGCAGGACGTTAAAGATGACCTACAGCAGATCATGGGCAGGTTTGATAGGTTGGAAGATAAGATAGATGACTACATGAGGATGGATAAGTAATGGCTGAAGATTCTTTAGTACAGTTGCTTCAAAATCAACAAGCTCCTGAACAAGAAATAGTAGAAACTTGGCCGGGATATAGTCCTGAAGGTAAGGATGGTTTATCTTCTCTTCTTGGAAGAAAAGCTGGAGATGTTATACAAAAGATAAGAGAAACATTTGATCCCGGTATACCAGAAGAAGCTTTTCCCGCAACTACTAGAAAAGAGTTAGAAAGAAAAGAAGTACCTGCTGGTGAACCAATTGAAGTTATCCCTTCTATGATGGATATTATCTATAAAAAAGAAACAGGAATATATGATGATCCATTTATGAGAACTATGGTTAAAGGTAAGGGTACGGATGCTTTTGGACCGGGACAAATCAGAGAAGGTCTATTGAAAGATTTATTAAAATCAGATCTTACAGATGATGAAAGAAAATTAACAAATAAATTAATAAGACAAAGTATTAAATTTCAAGAGTTTAATAAAGGAATAACATCTAATCCCAGTTTTGGTCCCGGTGGAAGAGGTTTTGGTTTTGATGAAAACGAAAAAAGAATATACAGAACTTTAGCTGAAAAAGGATTATCAATAAAGGCTGCTCAACGTGGATTAGATATAAATAATTTATCTGAGGAAGATATAAGAAATCTTATAGGAGATTGGTATTCAAAATCAAAAGACCCGAAACGTCGTAAAGAACGACAAGAATATATAGAAAGTGCTATAGATATGGCTCCTTTGGAAGCCTTAATAGGAATAGGTATCATTAAACCACCACCAAAGAAACCAACAAGAAATACAGGTGGTATGATATCCCGTAATCCATACCCCTACAATCCACGACCAATATAGGAGTAGTGATGAAGAAGCGTTGGGAGTTTTTCTCAGAAGATGAATTAAGATGTAAAGGAACAGGTGAAATAGATATGGACGAGGAGTTTATGAAGAAGCTCGTAGCTCTTCGTAGAGAACTAAATCAGTACATGAAGATAATATCAGGATACAGACATCTAGCCTATAATGATGTTATTGGAGGCAACAGAGACTCTCCACACATGCAAGGTAAGGCCGTGGATGTTGCATGTCATAGCAAAAAGGCTTATAATATAATTAGATTGGCTACTGAACATGGCTTTATGGGCATCGGAATAAAGCAGCATGGTTCAAAGGAAGATAGGTTTGTCCATCTGGACATGGATAACTATACATCTCCAACAATCTGGAGTTATAAATAATAAAACAATAAGGAGAAATAAATGGATTGGATGGATTTAATACGAACTTCTTGGCCCATCTTACTTGCAGTTGTTTCTCTTATTATTGTATTGGCAAAGATGCATTCTGATATAGAAGTTATAAAGGAAAAAATCAGGACACTCTTTGAACTGTGGAACAAACGTAATGGTAAATCTAATTAGAATTTAATCTCATGCTCTATAAAGAAGGCTCCTGTCTTGTTCAAAGAAAGACCTTCACTAGTTCCATCCCTGAAGAAGTTAGGGAAGTCTCCTGTTTGCCTCTCCCATGCAAACTTAATTATATGTCCAGCTTTTGACTTTCGTTTAATGAATAATCTTACCTTGGATAATTCTTGATTATCTACATTAAAGTTATATCTGTATCCTGCTGACCAGCCGGGAAGAGTACTATACCCTTTCCTATCTGGCAGAGGAGCTAATATGGGATCAGGAAGTGGTTCAATCTTTACCTCTTCTGCCGTTGCTGGAGTAAGCCAAGCCCAACCACATGCTCCAAATAAGAATACTGAAGCCAGTATTATAATAATATTTTTCATATATCTCTCCTATGTAAAGTTACATTCTTTAACAAGTTCCATAACATTCTTTTTTCCAAGAACTTTCAGGGCATCAATGATACCAGTTCTAAGTCCATCCTTGGATAGATCTACATCTTTGTCACCCTTTGCTCCCCTTATTCTGGATAATAATTCCAAGGCTTTAATGGCACTATTGGTATGTCCATTTGCCTTGGCAAAAGTATATTGATTTTCAATTTCTTCTATGACATCAATATTTGTTACAAGTTCATTTTCAAGATCAGCTATTCTTTCTTGTATCTCATCGTTCTTGAGCATACGATAGCCTTGATTGTTGGCTGATTTAAGAGAGTAGCCAGCAGTCTTGGCAGCTTCCGTTGCATTACGATGAATGATATAAGCTTGAGCAAACCTTTCTTGTCGTTCAGTCAGCATGTTAGTTATTTAAATTATTTCTTTGCACTCCCTTGGACTTTTCAAAACTTCTCATACCACCCAGACCAAGCAATGACAAGGTTAATGTCATCAACCCTTCTGTTGGTATGACAGGTATCGTTAAGTCAGGAGTCCAGATAGCCATACCCCAGACACATATAGGCTGGAATACGAATTGCCATCCAAGACCAAAGGCACATATCCACATGATGGCAGGTCTAGCCCCAGCCACAAAGATGGAAGGATGCCTTGCCTGTTCCTGATTAACAGCTATCTGTGCAAGATTAGCCTGTTGCACCTGTGTCTTCAATTCATGGTTGAGCTTTGCTCGTAGGTCTTTATCCTCCACGAACTTGTCCAGTACATTACCTACTACACCCACCACGGCATCTGCTATTCCAAATAAAGCCATATCATTCTCCTATTAATAAAAGTATATCATTAGAAAAAATCCAAGTATGAAGCTGGCAACTGACAATTGAAACATCAATTCCCATGAGACATATCTGAGATTCTTAATTTCTGTATAGAACGTGTGTCTTAAATATCCCAGTAGAAACAAACCTACTCTCAACTTCTTCAAAAGCTGCATGAACATTTATCCTTTTCCTATGCTTATTATACCATATTTTATCCAATAATTCAATCCACCAATCAGGTTCATGTACGGTTATATGGAGATTGTCACCATTTGAGAATGTCTTTAGAGCTTCATAGCAAGCTATATTCAAGAACACAACCTTATTAGCATAGCTCATTATATTATCTATGATCCATTCCAGATCCTGAGCAGGGAGATGTTCCATCACATCCACTGCCAGCACTATATCATGTGTTCCCTCTGGGATCTTTGAAAACTTTTCCACACCGGGATCATAACGTGTAAGCTCTTTAATATTCCAGAACTTATGAATAGGTTTGCTTGTTATATCTCTGGTAAATTTTTGATCTTCTTCATACAAGACTGCCTTACCACAACCATAATCAAGAAGAGACTTGCACTTGTTATCCTTTATCATATATTTAATATAATGAATATATTTAGATATGCTCTTACCGGGAAACATGGTAGGATCTTTATGCATATGTTTATATTCTTCTATGAGTGCATAGTATTCTTCCGATGGTTTAGTCATTGAAGACATCTTCAAAGTTTGGGATCTTTATTTCATCCAGATGTAGGCTCCACAAGGAACTTACCAATGTATGTTCTCCATACAACTCAATCATAAGATTCATAGTTGAATCATTAAATACTCTTTCACAATCCTGTGCCATTGCCAATAGTTCTCCTGTAGTCCAGTAGTTTTCTCCACGTACATTTACCTGTAGATACTTTGGCTTTGGCTCTTCATCTTCTGCACCAGTGGTTTCCTTTCTCTGTTCTTTCGTAGGCTCATCCTTCAAAGAAGAATCAAAACCAAACAGATGGAACTTCCTAAAGCCCATTGTGTGCATGATACCAAGTATTCTCATGGCCGCACATGTACCACCTGTAATTAAAGTAGCTCCTTCAGGGATTCCAAGGTCTTCCATGACAGAAATCTTCTGATCCTTTATCTCTGTTTCTCTTTCACTATCCTTTCTGAGTGACTCAGTAAAGGCATGCCAACCATAGATATTGGCTTTCTTTTCAATAAGATACTTGGTTACGGAGGGATCAGTCATGGAGGCTACAAAGAATTTAGTACTTGGATCAATGGTTTTAAACAGATCTTTACGTATAATACCATGAGTACTTTCCCCATCAATTGATCTTGGATCTAATACAACACAGGCCCAAGGCTTGATGTCATTCTCCAATAGCTTTGGATAGGAATGTTTTACACAAATAATCTTGGCCTCTGGTTTTTCCTTTATAAGTTCTTTCACCTTATTAAAATCAGTAGAGTGACCACCAGAAACAACAATAATCTCACCATCATTAGGTCTACACTTCCCAAAGAATTTATCCTTATCTATGAGAGACATGTTCTCTTTAATGTTTGCCTGTATATATTCCTTGTCTACACAATCTCTTGGATGGACCACAATAGGAACATTCAATAGTTCTTCTGGTAGATTGGGAACTACTCTCTCATCATATATCACACAGTAATGAGTTACTCCACCATTCTTTACTGGATCGGAAGAGGGAAGAACAATTCTCTTTAGTCCTTCCAATGTTTGTACAAGTATGTTTGTTCCATGAAACTTTTTAAGAGGCTGCTTCTTCTCTGAATCCTCACTGAAGAAATTATCAACCATCTTGACACGAGCACCTGATAATTTATTGTAGTCATTTTGAACGGTGATAATACTATTACCACCACCAATCAGGGCAAAGTCAGGATTCTCCTCCTCCAGAACATCTCTGGTATTTCCTTTGACAAGTTTGAAGTTGAAGATTTTATTCTGATCTTTCTTCATCTTCTCTTTAAACTCAGTAAGTCTTTTCTCCACGGCCTTTATATTAACATGGGCCTTCATGTTTAATTCTTCTTCGTCTGTCTTGTCTGTGGCATCCTCAAACAAATCATAACCTGTATAGGTTATCTCATCTGCACTCTCAAAGGCTGCCAAGGCCATCTCTATAGCTCGACCACCATTCCATGTTCCCGTCTCAACAAATGATTTTGGCTTGTGGTATCGTATGATGTCAGCCATCATCTTGGTTCGATTGGGTCTTATATCTGGAGGGACTGTCTCGTCCGACAAAGGAAATATCCTGACACCATCACTGTCTCTTAGTGCTCTGTTTGTTTCCTCTAAATTTATGAGATGACTTGACAAGGGAGTATGTCGAATACCCTTCTTCGTATTGGAAGGGGTGAGAGAATGTACCCTCATGCCATGTGCTCTGTAGATATTTAATAACCTCTCCAAGATAAATGCATCATGCCATTCACGATAAGATAATATTTCTCCACTCTCATAGGCACCTCTTAGATCACCAAGAATATCCAAGGGAGACTGATGATCAAGATTAAATGCCATGAAAGCAGGACTACTATATTGTTCGGCATTTGCACCAACAGTATCTCCACTTAAATGAACAATGTCTGCTCCTTCAGGAAAGAATTTATGAACAAAGTTAGGTGTTAGATTGGCTATGGGGATTATATTTGTGTTCATCCACAAGAGCCAACCACCTTCTGTGGTTTCCTCTGCTATGGAGAAGGCTTCCTGTGTTAAGGCAAATACCTTTGGAGCCGTTAGAAGAGTATCTATTTTCCAATTGTATGTAATTGTTCCATTTTCCGTACCGTCATGTACGTCCATGTTGGATTGATATTCTTTAAACTCTTCTACAGCATCAAGATTTTTACAAGTAATTACCTTTGGAATATCATACGCAACAGGATCACAATCAAAATGATAGGCAGATAAATGTATATCAGGATGCCAATATTTTTCCACCCTTTGGAACATTTGATACGCATGATCTTTAAGAGAGTTTTCATTGAATGCTGTTACTACTTTAAGTTGTGTCATTAATTTATTACCTGCAACAAATTATCTATAGACTCTAAATCTTGAATTGCTACATTATAGCAATCAGCCTTAACCCTAAAATTATTTGCTGGATCAATCTGATTCTTTTTCATAAAGCGAGCTTGATTAAAATATTTTTCTTTATCCTTGTATCCAAGTATCCAGCCTTTCGACATATCATTTAGAACACGGCAAAATATATATAGATCACATTTTTGTTTAGTGTTGAAAGCAGCTACAGAACAATCATAATTAGTCCGTGGTTTAACTGTTGTTCGTTTTGTTTTTACATCTATTTTCCTGCCATCTGATAGTTGTAAATCATAATCATATGAATTTATTCTCTCTGCATCTATATAATTTAAGACTATTTCTTCTCCAATAAATCCAGCTATGTTACCTTGTCCTTTCGTAATTGAGTTATTAAGTTTTCCCATTTCCTTTGCTTTATTAGTAGCATTCTTAATCATCTCTTCAGTAATTAAAATTTCTTGCATATTTTTAATCCTTTGCCCTTATTAAATAATCTACTTCACCATCTACCATGCCATTAGCTTGTAACCATCTGGCATCATTGGTCCATTCAACTGCATACTTTGCATCTACCTTTCCTCTACATTGCCAGTTCTCAAACCAAGGACCACCTGTGGTGAAGTGAACATTCTTGGCCTCAAGTTCAGTGTCGGAATGTCCATCCAACCAATTCCATTCCTCTGGTATTTTTCCTATGTCAGCTTCCTTGTCGGGCAACCATTCAAAACCATGCAGCCATCTACCTGATCTAGTATTGATATCGTCTACGGTAAGAGCTTTATGTGCAGCATGAGCACAATTAAACATCATCAAACTTGACCAGTTCTTTCTATGGTACGGTTCCTGTATTTTATTATTCATCTTGCTCTTGTCTGTCGGTTCATAATCATGATGGACACACCAGAGAGGATAGTAATTCATGTCACATAATTCAAACAAGTCCGTTACATCTGTTCTCATGTACATATCACTGTCCATGAAAAGAGCTTTACCCTCAAACATATTTAGAAAAGGTACGAGAAATCTGGTAAAGGAAAACTCAGTGGAAAATGGACGGCCATCTATGGTGTCATAGTCTTGACCGTCCATCGTCGTATGCTCTCTACGATACAGTCCCATTCGTTTAACCACATCCCTTTTGATAGGCAGTACTCTCACTGGCTTGGATGCAATACGTTCCAGTGAGAACTTTAACACTTGATAGGCCATATCCTCTTTAGGATCGTAGCCAATATAGACTGTATTCATAAAGTCTCCTTAGTTGATTGTTATTAACTTTGGTCTTTGCTCTTCAGGGATATCTTGCTTTAAGTTAATGTGAAGAACTCCATCAGTTAGTTCAGCTCCTTCGACTTCAATTGTGTCGTTGAGTATAAACTTCCTTTGGAATGCTCGTCTAGCAATTCCCTTATGAACATAGTCAGAGTTATCATGTCTACCATTTAGATCTCCCTCTATGGTTAAGTTATTTTCTTTAACCTCAACCTTAATCTCATCTTTGGTGAATCCTGCAAGAGCCATCTCTATGCAGTATGTTTCCTCACCAGACTTAACGATATCATAGGGAGGGTATCCACCACCATCACCACCTGCTGGTGCTGTATGGTTTAGTACATGATCCAGAAGTCTGTCATAACCTATAGCAAATCTGGGCCAAGTATCAGAATTAAAAGTAATCATATCATTTCTCCTTTGTTTGGAACCCATTATGGCATTCCAAGTATATTATCGCATATAAATAGCTCCATGTCAAGAACTTTTTTATGTTAGATCAACAAGCTCACAAACTCCACCAGTACAGGCAAGCTCCTGTGATCCTGTAGTATTGTCCTCCTCTTCAAAGTCTTTCAACTGGGACCAATCAATAGCCTTCTTGGGCATGGTCTTTTTAACTCTTACATATTCTTCCTTTGATATCTCCTGATAGGGAGCTTGTTTATAAGTATGGTCTGAATAAGGGAGGAAAGATACTCCCGATAGATGATCGAAGTTCTTCCAACACCAAGCTCCCACCTCCACCCATTCATTCTCTTTAACGGATACAGTAACACTTGGCTTATGCTCACACCAATGTTCAGCATAGGTCTTCCATATCTCAAGCTGCTGTATGGCATTCAGATCATTCCTAAATTTGGAATTGGTATTTGCTTTAATAGGAAAGGAAAAGACCGTTGTATGTTCGGGACTCATAAGATCAGGCTCATTGGGGATGCCATGTTCTTTCATGAAGATAGTAATAGGATCTTTAACGTCTGCTCTGACAGTACGAATATAATAAGGAGCATGTCTCGTATGTATTCCACTGGCACTATCAACTAGCTGAGATACAGTTCCTGAAGGTTTGACACAGGTTATGGCAGTTGATTGATTAATACCTAGCTTCTCACTCCATTTCTTATTGGTCGTAACAGCTACGTTACGAAGGTAATTTAATGTATCAGATAGGTAGGTAATTTGTGCAGAATAATCAAGAGTAAGTGGAGAGAAGTTCAGGAGTTTACAATCCATTATCCCGGTAAGAGACACACCAAGTAAACGTTCCTCTGCCGTATTATCCAGCCATCTCTTTCTTAGATATCCAAAGCTGGTAAGGGTGGATTGAATAGTACCAAGTAATGTAGCCACACGTATCTTACGTGCCAGAATATTCTTATCATCTGCTGGTCTGCATACAACTTCAGTTAAGTTACAGAATTGATTGGGTCGTAGGATAATCTCTGAACAAGGATTGGTTCCAAAGTTAATGTCGGATATCCTACGGCCATTCTGTGCTGCTTTGTTTTGAGCAGACCTACGATTAAAGATACCACGTTCACCACTCTTACTTTCATACAAGGATTGCCACTCATTCATAAAGATACCAGTATCAGGACGATCTGTATATACAGCAGAGTTATTAGCCAAGGCTCTTTCTGGATTGGTAAAGGACCATGCACCAGACTTAGCCATTCTCATACGAGAATCTGATAGATTGGACAAAGATATTAAAGCTGATCTACGTACACCACCTACGACTACAACCTCACCAATCTTACAGACAATATCATGGCATTCAAGTGAACTTAGTTTCCTGCCTCTGGCTTCCTCAAACTTACGTATGGTAAAGTCAAACAGATCTACTAAAGGTTGTGGTCCACTGGCTCTACCGCCAAAGGTCTTCAACCTTGACCCGGCAGGACGTACCTTGCTAACATCTATCTTGGGAATACGATTGGTATATAAGTATGATATTAGATCTTTAAATGCTCTGGCCCATCCCTCTTTGGAATCGGCTATACTTATTACGTCATCTGTTCTTTCAAACTCTATGTCTGGTATGGTGGGAAGTTCATTAATGTACTGCCTCTCCACGGAGAAGCCTACTCCTGTACCATTCATGAGGATGTAAAGTATTTCATCAAAGGACTTTGGATGATCAACTGGTATGTAAGAACAATTATATCCAGCTATGTTCTCTCGTTCCAAGGCTGGTCCAGCAGTCATTAAAGATCTCATGCTGGGCATCACCTCAAGAGATAAGATAGAGTTCCTAATCATGTTCCAATCTTTATCATCAAGCTGATCCTTAACTCCAAGATTATTTTCCACATGGTTACGAAAGAAAACTATCAATCTATCGACAGTCTCATCCCATGTTTCTCTACGTCCCTCTTCTTCCAACCATCTGGAATAACGAGACAAATATATAAAAGACTGATACTCAGTTGGAAGGTTCATCTGCATTCTCCCCATATTCTAATTCAATACATAAATCAATATAATGTTTAGCCTTCAATAAATCTTGTAAACCTTCCCCCTTTATACGATGTCTTGTTATGTACTTAACTGCATTCCCCTCACACCAGTTAAGACCATTAGCCATAATATATTCCGTGGGTTGTATTTTTAATTTCTTATAATGATCACCACCTATTTGATAATCTCTTGTTGACATTCAGTCCTCTCCCTTTTTCTTACCCAACATTCTATAAACATGATATCTAAATGATCTTTGTCTCTTAGAGTTTATAACTTCCAATGCAAAGCTCCTTACATAACTTGGATCAACCCCGGCATGATCACACACAAATTCAAAATTATCACACGTTACACCAACACTACAGAAAAACCAAGCCTTTGCTTTATCGTTGTTTGTCCTTCCCTTTTTCTTAGGATCAGTAGCATCCAATAAAGCCTGAAAAATAACAGCTAAATATAGTTTACGTTCAGGATACTGTTGATCATACTGAATAATGGGATCTACAAAAATATCATCTGGATCTGTGATCTTCATCTACATAATTTTCAACAGGACGATACCACTTACCTCCTACATATGAATTATAGAAGGCAGGTTCATCTGTTCCCTCAAGCACCGTGGCTAACACATTGTATTTCATTTGATAGTAACACTCATAATATCTTAAACTCCTTTTATTTTTATATTCAGCTATAACTTCAAATTTAAAATGGCTCTTTCCTAATTTTTTAATATCATCCAGAAGAGCCTTGGAAGAACCCATATAAATTTCCCATCGGGATTGTTTCTTTCCTTTCCCAAGAAAATATTGTTTACAACCTACATATGCTTTACCGTTTTTCTTCTTGGTTATGATGTAAACAAACCCAAACTTATTTAAATTAGGAATAAATTTCTTACGTCTACCCCTTATCTTCCAATGCATTACCAGTTCAATACTTCAGGAACATCAGGAGTTTTAGAAACATTTGTTAGATACCTGTTTCCATATGCATATTGGAACACACGTAATCCTTGCCCTTGATTAATATCTTTCCAGCAAATCTTTTTATGATCACAGTAGACACAACCTATAGCTAACTTCTTGTTTCCAGACTTCCCATCAGGAACATCAGCATAGCATCTGTCAGGTGGGGTGTCCTTCTCCATAACCTTTTTAAGATGTTTGATCTTATCTCCTGCATTAATCATCTCCATAGAATGGACAGGAGTAAGACAGATTTCCCCGGTTACTTTATTGATTACCAAGAAGGCAGCTTCATCTACATCGTTTCCCTCTGCATAGGCAGAGATCTGAGGGATATATCCAAAAGGATCGTCATCATCCAAAGTACGATCTCTGAACTTATCGAATCCTTTAAGAGATGCACTCTTGCAATCCACTAGAACTCCATCAATCTTGCAATCTTGGTGTCCCTTGATCCCCTCCACATGAACTTCTTTCTGTGCTTCGGTTACTTCATGTCCAGACAGAACAGAAAAAAGAATTAGAAGTTCTTCAAGGATGTGACCGTATAAAAATTTAATACGTGTACTTGGTGAAAAGGGAATTGATTGATCACTGTATTGACTATCATACCAGAGTTGTCTGGAAGGTCTGCCGATACCAGATAATCTAAGTCCCTTTCTATACACAGGTTTCTCCTGTAGAAAATCTTTAGTATGTCGAGCAACATGCTGTGCAAATATACCAACCTGTCTATCAATCTTATCCTGATCCAGATCATTACCTTCTGGCCCTAATAAATTGTAGATATCCTGTACTAATGTATCTATTGTTTTCATAGTAAAAAGGGGGAGAGGCCTACCACAAAAACCTCTCCCCTTACTCCTTTCTTTAAGATGCTAGGGAAATATCTTCCTCTGCTTCATCGGCAGAGTATCCCTTGGAATGAACCTCAAAATCTTCTCCATCGTTTTCAGAAGCATAAGGAACAAGTTCCATGACTTGAACACCCAGCAAGTGACCGCTAATACCTTTACGACCACCAAACTCCCAAGGATAAGCCCTGTAACGCACATTAACAACAGAGCCATTTCCAACAGCAGTGTTCATCATGGTCCGTTTTTGTGCATCTACAAGAGTAGGAGCACGATTAAGTTCTCCCGTCTTTTGATTACGAACCTTTCGTTTAACAGTAACAAAGTCACCACGATCATCCTTCTTATTCTTAACCTCTAGTCCATCTTCTTTAACAATGGCTAGACTTTCTTTATCCAGATTGCATATATCAATAGACCATACTCCGTCACTATCAAAGGTAGTGTTGGGAGCCACAACGGAGGCCCAGTATGCTGTTCCAGAAATAACACTTACAGATCTTTTTACTTCAGACATATTTTATATTTCTCCTTTGTTGAATTTAAAATGCATTATGACATACTCTAATTATAATGTCAAGAACTTTTTTAATGTGTCTCAGCCCATGTCTCTCCTTCTTTCCATGTACTATCTAAGGGACAATTAAATTCTAGTTTTTTCTCTGTGTATTGAATAGCTTCCTTGGTTATCTTACCAAATTCCTTCACATCTTTCTTGGCAACTTCAAACTGATACTCATCATGAATGGAAGCTACCAGCTTGACATCAAGCCCCGATTGGTTTACACGAATGATCATATTAATTAGCCACTCCTTACACACAACAGCACCAGCCCCTTGTATGAGGGTATTAAGAGCACTGTGAGGGCTTCTAATATGGAGTTTCCTCCCATCCACACCATCGACTGTACCCGTCTCTGCCTCCTCTGAGATGTCATTACGGACCTTTGCCAAGGTTGGCATATTCTCTAGGAATTTATTGATAAGAACCTGTGCCTGTGCTTTGTTTACTCCTACTATTTGCCCTATCTTATAGGCTTGTGCTCCGTATAGCCAAGCATAAATAAAAGTTTTACATTGATCTCTGTCTGTTATTCCAGCCATCTTCATATTTCTTGTGTGAATATCTCCATTCACAAGCTCATTGGTGAACTCTTTATCATTCATGAGGTGGGCCAAGCATCTAAGTTCCAGACCAGAGGCATCTGTTCCCACCAGAGAATGTGTTTGAGGATTCCCCACTGTCCAGCAATCTCTACACTCTTCCCCAAAGGGGGATCTCACAGCCGGGACATTTGCCATGTTGGGAGACATATGTGCCATACGTCCAGTGATAGTCTTCAGAGTAAGAACTCTGCCATGTACTCTCCCTGTCGTGTCATCATAGGCATCTATCCACCCCTGTATCTGAGCTATTCTTTTTTGCAGAAGAAAAAACCGTGAGAATTTCTTGGCCTCTTCCATGTCAATTTTATTTAGAATCTCTTCATTGATCATGGGTTGCTCTGATTTAGGTGTGAATTGTTTTGGCTTCCACCCCCTCTTCTTTAGACGGGCTGCAATCTGTTGTCTGCTTGCTATGTTGAATGGAATCATCTTGGTCTTTGTCTTTAAAAGGATCTTAGTGGGAGAGAACTCTTGCAAAGACCACTCTGTTAATTCCTGTGCCTCATCTGATAATCTCCCCAGAAGTCCTATAGTTTTTTGTATGTCCAAGGCAAAGCCGTTCTTCTCCTGCTGATCCAGAATAGCTCTGGTCTTATGTTCTAAAGCAATAGCATAGGAGGAAAAGTCTTTACCCTCATTGTTTAAACGGTCATACACTTTCTCAGTTAGAAGCACATCATTCTTACAGTACTCTAACATATCCTCTGTGTATTCAGAATAATTATCACATTCCATCTTGGGGAACTTTAATCTTTTTCCCCATGCAGCTAAACTGTGTCCATCCTCTCTTACTGGATTAAACAATTGTGACATTATCATTGTATCTTTTATCTGCTTCAATTTTATATTTGTTCCCAACAATCTATTCAGATGAGGGGCATCAAAAGATATTCCATTGTGCATGACAAAACTATTCACAGTCTCAGACCAAGGCTTGAACTTATCAAGATTGTCCTGATCCCATATATGTACCTGAGATGTAGAAAGATCCTTGGCTACAATACAATGGATCTTTGTTGGCTTTAAAGAATCAGTTTCAATATCAAGTACTACATTCATACTCCAAAACTTTCTCCACAGCCACACTGAGATGTAGCATTGGGATTTTTAAATACGATATATGAACCATTGATGTCATTAGTATAGTCTATAGTTACACCCAATAGAAACATCATGGCTTCTGGTCTAACATATAAATTACCATCAAGCAAGGATATTACAGTATGCTTCTCAGGGATATCATTCAATGTGTCCCACTCGTAGGTGAAGCCAGCACAACCACCACCCTTCACCCCAAGCTGTATGCCTTTAACATCTTGATCCCTGACTATACGTGACAGGTGCTCATTAGCTTCTTCAGTAAGATTTATCATATTAACCTCTCATTATATTATACAGAAAGAACCCGTAAGCTGTAAGTAAAGAAGATAACCATATCCCAAAGCCACTATGAAAGCACAGGTCTTCTGTGTGTATCTTTAAAATGAAGGTAATAAACAACATTATTATCCATGATACCAGAGGAACAAGTGTTAAAATAAGCATCCATTTCATGAGGGGTATTTTGAATTTATAAACTCATCTGCATTAGCTAAACCCTCCATATTAATTAAATTGGCATCGTTGACATCTATATGATAGAACTTTTCATCTTTGGAATACCTAGTACTCATGATATCAATTCTGGAATCTCTAACAGCTTGACCATCAATGAACCATGCTTGCTTACAATCAGGTCTGAACACAACAAATGTCAATGTTCCTTCTCCTCCAGACTGTACCCACTTATCTATGATTTTATGTTTCCGATAAGGAATACGTATTTCATTCCAATGATTAGGCCAATCTCTAACCCAGCTATATTTTATTTCAGTCTCAAAGAAAGCTGGAGTGTCATCCTTCTTACATGTGATATCCACTCCATAAGTTTCTTTTGGATCTATGTCTTCATATCCGTTCTTGTCCAACCACTTCACCATTACCCCATTGGACAAGGGGTCTGCTTTATTATATAACTCTCTATCAAATTTCTTAGTTCCCATCATTATCTCCTGTGTTAAATGGATTGTCAATCTCTGTCATTCTACCAGTTTTTCTATCATAAAACAAGTGAGTACACACTCCTGTCTCACCTGTGTATCGATTCTTTAGAATACGTACCGTGGTGGTATTGGAAAGTATCTCATCATCCTCTTGTTGATTTCTTTCCAAGGCTATAACTCCATCACTTAGATGAGCTATGCTGGCCGATCCCCTAAGATGTGAAAGAGATACTTCTTTTCCTTCCTCATGTCCACGATCACCAGAAGGTCTACGTAGGTGGGATACAAGCAACAACCCTATCCCCGTTTGCTCCACCAATGATCTCAACTTGGTCATTAACATATCTATTGACTTCCTTTCATCTCCAAATGATTCTTCTTGTCCACTAACTAATATACTAAGATGGTCTAACACAATCCACTTACAACCCAGTGCCTGTGCCATGAATCTAATTCTACTCAGGATCTCATCATTTCCTATACTACCAAAATGATCAAAGGCAAAGAACCTTCCAGAATTAATAGTAGCTTCTTGCCATGTCTCTAATTGCTCCCTTTCAAATCCTTCTCTAACTTCTTTTATGTACAGTCTGGAAGAGGCTTCCACACTCATGATATTCCATGCTGTATTCTTTACACTTTCCTCCAGAGCTAACACCCCTATGTTATCTTCCGTATTTCTCAAGAGGTGATGCATTAACTCCCTCATGATGCTGGACTTTCCCATTCCAGCTCCAGAAGTGAAACAAATTAATTCCCCGGTTCTCATTCCATAGGTCTTCTCATTCATCTGAGGCCAAGGGTATAGACAAGTCTCACAATAATCCTCTTCGTATAGACTACTACCGATATCCTTGAGGTTAATAATCCCAGCAGGGGTGTACGGTTGAGCATTCCACCAACACTTATTGAATGCCTCCCTCTGACCCATCTTCAGATACTCATTAGCATCTTTATGTTCCAGATGTACTATCTTACATTTATTGGGAGCAAACAACTGAGCCACTTCTTCACTGGCCTTTCGTCCCTGCTTGTCCATGTCGAAACATAAGACCACTGTATCAAAGCTATCCAGATAAGAGAAGGCTTTCTTGCAATCCCTTAATGCACCAGCAGCCCCTGTCTTGATGGACACACTGGGCCACTTAGATCCCATGAGTTCATAAGCACTCATTGCATCCACTTCACCTTCACATATAGTTATGTATTTACCTTTGGGTGAAAAGATATTCTGACCAAAGAGAACGGCATCACTTATATCTCCCTCAACCCACATTCGTTTGTCCTTGGTCTGTCTTATTTTCATCCCTATTTGAGTACCCAACTCATTGAAATATCCATACAAGTGATGGGTTACTATGCTGCCATCAGTCTTGATCTTTGTACTAAATTTCTTGGCGGTTTCCATAGAGATCTTACGATCACTAAGATCCCCCCAATTTCCTGTTGTAGTCATGGACTTTACCTCTTGCTTTGGCATTGATAAAATATTATCTCCAAATCGTGTGTGACAAACAAAACAATATGAATGTCCTGCTTTATGCTGGACGTTTCCATCACTGGAATCACATTCTGGATTTGGGCATGGTCCTCTATCTAACCATTGACTTTGTGTCATTTATACCCCCGGTCCCGGCCAAGATTCATCGGAAATTTCTGTTGCTCTCTCACTCATTTCTTCTTCCCTTCTAGTAACATGTTTAACAAGATGCTTCCATGAAATTGGAAATAAATTTCTCATATGATAAGCTATATTTTCTGCTACAAATTTAGTTTCAGCTTGAGCATCTCCTTGTAGTCTGAGATTACACACTCTTGCAAAAGCATAGAGAGAACCACTCCAGTACCATGACGTGTACATACTCTGAGGTAGCACAGCCCTAGCTTGTTCAGGACATACTCCTTCTTTGACCATATCTTTATATGTTTCCGTAGCCAATCTAAGTACATCCCTATATTTTCTATCAAACCATTCATTGTTAGGAGCTTCCTTGGAAGTTGATCCTTGTTTTTTATCTTCAGATCTTTCTCTCCAAACGAGAGGATACCAGAAATCTGGCTCACTGTCAACATATCTTCGGCTAACCTCATTCCACGCCAGTCCTACTTGATGCTTCTGTAATTGTCTAGCTACAAAAATAGATGCTTTAATCTTGAATGTAGCAAACCCATGAGAGAAGGGTGACCAATGACCATGTTCTGCCAGATATTTAATTAGTTTTTCATCTTTGCTTTCCATTACCTTATCTATACATTTATCAAAAGATACTCTGGCAGCATTGACAATGGTTGTATCATCTCCCATGTGATCTATTAAATCTATCTTACTCATGTTAGGAAACTCCTTGAAAAAGACCACTGTTTTATAACGGCACACTTAGGTATACTAAGCAATCCACCATATTGTGCTTCACCTATTGTGTCACAATTATTTATTGACCCAGCTAAAGTTATATAAAGATCATCCTCATTCACCAACATACCACAAGATTTAATTCTCATGGGCACTAATTCCTTGACCTCATTTTCAGATTTCCAATCGGCATCATCATACTCTGCTGAATCAATCCATTCCACACAGACAACTTTAATATTCGTCAGCATCCGTCCACATATCTTTCATAAAATTATCTATGAAGGCTTCTTTGTCAGACATGATATCATCCACTTCCATTTTTGCTAGACGTTTAGATTCTTTAATGTCATATCCTTCTGCCTTGTACTGCCGTGTAATAGACCTAAAGATCTTCTGTCTTTCCCTTTGTAATAAACTGTTAGCCATCTTTATCATACCTCAATAACATTGTATCTATAGCATCATGAATAAAAATATATTTCTCTATGTCCTGTAAAGAAGTAGGATCATATCCTTTCAGAATTAAATCTCTGATCATGGAAAGAGGGAGACACAACTCCATCTCTCCCTCCTGTTCCTGCAACGTTTCTCTAAACTCAGAGAGAGCTATAACTTCACAGCTAGAGTCAGACACTGTTGTTATCCCTCCAAAGATTTAACTCTCCTTGAATTTCATTCAACTCACCTTGGATCTTATCAAAGATATATTCTCGATCTGTACCATGTTTCTGTACCCACTCAGATCGTGGCAAAATTGTGGCATCTTCTTCCATATCCATGAGCCATGCCTTTACCTTACCCATTGTTCTCCACTCCTTTACTGTCATTCGTTTCATTGGATTTAACTTTCACTGCTTAATATCCTCTAATGCTTTTCTTGTGATGTCTCTTATGTATTGTCCGGTTATCTTATCATAAATATATTCTTTGTCAAGTCCATATTTTTCTAGAAAACCAGCCCTCCCTAGTCGTGAAACATCTTCATACATCATCTCATCAAAAAGATAAACCTTATTACTCAAGCTACTTTCTTTCGGTTGGATCTTCCATTAAGGCCCAGCCAGACATACCACTTCGGAAACTTTCTTCTGGTTTTATTTGCCTTCGTAGGTAGTGGATCTCCTCCTGTAGAGTCTTGATCCTCTTGTGAGATCTGCTCAACTGTTCCTGTAGTTCCTTCACATTCCGTCGTAGTTCCCTCTCTATGTCCATCATTACCTCTCATTCTGCTATATGTATCATAAGCTTCTTGAAATGTCAAGAAGATTCCAACTTTTGTTTCCACTGGATCAGGGCCAGCAACAATCTGCCAGCTACTTTTCCACTTCTCAATTCTCAATTTCTGCATGGGGTTGTCCCTCATAAAAAGCATGGAAGTAAAGGTCTGATATTTTAGGTTTACGCTCCCATACACCAGTGACTACCCACTTATATCTAGGCCACGTTGCAGTCATACCTATACCGTTTGGTTTATGAGAGTCAAGGAGTTCCCACCTCACCCACTTACCATCCAGTTTACGTTGAGTTAATTCTACTTTCGACATTAATGTATCCTCATTAATCCTATACAAGCATCATTCATAAACATATTCGTGGGGAAATCAAACTCTTTACAAATCAACTCCATGTACCGCCATGCCGTAACTTCATCAATGAAAGTTTTAACAGAACCATCATCGTTCATTAATACGTCAGGCATTGGATACTCCTCATCCTCTGGGTCTGCTCTTACGATACACCACATGGTTGCTCACCAAGGATATCGACTATCTACATAGTCTATATCTTTTATTGTCATAATGTTAGCCGTCTTATCTTGAAGCACCTCATGTTTGTGAAAAAGAAGTTTATCTAAACGCTTAAAGTAATCTGTTATGGAGCTAGAATCACCGTCCCACAGATATAAGCAATCCCTTTGAATCTGATGCCATATCCCTTTGAATGTGCTGGGCTTTCTTGCAAAACGGAGAATGCCTCTTGGAATATACTGATAGTCACGGTTAAAAGCAGCCAAAACATATCCCTCTTTGTCTAGTTTGAAACAATAAGGGAACATACTTCCAAGGGAAGGTCTATAGTATCTCATTTGCTATGGTCCTTTTCCTTCTTACGATTATAGATAACCTTACTGGCTACTACTCTCTTTCTCCATGAAGGATCAGAGAGTTGCTTCGCCACTGGATTGTTGTTGCGTTTACCCGCAACCTTCTGATCTTTCATAGTTCTATTCCTTAGATATGATTAATTAATGGTTTGGTCTGGAGTAGATTCAGCTAACAAATATCTTGTTGCTTCTCTATCGGCTAGGCCATCCAAGATAAGATAAACTATATCATTGAAATTATCTTGCTCTATTTTATCCCTAATATCAATCGCAACTATTCGTTCCACTAACTCTATCCGATCATCCCAAAATTTATTATAGACATTAGCGTACAACGGCCCTTTCCATTCTCTGGTCAATCTTTCTTTTATCATATCCCTAGTCCTTATGCTGCCACAATTTTATATGTATGCTTGGGATCTAATGTATTATAGTTCACTCTCCACGACAGATATTCTTCGTCATAATCAGGATCATTAGGATCAAGATATCTGTATAGTGAAGCACTCGTATTTCCTCTAAGCCAATGAGGTGGATCACCTCTTTGATAGGCACAAGCATCACGTATTTCTTCAGCCTCATTAAGAGAATCTAATATTAAAGTTTTTCTGTGATCTTCTTCTGATCTTACGTGCCTAACACTACCAGTTTCATTATCTATACATTGAATTTTATACATAGTCCTATTCCTTATGCTGCCAATGCCATCCATTGATCTGATTGTAACATCTTCCTGACCTTATCTTCTCGTGTCCCTATGACTGTATGAGAGGGCTTACGTCCCTTCTCAGCCTTGTCATGGGATGACCAGTACGTGGCTGCTTGATAGGCACTCCAGAGTGAGCCTCTGCTCCTCTGAGCATAGCCTTCATAGCTTCCCCTGCCATGCAAGTGACGGTTCTCCTCATCAAATATCTTCATGAGATTGGACAGCATCACCTTGTTTGGCTCTGTATTACGAGTGACGTTGTTGGTCTTCTTTGCCAAGGTGTGGGTGAATAGGTGAGTAATCTGATCACGATGTACATCTTTGTGATACCACTCCCTCATCTGAGACAATCCCTCCCCAGCTATGTATTCACCAGCAGCCTTGATCTTCTGAGCAAAGGCATAGGCATTGAAGTTCTTGGTGTGACGGCCATACACATAGGCCAGCTTATCTCCTGAGACTAGTGTATTCCAGCACATACTTCTCCATGCTCCCATGAATCCATTGTTTGCCCATGTCCTGTCATGAGATGTACGAAAGACAAACTCAGGGATTACTGAGTCTGATGTTTGATTGTTCCTGTCCAAGAGCATTTCATGGGCAGGGAACTTGGCCCTTAACTCCAGCCTTGCACCCCCATCATAAATATTGGTATCAAAGCTGGCATCGGTCATGTCCATGCCTGATTGTTGCAGGGCTTCCTCTACAAAATGGACTATTCGACCATACTGCACAGGCTCATATGCTTCTGAAACTATAGCAAGTGGCTGCCGTGTGTCGGTTCTTGAAATTAATACCCCTATGTCCTTGGGGAGTAGGTCCATTCTATCCCCATGTGAGGGAGAATATTCCCCGTTGTCATAGAACAAAGGTTTCTTATTGACATTAAAATCTATTACTTCATGATTAAACATTATGCTACATCCATTGTTTCATTAATCCATTCCTCATAGCCATTGACCAGAGAATTAATATCCTCTAGATCCAAGCTCCATATACTAGTCACATTGCTAACGGACATAACCCAATCAGCTATGTGATCTGGGATGTCCTGATGGGTCTTAAAGTTTACTTGTTGCATTACCAATCTCCAATTGATAGCTATGTGTTTTTGTATTAACTACTAGTCCCGTCTTATTTCTCTTAACTTTTAGTCCTAACACCTTGAAAAGACCAGACATATCCTGTTGCATATGATTTACATTGTCATATTCAGGGTGTTTGTATGTCTTGTTTATCCTTCTGTACATTATCTAAAGTCCTTTGTATCATAT
>Ga0208030_1000413_pt1 | contig 29755 bp, 15 predicted proteins | sample MalvirDeepMed_M9_FD_184246 | JGI IMG/M metagenome (GOLD analysis project Ga0208030, IMG submission 184246) | Marine viral communities from the Global Malaspina Expedition - Malaspina viral metaG DeepMed_M9 (SPAdes) (version 2) | ecosystem: Environmental > Aquatic > Marine > Oceanic | place...
TTTGGATCCATGCAACCCATAATGACTTCAATGCACGAGTTGTTAGACGTGTTAGCAAGTGAATCAAAGTTAAGAGCGGTACTATCCATACACCCATAAATATAAGCAATACAACTAAAATCCTCCGTGTTTGCCGATGGATTGTAATTGAGCATAGAAGGATCCGTGCAACCAGATATAAAAGGTATACAAGTATTATTATCACTATTTGCTAAAGGGTTATAGTTAAACATTGTCGAATCAGTACAACCAAAAATGTAAGGTTCACAACCACCGTCGTCTGTATTAGCAATAACGCTAAAGTTAAACATAGTCGGGTCTGTACAACCGTATATCAATGGAACGCAAGTGTCTGGTGTATTTGCTAGTGGATTAAAGTTGAACGCTAAAGATTCCATACATCCTAATATAACAGGTATACAACCACCATTGTCGATGTTTGCTATTATATCGTAGTTAAATGCTGTTGAATCTGTACAACCCCAAATAGCTTCTGTTTGACAGTCACCGTTATTATAATCAGCTACAAACCCTTGAGTGTAATACTCTAAGTAAGAAGAGTTGTTACAACCAGGTAGGTAATAACAACTACCATCATCAGTATTCACAGAGTCTATATAGTTAACGGCTAGAGAGTCCATGCAACCAAAAGTCTTTTCAATACATAAGTTACCACAGTATGTAGGTACTTTGTATTTAAACATAGGTTGTATAAACGGTGGTAACACTTCTATTATAGTATTACCAAGTGGATTAGTTAGTTTAAACCCACAATGCGGTGTAGTTAATTGTGCCTGTGATGTTACATAAAATCTAAACTCAACAGGCATAGGTGATTTTAAATTAATAATAAAGTCTTGTGTGTAAGCGGCTGTGTCTATCCAAAATTGATACACATTAGTATCTTGTGTTACTTCTAAATACGAACCTACCCAACCATCACCTATTAAATCATATAAAGTTAAGACGTAATCACAATTAGGTATTAAAGCCATTGTGTTTGCGTTAGCATCATAATTGTACATAGTTGAGTCAGTACAACCAAATATTTTTAAAGTGTTACACGAACCATCGTCTGTATCAGCTAAAGGACTAAACTCTACATAAGCTGGATCCATGCACCCCATGACGGGTGGACAAGCATCAGATACAAATACGTGTATTGAGTCGTTACCAAAAGCAGCGTCTGTACCATAAACTAAAGTATCGTTGCATTGCACTAAATAGTATGAACCATCTAAACCACCCCACAAAGCTCCGTTTAAACCATCTCCATAAGTATCATATATTGTAAATGTTAAGTCTCCTTCAGGTAAACATCTTTGCTCTACAACAGAAGCATAATCAGGTTGTGAACCATAATTAGTACCATAAGTAAGCATGTTACCACTAGTATCTTCTATAGTCCAATATGTCTCACCTTGATATTGATCAAGGTTTATAACAATAGTGGTAGGCACACAGTTAGGTGGGCCTTGTGCTAAAGTTATAAACGGTAATAATAGTAGTAATAGTTTTTTCATTTATTTTCTTTTTCTTTTTGTTTTAACACAGTTGTCTACGGTTCTACCACCTTTCTTTTTTGTACCACGAAGTGTGTATCCCTTCCAACAAGCCTTTCCATCTCTACCTTTCTTTTTTGTAAAGGGTGATTTCATTTTAAATGGACCGCCCATATCTTTAATGTGTTGCTTTATAGTTCTAGCTTGCCTACCATGTGCTTTTACGGCACCCTCTAATTCGCTTACTACTTTTTTTAAATCTTTGTGTTTTACCGCCATAATTATTGTTTTAACATTTCCATCTTCTTCTTGCTGCCTTGCCTCTTTCACCTGTCCAACCTTTGGATCTAGCACAAAATGATTTTCTTCTTTTAGCAGCTTTGCTACCTTTTTTAACTTTACCTGTAACAGCTGTTTTTAATTTACTACCTGGGTTTTTACGTCTATAAGCTTTAACTCCCTTAGAAGTCATCCCAGCACCCTCCTTGGTTGTTCTAAAGTTACGGCCCTTACCTTTTGTTGTTTTTCTTACATCAGGCTTTCTTTTTCTTTTTCTTTTCTCTAATGGAGAGTCGCTTTCATAAATAGATTCACCATGATTTCTTCTGCGACCACAACTAGTAACAGCGAAAGGATTACCTTCTTGAACGTATCCTCTAGTTTTTTTAAACATACTATTTTGCGTTTCGCTACCAGGCATATTACTTTACTTTACAAGCACACCATCCAAGACATACTTTACCAAAAGTTATTTTCTTTATAATTTTACAAACTGCTTTTTTCATAATTTATTGTTTAAAAGTCACTCATTAATTGATTGTCTATTTCCTCTTGTACTTCCTCTCTTGTAGCTAGCATTTTAAAACTAAGATCAGCTTGAAACCTAGCAACCTCCTCCCCATCTTTAAATATTATAATAGTAGGTACAACAGCTATTTTATATTTTGTTTGTGCTTCTGTATCTGTTGCTATATCTGAGTATGCTATAGTTTTACAGTCAGATAAACTATTAACCCAAGAAACATCATTAGCACTATTCCAACCAGCATTAAATTGTGTTACTTGTATTTGACCAAAGGCAGCGCTAGCAAATAACATGAAAAGAATTATTAACATATACATACCAAATATTCTCCAAGTAACTGTCTCTTCCATTATCTATTGTATAATTTATCCTCTATCTTCTCAAGAGATTGTTTTATTTCCTGCACATCTTTTTGTGTGTCTATAATAGTATTACGGATCATTTGATCTTTCATGTTAAACTCCATACGAGTAACCTCATCTGGTGGTATGATAGGTAGTTCTTTTGCCTCAGCAATATCTGCTTGCAACATGAACCACATACTGATTAAAGTCGCCATAGCGAAACCTATAGCTATTAATGTTTTTACACTAAGTACAAAACCCGTGTCTTCGTTTAACTCTTTTGCCATTTTAAAAAATCGTGTAGTTTAATCCTAATTTAAAATCGTACCATTCTCTGTTCCAGTACTTATTGTATTTTCCTTCTACAAAGTATCCTAAGTTTTTGTTTACTTTTATTCCGTATATTAATCCACCAGAATAATCATACCATTGGCCATCAACATAATTGTGATATGAAAACTCACTACCATCATCGTAGTGATAAGGCATTAAACTTCCCCAAGCATGCATCCATGTTTTCTTAGAGTACTTATAGTAATCAAAACCAACAACAAACGAGTGTTGTATGGTTTTCTTTAATTCGTTTCTTTTCTTTTGAGTATAATCAGCTAGTACTTCAGGTATAACAACCGCATCCCAAACCTCAGCGCTAGTAGCTACAAGTTCTCCAGAAGGAGAGTAGTATTCGTTGCTATACACATCAACCTCGTAACCTTCTTGTAATGCTAGGTAAGTGTAATGTAAATCACCGTTATCCAACATCCACTCATCTAAAGCGTTGTAACCGTAAGGCTCAGCGAGTCTATGTGTTAACCCAATGTTCCAAGATAAATTTTTGCTTTTACGTTGTCTGTATCTCTCCGATGCTTCAAAATATTTAATATCTGCAAAACCATCCTCTAAATACTCTATTTTTAAAGCAAAAAAGTTTATACACAACTCATCTGGACAACCGTCGTCAGAACTAAATCTAATAAAATGATGTTGATCCATATAGTCAACACCCTCTTGTCTTTTATAATCAACTTCAAATAAGTACTCAACTCCTTTAACTTTACCGACAGTGGCCGCATCACTGTAATTAGATTCCGTTCCGTCATAAAATGTTTGAGCTTTGTTTTCATAGCCAAACCTTGCAATCTTACGTAATCCTATGGTAAAATTATAATCATAAGGAGTTGAAATAGTCTGTGTAGATAAACCATTATCTACAGAGAATACATCAACGTCTGAAAGCGACGTTCCACCGTTAACAGCCGTGTAAAAAGTAGAGTACTTTAACAAGCTTTTAATCTCTTCTTTACCAAATGTTTGCGCTACCGTTATATTAGATATAAGTAGTAGCAGTATTATTAGTTTTCTTACCATCTATTTATTATCACTTATTTTTTGAATTGTTTACTTTATTTACCTTCTACTTTTAAGAAACTTTCTTCTTCTAGCTTCTATAATCTCAGCACCAGTTTTTGGTCTTTTCTTTTTCTTTTTCTTTTTCTCAGTTTCAATCCCAACGCTGTAAGGTGTCCAACCAGCTCCCATGAGCACTCTTTGCCACGTTTCATATTGATCGCTTAAAGCGTGTTGCATGTTAAAAAGGTTTTGATATGGAGAGTAAACAGGCGCGTTTGTGGTTGCTTGTATAGTCATCAACGATGCTTCTAAAGATGGATTACCTAATTCAAATTTAAACTCATCATTTTTTCTTATTTTTGCCCACTTCTTTCTATCACCAGCTCTATCTAGCATACCAAACTTAGAACCTATTGGAGGTGATATATTTAGTAAGTCTTCAGCAACCTCACTGTAATCAGCTGTAAAGCCAGGCTTAGCACTTTGTTTAAAATACTCTTGCAAAGCATTTTTAGTTGCTGATAATACAGCTCCTTGTACACCAAAACCTCTTAACATAGAGTCAGCTGTTGTGTTTAACATCATTGATTTTGTATTAGCTACCTTCTCATCAGACACATCGTCGTCATTTAATAACATAGCAAATAACGCTGATTGCAATCCAGCAAATATAGCTACTTGAGCGCCCATGTAATAAGAGATTCTACCTACTTTTTCAGCTACCTCAGCACTATTTTTATATCTACCTTTTGATATGTCTAGTATATCTTTCATGCCAGCTCTATTCATCTGCATTGGTGTATTAGCAAATGGTAATATAAACCTACCTATTAATGATGTTTGTTGTTTAGATAATAGATCTGCTCTTGACGACTGCTGAGTTCTTTCTGCAATTACTTGAAAATCTAAAAATGCTTGTTTTTCAGCTTCTTTAGTTTTCATTCCTTGCTTTTCATACATCTTAATTCTATTCCTATAGAATGTAGCGCCACCAAAAGATATTGCAAAACTATCAGCCATTTTAGTTGGTAAATAACCAGCTTTAAGAACTTTAGATATTATCGATTGCACAGGGTTTTTTGAAGAAGCAGCGGCAGAAGCAATTTCAGCTTCAGTTACATTCATTGCTAAACCATCTCTTCTTTGCTTCAACATGTCAGAGTTCATTATGTATTTGAAATCTTTAGCAAACTGCTTAACATTACCCATTGCTCTAGCTGCGGCGATAGGATTATTCTCTCTCATGTTTAAGAAGTTAGTAGTAGATATAGTTTGTAGTACAGCTGATCTAGTATTAAAATTCATAATAGTACCAATACCTCCATTTAAGTAATTCATCATGGCTGTACTACCTCTATCCATTTTTAAAGATCTAGTTCTACCAGTTTCCATACGATCAAACATATCTGTAATATTCTCCCTCCATTGAGTACCTAATTTAGATTCCATCTTGTTTAGGTTTGCTTCAGTAAATATTTCGTTCTTTACATCTATCCACTCTTGAAGATACTGTTTTCTACTAACACCTCTATTTATATTAGTAACTTCACCAGCCATTGTTTCTCCCCACCAGTTTTGACCTGGTTCTTTTAAACCTTTTTCTTGTTTAGTTATTCTAGCAAAATTTTCAGCGTAAGCTTGTAGCTTTGGATTGTTTGCGATATGTTGTACTAACTTAGCTTCTGTTGTCTTTGCTAAATCTGGAATTTTATACCCAGCTTTATTCCAAAGATAAACTCTCATTGCCATGTCGTTAGTAAACGCAGTTCCTTCAACAGGTTTAGATATTTCTTTTACAACATCTTTATTTTGCTTACGAAGACCCATGTAATCGTTTTTAGCAGATTGTCTAGCTGTATTGTAGTCTCTTATACCTCTTTCAAATGGCATTACAAACTCTTTGTTGAACCATTTTTTATTTTTAATACCTTCCTTACCCTTTCCGTATAAAGGCTCTATAAGAAGCTCTAAGTCAGCGGCACTATCTCTCATAAACACTCTTCTACGTTTAATATCTTTACCCCTAACTTTAGCTTCAGCTTTTGAGAATACTTTTTCAGAACCTATATCTAAAGAGTGTTCCATTATTTTGTTTACATCTCTATTGTAGTTTGTTTTACTAAGAGCTTGTTGAACTTTAGATTTTATATCTAGTTGGTTTAAAACATTTCTAACAGCCTTAACGTTAGGCATAGCGTCATCAACAAAGTACATATCATTATATCCTTCTGAAAACTTTTTAAGCATCCACTCAGCTTTAGCTTGACCAGTGCTGTTACCTAAACCTGTTATGTTTTGAAAAGGTATTTCAACGCCTTTTGACTTTAACCAACCATATATAGCTGTAGCAGCTTCAGGTGGTCTTGCTGTAAGTATAAACATATTATTAGGACCAAACTTATTTAAACGTTCTTTAAACTTTTTAAACAAAGGACCTTCAACGCCCCCTCTAACTTTAACAAAGTCTGAAAAATCAAACGTATAACCTTGTTCAGCAAACTTAGGGCCTTCTAATGGCCAATTACTTGAACTAATTTTTACTTTTTTACCAGTGTTGGGTTCTCTAGCTACTATAAAGTTTTGACCTTTGTCAATTAATGTTTCATCAAAATCAAAAGCAGACATACCTCTTGATTTTTTATTTATTTTTCTACCAAGCTCTAAAGCCTTGTCAACTATTTTCATTTTAGCTATAGCTTTCTTGTTTGTTCTAGACTCTGACACAACACCAGTTTTCTTTGCTATTTTATTGTTTGCCTTTAAAGCTGTAGCCTCTGCCCTAGCCATTCTTCCCAACCCTTGCATTGACTCTGTTGCCATTATTTTTTTCCAAGCACCAGGAACATCTAGGTTAAAATTACTTTTAGAAGTTATTGTTTTAGGTGATACCTTTGGTTCTGCTATTACTTTGTACGTGTATCCAGCAGTTTTACCATCTTTACCTTTGTAACTAGAAGAGAATATTCTAGACTTTAAAACAAATTCACCCTCAAACTTTGCCATACCTAGGTCTTTTGCAATACTAAAAGGATCGCTACCTAAAAACATAGCGCCTTTACCATGCATCTGCATGTAAAAAACTCCTTTAGAATTATAATAATCAGCAACAAAATCTTCTTTAACTTTTACCGATTCAGATTTTATTTTTGCTTTAGCACCGCCTCTACCGCTGATTAAATTATGTATTTCTAAGGGTATTTTTGTTTTAGAAGTAAAATCTTCACCTTTTTTTAACACGCCTTTATCTCTTAGTATGGCTTCAACTTCTTTAGCTTGATTTATAGCTTCTTGTAAAGATTTTCTAACCGCAACCTCGTGTTCTGGAATGTTTCTTTTACTTGATCTTTCAAAAGTTCCCTTTGTGTAATTAATAAAACCAGCATTATTTTTTCCTGCAACAGCGTCTCCAAACTTAAGCTCCCAAGACATTTGCTTACCATGTACTAAAGGCATAAAATCAGGAGCTTGAAACTTACCGCCGCCAAAATTACCAACGGGCTCTAGTTCTATTTTCTTTTCTCCAGCCTCTAGCTTTACTTCTAATCCCTTTATGTTTAGTTTTTTCATTACATTTTGAACTACAGTTTCATAAGCGTAACCTTTGTTTCCACCTATTTCACTAACAGCGGTTCTAACCCAACCCTCATTCCAACCGTAAATAGCGGCTTTTACTGCGTCTGGATGGTACTCACCTTTTAAAGGTTTACCGGTTTTAAAGTCTATAACGTCTTCTATTGATCTGCTATTTTCTATTAACTCAGATAACTTTATAACATCTTTTTCAAACTGCGTAACGCTAAACATAGCGTTAGGATCTTTACCAATTTCAGCAGCAACCCTTTCAACATAATTGTTAAACCTTTCTTTTCTAGCCTCTCTAACTTCTGGTGATGGTGTTTTTTCAACCACATCTGGACTACCTTCGAGTTTTATTTGACTAATTTGTTTAATTCTAGCTATAACATCTGGTCTAGATAAAACTTGCGAAGTCATATCCTTAGCTAACTCTATACCTAGTATCTCTGCTAATCTATCTTTACGTGTACCCCTTAAACCAGAACCAACTGTAATATATTTTTCTCGTGCTTCCTGTAGTGTTGGTGCTTTAACTTTTTTAACGTACTTTTCTTTTTCTGCTAAAGATAATTTGTCCCACGCTTTTATTTTTTTTGGACTAATTTTTGTTTTTGGTGGTGTAAAGAATTTAATAAACTCAGCGGGAGCAGGTTTTTTAAACTTCCAAAGAGTATTACCAGCTGTTCTAGACGTACTTTTAGGCACTCTTCCATCAGCAATAGCTTTGTCGGTTTGTTTAGTAGACATGCTTTCTATTTCAACCTCTGTAAAAACTCTTTCGTTTCTAGGTAACTGACTTTCAGCTGCTACAAAATAACTTTTGTCTACAAACTTCATGATAGCCTCAAAGTTCTCCCTTAAAGTTACTTCATATTTAGGGCCGGTACCCAACCAATCCGCAAGAGGTTTTTTAAGTTCTGTTTTGTAGCTATCGTTTAATGCTTTTTTGAAACCAACAGTCTTAGTTTTTGTATCGGTTTTTGTTCCAGGTAAGGGCAGTTTAGTACCAAATGTTTTAACTACAGCGTTTTCAACTTTATCTATTAACTCTTGGTTAATACCTACTTCCTCTCCTTTCTTTAAAGATTTTCTAAGATTAGGGGCTTGATCTAGCTTTGCAGCAGCTTCTTCAGCAAGCTTTATGTCTAATAGTTCTTCTGCTGATAACTCTCTAGATTTAACTTCTTTCACCTCTGTCGCATCTAAAGATTTAAAAAATTGTCTCTCAGCACCTTTACCTAGTATTTTATTAGCAACATCTATGTGTTTACCTTTCTTAAGCCTACCGAGTATGTGTTCAGCCATAGTAGTACCTTTAGAAGCATCGTATTTCATGATACTACCTAAGACGCCATAAGTAGGGTCATAAGCCATAGCGTCATAAAGATCTCTTCTTCTTTCAGAATAATTAGCGTGGCCTTCATATATTTTTGTGTAAAAATCTATAAAATCTTTACTTTTTTCTATTGTTTTTTCTCCAGTATAAGGATCTACAACCGTTTTGTTACCTTTTATTCTTTCTATTATTTCGTTGTAACCACCCATACTTTCTTTCTCGTATATTTTATCAATTTCGGCAGAAGCTTTTTTCATAGCCTCGGTTACAGTTCTAGATTCCGCTATATTATTTTTAGTGGTTGTCTTAGTTTCCCTAACAGCATCTAAAACGTCTTTATCTATAGTACGTTTTTCACTACTAACTTGAAGAGACTTTATCATGTTATATATACCCTCACCACTTTTAGTTCCAACCGCTCTTAAGTTTTTAAAACCAGCTCTACGCAATATAGGGACAAACACATCTCCAATTCTTCTAGCTAAATCAGGCGTTTGTTTTACCTCTTTGTTTTTAAGAACATCACTAAAAGCTGTTATATGCTCTTCATAATATTCGTTTTCTGGTTTTTTTATTTTTTTACCATTTAAAAGTACAAACTCTCCGTTTTCGTATTGCTCATACTTATAGCTTTCCTCCATTCTTTTTTCAACAGCAGCTCTTTCTTTTTTGTTTAATTTATTTAAGAATTGATCTATAATAACCATACCTTGCTCAGACACTACTTCTTTTTCTTTTCCTTCGCTTTTAATAGCTTTATATTCTTTTGATCCTTCTTTAACTATTTTACCCTCTTTTGTTGTTTTATACTTTATAGTTTCTTTTAAGGAATTTTTTAATATAGCGTGTGTTACCTCGTGAAGTGGCGTACCAAGTTGCCTTGCTTCTAACGCTGCGGTCTCGTTTATATATATTATATCACGTTTACCTTTTTCACGAACAAAACGACCTTCAGAACCTTTTTTACCCCCAGCAGCCTCGTACTCCGCCTCTGTTTGCATTTTAAAATCAGCACCTAATTCAGCTGCCATTAGCTCAGCAAACTCAGCCTCACTCTTCATCATTTCCTTTAGTCTAGCATCGTATTCTACGCCTTTTTGCTCAAGCTGCTCAATTAAACCTTTTTGTTTTTCTCTTAGATCGGTTATCTTTTTTTTGTTAACACCTTCTAATACAATGCTATTTTTACTTTCGTTTTGAAGAACTCTAATTTCTCCACCAATATCTGAAACTTTTTTCCATAACATTATTGATTCATTTCTCTCTTGAGATCCACCAGCTTCAAAAACCCTGCTTTTATCTACATTCCGTATAACACCCTTATAAATTTCTCTTTCGTTATCTAGTATCATTCCAAGTGTAGAGTTTTCAGAAGCGCCTAGTTTAGCTTTCATTAAACTATGCTCGTAATCTTTTAAACCTTGGAAACGCTCTATCTCTTGAGGCGTAAGCTCTTTCTGTTGTTTTATTTTATTAACAAGGGCAAATGTGTTTTCTCTAGCCTCAACGTAAGCGTTGTCTTTCTTAGCTAATTTCTGAGCTGTCATAGCATCGTTATGCCAATACAAAGACTCGGCATCTGCTTTAACCTCTTTTATTCTTTCTAATTTTTGCTCAGGAGATAAATTAGATTCATTTATTTCTTTTATTTTAGTATTAGTAGCTGTTTTTATACTATCGTTAGTAGAGTTAACTGGAATACCCATTCTTTTAGCAGCCTCTCCACCTCTAACGGTACTTTTTTTAACTATTCTAGCTATATCAGCCTTCATACCCTTATACATGTTAGTAATAGTTCCTTTACCACCTAACATATACATACCTATAAAAGTTTCTAATAGTTTTCTACCACCAACAATCTCCTTCCACTCATCAATAGTTTCAAAGTTACCATCTTCCATTTCTCTATATTGCTGCTCGCTACTTAATCCTTCAGCAATTAACTCACCAAAAGTTAATACAGCTGTACCACTGGCAGCTCCAAAAGTCGCCGTACCAATAGCAGATAAAGTTCCGTTTTCAACACCTTTGTTTAACCTACCTAAAGTACGAGTGAAACTAGACTCAGTTCTAAGAACTTTATCCATTATCTTTTTACTTATAACGTTACCAGCACCAAGCGCTGCTGGGAAGGCTAGATGCACTTCTTTATTTTTCTTATTATAAACAAAACCTTCAGAACCAAATATATGATCTCCAACAACATCCGCGGCACCTAGTGTTACTATTTCTTTTACAGCACCTAAACCAACCTCTGAGAATCTTTGAACCGTACGGCTTTTAGTACTTGCTTTTATAAGTTTGTTAAGATTGTTAACACCGGTAGTCATTCCAGCTTCCATTGTTAAAATATCCTTACCTTTTTTCACAACTCCAATTGGAAGTCGTTTTGTAATATATAAAGACGCAGCTAACTCAGCAAAATCATCAACAAAATCTCTAGATCCTTCTAATACAGATCTACCATAGAAATCACCTTCTCTTTTCAATTCAGATTTTGGTATAAGTCCCATTTCTTCTGTTACACTTTTAAATATATCCGCTCTTTCATCGTTACTAACAATGGTTAAATCTCTATTTTGAAATATTTCTTGAAAACCAATTATACTACCGGTTTCAGGTAACAACTCTGGGTTTACATTTAACTCTATAGCATGAGTTATAGTTTTCAACTCGTTTAAAACTCTATTGTGTTCCTCTGCTATAGGTGAGCTACCAGGTATTGGTCTCACTGTTTCTATAAGTTGGTTTGCTTTGGAATTTGTGTTTGCAGCGGCAGCAGCTCTAGATTGAATGTAATTAGCTTGTAAATCTCCACCCATTATACCAGACATGTGGTCGGTTATACCAACACCATATTTATTGTCACCAAAACCACCAGTAACATTTCTATTTGCTAACTTTTGTGCTGCTATAAGTCTAGAATAAACTTCTCTTTGTTTAGCTTTTAAGTCATCTAAATTAGTTGTTGCAAGATCAACCGCCTTACTCGCTTGTTCTGCTGGCATATAATCCTTAAAACTTCCATCTACGTTGTATAATTTTACGTACTTAAGCTTTTCGGCTAGAGCATCAGCACCTGGTTGATCTCCTTTTCTAATTAAAGCTTGTATTTCTTGATCTTCCTCGCTTAATAAACTAGGAGAGTAGTTAGATATCTCTTTGTCTACTTTTAGAGGATCATTGCCATTTCTACTAAAAACAAAACCTTTAGCTTTTTTGGTTTCAGCTAACATATGAGCTTCTCTAGAGTCTAAAAGTTTTTCTGACTTGTTCCAAAAATCATCACCTTGAGAGATGCTATACATATCATCAGGAACATCAGGAGCGTTACCACCCAGCATATCAGGTTCAGCAAAAAATACAAGATCACCTAATAGTTTAGAGTTTAATTCAGCTTGCGGTAAGCCTTCTGGATTGTTCTTTTGTTGATTAGCTTTTGCTTCTGGGTTGTCTATTTGTAATAATCTAGCTTTATCTTTTTGAAATTGGTTTTCTTGTGTTGTGTAAAACTCAGCAATTTGATTAGTAATCTGATCCGTTGGCTGCATTAAGGCTTGGTCCTTAAATCTCTGGTCTACACCTTGGCTTTGAATTAAAAAATCAGATGACATTCCAATATCTGTAGGAAAATATCCAACATTAGGATCTGGGGTTATTCTTTCTTGATCGTAGTAACCTGGAATTTGTTTTAGTTGCTCAACTTCATCTTTGGGTTCTTCTCCAAAATCACCAGCCTCAATTCTGTCTAGTAATACCGATGAACCATCGTCCGACCCTGAATCCGTACCTGACGCAGGGTCTGTCGACTTTCCCAGCGAAAAAAGTTCTTCTGTTGTAATAGTGTTACTGCTTTTTGCAGTGGTAGTTTGGTTTTCTTTTCCTAAAGAAAACAATTCTTCTGTTGTAATTGTATTATCTGGCATATATATTATTTTTTAGGACTCCACTTACCGTTTCCTGCGTAAACGTATTTAGTGGTAACACCATCTTTAGTTATTTCTTTTTCGCTTACTCCAATTTGAAAAGTTCCATACTTACCAGCTGTATCGGTTATGTGCTTAGTTATTTCATCTAAAATATCTGCGCTATTAAGAGGTATATTTTTTATTAATTTATCGTTCTCATACAAACTCCAACCCCCTGGAACAACCATTTCAACTCCATCAATTACCTCGGTTGTATCTTCAGATTTTTGTGCATACCTGCTACCAGTACCAATAGTTGTTTCACCAGCGCTAAATTCATTTTCAATGCTATAAACGATGTTTTGCGCGTCTGCTTGTGTTTGTTGTTCTTTTTGTTGTTTAAACAAAAATTCTTGCTCATCTAAAGTTTGAGCACGCATTTTCATTTGATCTGCTACAGAAAGTTTTTTAGGTGTTTCAATAACACTTCGGTTATCATCAAACTCTTTTTTACCTACGTGATCAGCAAGAAATTCAGATACAACATTTTTTGTTCCAGCAAGATCAAAACCATCTTCGTCAATTTGAGTTAAACGTTTTATCATAGCAATACCGTTTTCTGGAGTTGCAAAGTCTTTTTCGGTAATTTTACCATCTCCATCTTTGTCTTCAGGAACATTTACACCTAATTCTTTTAAAGCGCTCCATATTTGAGCGTTATACTTTTTATCTCCTTTGCCTGATAAATAATCAGCAAATGAATATTTTAAAGGACCTTGAGGTTGATGCATGTTAGCGGCTAATCCTGACTTTGTTGAAAGCGATTCTCTATAACCGTTAATAATCTCTTGACGATTATCCTCCCATTTCATACCTTTTGTTTTACCTAGTGTACCAGCTTTAACTGTTACCGCGTTTACGGCTTTGTTAATATTAGGATCGTTAGAAACAAGCATTTTCCTTAAATCCTGTTGTGTTATCTTCTTATCAGAACCAGGTATTGAATAAACTAAATCACCGTTTACAACTTGTCTATTAGCAGTTCTATCGTTTATAGCTTTAAGAATTTGCATGTTTTCATTACCAGTGGCATTTGGTATAAAATCCCCGTTTTCAATTCTAACACCTAAATCAATTAAAGTATTACTCATGCCATCAGTAGAGCTCTTTAACCTTTCCATTTCAGCTGTAATTTTAGCTCTATCTAGCTCACCTTTCTTTCCAGGTGGTGTATTTTTTAATCTTTGCCTTAATTTATTGAGCTCAGTGTTAAATAACTCCATACCAGCTTCATCAGGAGTTTCTCCCATAGAAAGATCCGCCATAGTAGTAGAAACAGCTTCTTTTAATTCGTCTGCTAAAGCATTATTATCAGCATTTAAATTATCAAAATAATCTCCAACAGTTTTTTGAAATACAGTAAGGTTTTCTTTAAATCCTTTTGCTTTTTGTTTATATATATCTGAATAGTCAGGCATAACATCAGCCATTGACTCTTTTAAAGACATTGCTGCTAATGTTGAATCTGCTTTTCCTAGTAAACTTTTAGCCATAATTTATTTATTTATTTTTAATTGAAAGACGTTAAGCTGTTAAGTTTGGATCGTCTAATGGGTTTTCAGGCAAACCACTACCAAGACCACTCCAATCCGCGCTAGCCACTGTAGACACAAAGTTCTGCATAGCTTGATTTTGCATTTGATTTGCATATAAACCAGCGTATGCTTGGTTTTGCATTGCTTGTTGGTAGTTTTTGTTTGCACCTGCTGCTTGACCTTGCTGCATACCCAATATAGTAGCCTGTCTTCCAGATTCAGCTTCTTGAACCATAGCATCTCCACTTCTTTCTAATTGTTGGATCTTTGCTGCTCCAACCGCTCTAGTTCTTTCGTTTGCAACCTCTTGTTGTGCTAGTTGTGCTGAGATTTGTCTAGCTTGTAATTGACCTTGGTTAGCCATAGATTGCGCTAAAGCAGCTATACCACTAGTACCAGCTGCACCACGAAGTTGTCCTAATACATCTGCTCTTTGTTGCGCTCCTTGTTCAGCTTGAAAGTCAGCGGCTTGAGTAGACACTCTTAAGTCTTCAAAAGTATTTTCCATACCTTCGTATGGATTAGTAAATTTCATAGCCCTGTAATTAGCTACTTCTTTATCTACTCTTTTTTGCTGTTCTTTTCTTTCAGCTAAAGCGGCTCTAGCTTGTTCTGCAGATTGCCTACGCATTGCTCGCCCTTGTTTGTTTGCGCTATATGCTCCATAAGCTGCTACACCTACTTGAAGCAATGTTCCTGCCGCTATTTTTCCTGCTACTACCTGTGGCATATTTGTTTTTTTTAATTTATTACTTTATAATATTGAGATAAGTTATTTATAACAATATCTGCGTTTTTTTCTCTCCATTTTGCTAACAATGGTGATTTATTATTTTGTTCATCTGTTCCAAGACCCATTATAAGCCTAAAACCCATATTTTTTGCTTTTTCAACTAAAGCGTCCATAAGTTTTTCTAAAACACCTTCTCTTTGTTTTTTAGTTGTATTTTTGTTCATGGTGATAAACTCTATCCAAGCAATATGACTGTCAGTACTATATAAAAAACCGCTACATATATCAACTTCATCTTTACTTACAATAATACCGTTTTCCGATAAACCATCCTGATGGTGTTTAAACAAACCCCAATCATCCCACCAACCGCAAAGTGTTTCAAAATCTTTTTGTTTGTTAAAAGATCTAATATCCATAATATTTTATTTAATTATAAATATTATAGTCACAGTTTTCACTGTTTTTTTACTCTAAGACGTCTCATTGGTTGCTGTTATAAACTTTTCTAAGTCAAAAATTAAAGTACCATTCCAATCAGATCTAACTGCACCAACTTTTTTAACCTCAATATTACCAGATATTGTTATATTTCTACCAGCACCATCAAATGTTAATGTTTCTCCAGCTTCTAAAGATTGAGCTGCGCTTAAGGTTAATGTTGCTGTAGTGCCACTATAACTACCTATATTGGTTACTGTTGGATTAGCTGCTGAAGAGTTTATATTAAAACTACTAACCGTACTCACATCATCCATAATCCCATCTGCATTATCTATATTTACAGTAGTACTGTTGATAGTTGTTGTAGCAACTAAAGCTGTAGGTTTTGTTAACGTTACAGCTATGTCACTAAGTTCAATTTCCCAACCGGATAAAGCTTTAATAGCACTTGGTCCATAACCATAAATTTTTACTACATCATCAGCTAAAGCCGCTGCTTGTTTTTTGTTAAAAACAATATTACCGGTTTGCACTGTTGTTAATTGTTTTGTAGCCGTATCTCTAGTTAAAGTTGGCTTAACACCTAAACCGTCTAATGGTTCCACTCTAACTTGAGTAATTCTTTTTTCTTCTCTAGTGCCTTCCATTTGAGTTACAACTTCCTCATAAGAAGATATTACAGTTCCAGTTGTTACGTTAGTATCAGGAGCAATAATCATTCCAGCAGTAAGCCCATCTATATTACTAATTGGCCACCTGTAGTAAGTTGACTCGCTAACATCTTCACCTTCTATAGCAACAGGAGCAGATCCAATAGTTCTAGTAACAAATATTAACACATCGTTAATAGTTGGAGTTCTATCTATCTTAAGTGAATGCGTAGCACCAGCTGTAACTGGAATTGAAAATGGAATTTTACCAGTATTTTTACCTACTTGAGCGGTTAAAGATTGGGTTGTTGACGATGTACCTGCAAAAAGTGTTTCAGCATTAGGCGATATAGCTGATAGTGTTAGCCTCACATCTAGCGTTTGGTATATAACTTTTCTAAGTAATAAAGAGTCAGATCCTGTGGAAGAGTTTATATCTATAGCATTATCTTCAAACCTAACTTCGTTGTAATTAGCGTGTTTAGTTCCATTTTCTGCAAATAGAAAAATATCGTATTGATCAGAGCCAGTAAAAGTTAAAGTTACACCGTCTGATATAGTAGCCGCTGAAGATAAAGAAAACACCTTTTCAGAGTCTATAGACGCAACTGTTATATTTGCGGCATTAAGAGCGCTAGTTCCGGTAACTCTATCACCTACCTCCATTTTTGTTGCAACAGCAGTATCCATGGTTACACTAGTAGCACTACTGACGGCTCCATCAACAGTGTCTGTTGTTGCTGGTGCTGACGGAAAGCTTATATTACCACTATACGTATTATTTATTTTTTTGTTAGCCAATCTAGTGTTGGTTGCTTGAAACTTGTTTGTATTAAAGTTATAATAATAATCACTTTCGTTTTTAATCATTAAGCTAAACGTTCCATCACCCGTTATTGTAAACGTTCTTTTTTCACCACTAGCCTTTATGTTTGCGGTGTTTAAATCAAATGATTTTATTGTTCCGCCGCTACCATATAATCTAGCGTGCTCGATGTCAGACATTAAAGTTCCATCTGGCATATAATGATATCCATCAGGTGCTACTAGTCCCTGAGCGTTTACTGTTCTTTGTGTAGCGCTAGAAGGCGTGCTTGATGAGCTTGATGAACCGTAGTGGTATGACATATTTTATTTATTTATTTATTTATTTATTTACTACGTCTTATTTAATAAGAAGAAGAATCTGTTCGGCTAGTTGAGCCAGGAACCCGTGGAGTTGATAAAACAGGATCAATCGGCGTAGGACCAGTTGGTGGCTTACATGGATCACCTAAAGAAGTTGGCTGCCACCCTGGTGGACAAGTTGTTCCTTGAAACACGTTACTTACTGCGGAACCGTTATTACATTGACTACATTGTATGGTCACCAGTTGTGGTGACCCACAGTTTGAAGCCAAACAAGCTTGCTGCGTTTGAAATGCTCCTACTTGAGGAAAGTATTTTTGAACACAGCTATAAATTGGCGCATAAGGCGCTTTACTTTGATATGCTGTAATTTCACAATCCCAACCGTTAGGTTTAGGTGGTGGAGGATCTATTGGATACTCATAAAAACCCTCACAACAATTTCGCCCCAAATTCATATAGGGACCACCCCAAAAACTCCCATTCTGAATATACTGGTATGAAATTTCACCCCTGTATATAAAACAGATCTTGTTCACGTCCTGAACACCAGCAATTGCGCACATGCCAGTTGGCCAAACACCGTCTGGCCAGTTACCTGGAGAACCAAAAGGAGGCTTACCAGTCATATCAACCTCTACTTGATCACCTATATTAACAGGCCCTGTTTCTTGCACAACCCAATCATACCACGCTTGAGCAGCCAAACCTTTCTGCGTCATATTGTAGTTGGAATTACCACCCGCGCCAGGTGGCCAACTTGTTACCCCTGCAGCCGTGTTAAGGGGACACCCACTAAAGCCAAAATATCCTATCCAAGGACTTGGTGTGGTGTTATTTGTCTGAGTGCTGTTAGGGTAACTCCAAGTCCATGTTTGAGTTATTAGATCGTAGACAAATACCGCTTCTCCCGCATCCAGAAGACATATTTCCCACACTTTAATATCTATCCATTGAAAACCTGGACCTGCTTTAAACGACTTATAATCATCATTACAATGCGTTTTCGATACAGGAACAAAAGATTTTCCATATATTTTCTCATGCTCTTCATCAGACATGAGGGAATCGTCCGCCATATAATGGTAGCCATTTGGGGCTTTCTCACCTTTTGTATTTATTTTTTTTTTATTATATGTCATAATTTATACTTATCAACCAAAAACAGGGCCCGTTGGGATTGGACCAATTGGTGGTTTACACGGGTTTCCTGAAGAGGCTGGTTGCCATCCTGGTGGGCAAACCGCTCCAGGGAATGAGTTACTTACCGGAGAACCACTGACACACCGAGTACACTGTACGGTTGTTGGGGGTGGTGGTCCACAGTTTGAATTTACACAATCTTGTTGCGTTAAAAACGCCCCTACTTGAGGATATGTTTTTTGAACACAACCGTTGATAGCCGCGTAAGGCGGTTTAGATTGATAAGCTACTATCTCACAATCCCAAGTGTATTTATTTCCATCAAAAGGACTATTATCGCAGTTCGGGGAGCTAGCTCCATCTAATCCTGCGAAATTTGTCATTGTTGGCATTGGTACTAACGAATGGTTTTGTAAAACAAACCTATACAAATAACCGCCAGTTTGGTTGTTTGCAACGTAAACTTCATCTTCGTAAGAAAATAAACTAAAACCTTCAACAGCAACTGGTAACGTGGCTTGACCAATAATTGTACCTGACATGTCAAAATGTCTAATAAAAGTACTTCCACCACTACCGCTAGTATTAAACGAATCATATATTGAAGCTACTATAGTGTTACTAGATGGAATATATACAATGTCCCCAGCTAATATACCAGGTGTTTGGAATAAAGAAGTATACACCGCTGTAGTTCCACTTATATCAATTTCACATATATGTTGTGCACCAGATGGATTTCCAGGTCCAGTATAGCTAAACTTAATGCTACCAGTTATTAGCGTGTTACTGTCTTTAGCACAAAAACCAGACCCTGTGGATAAAACCGCAGTAGGAATATCGATGCTACGAACATAAGTAACAGTACAGTTTGGGCCTATTTCAAACTCTCTAATATCTTTTTGACCAGTACTAGTACTAGGTGTTCCTTGGTACCAAAAAAAATTATCATACTTGGCTAGTTCGTTATAAGTTCCCGCGCCAAACTGCGGATTAACTACAATCTGCGAGTCACCAGTAAATGGATTTGCAAATTTTAAAGAAGTATAAGCGCTATGAGATGTTATAAGAGTTTTACAATCTTGGCAGTCAAGTCCCTGAGCAAAAGATTTTCCGTATATTTTTTCGTGCTCTTCGTCTGACATTAAAGAATCATCTTGCATGTAATGGTAGCCACTCGGAGCTTTTTCTCCTTTTGTATTTATTTTTCTTTTATTATAATTACTCGCCATTTTGTTTATTTACTACTTTCTGTTACTTCAGAGCTAACGGCGAAAATTTCAGCTTTTACTATTGAATTATTTTGAAATTGTACGTCTGCATAGTAACCTGATAAACTAGAAGTATTTATTACTTGATTTTTTGTAAAGAAGTAGTAAGAATCAGGTTGGTAAACCGGGGTGATTTGTTGAGAAACAACTACAATATTTGCCGTTTGATAGGGGTTAGTAAGTGTAGAAACGTCCACGCTACCATCATTATAATTCCACATTAGAGGGGTAGCACCCATCTCCACCCAAAGCTCCTCGTCGTAGTTAGAGATAAAATCTTCCCATGAAGATCCAACATGCATTACAGTCCCGCAGTTAACAGCATTAGCGGTGTCTATAGTTTGAAAAAAAGCCTCACTAGTCAGCGTGTCATTTGCATATACAGTGTCACCAACTTGTAGTGATAAATTTATTTCGTTATCAAAACTTATCACACTAACAATCCCACCAACTCCTGTAACAACATCCGCAATATAATGTCCACGGCTTCCAGATCCAATTCCTTGAATATTGAGTGATCCAAAATCTGTTGTTTCACCAATGCTAGAATCTACACCTTTAATATAGTTAAACCATTTCCCTTCTTTTTCTATAAACTCACGTAAACTACCTTCCTGCTTGTTCGTTTCAACATTATCAACATACCAACCATCTTTGGCTGTTAAATTATGTGCTTCAGCGTCAGACAACGCAACGGTATTACCAAACTCATTCACAACAGACATTGTAGAATAATTCAAAACTCTAGATTGACTACCTTCATACTCTAGCGTGTGATATGATTTTATACTGCTTGGCATGTCGTTTAATAAAACGTTTAGACTTGAATTTGTAAATGTATCGTAAAAAGTATTTCTATCCCAGTTTCCGATAGTGATAGTATCACCAACCTCCCATTGGAAGTAAGCGGAACCAACGTCTAACCTACCATGGCCTTTTGTATCCCCTCCAGATGGGGAGTTAGCTAATAAAGAATTTCCACCACCTCCAAAGATATCCACCGCGGCTTGGCGCACAAAAGTGCCATTACGGTGTTGTTTCATCGTAGCGGTGTAACTTGTCCAACCAGTAGGTATTCCAGGGAAAATACTCTCTAACTCTGATAGTTCGAAAAAGAAGTATTTACCATTTCTATCTTCACCAGTCGTAGGATCAGGAGTATCATTAATATGATCTACTCCGGTAATAGTTGCCGTTAGAACATCTTCCGCGCTTTCCGTGTGATGTTCCCACAACCTCCCATTAGCAAACGTGTAATAACCATTAGCACAGCTAATTCCAGTTTCTTTTATAAACGATTTAAAACTTACCCAACCTTTTACATCTTCCTTGTAAGAAACTGTTTTAGAAACGTTTTCAGTTGTTTCCTCTAAAGAAACGTTGTATTCGTCTTGCCTGTCGTCGTAGCTGCCAATAAGTTTATTTGATAATTTTAAATTATCTCTAAACCAATCTTTCATACCAGCGTTAGATATAGGTGTTAAACCATCCATAGACAACCTCATCACAGCACCTCTAACTTTGTCGGTGAAATAAGCTCTATAAGCTTCTGAAGCAAAAGATTCTGGATTAGTAGATATGCCATATTCACCAGAATAAGGAATAGCTTGACCTAATACGGCATTTGTTGCGAGTAATTGAGGGTTTCCATCAGCGTTATATAAAGCGTCTTTATTTGCCATTATCTTTAAAACTCTATCCTCACAAAGTGTTATTAAATCACCACCTTGTCCCCATCCAGCTTTTAATTTTTGAATACTACCATAAGTAGGGTTTAAATCTTTTGATATTTTTTCTGCTGCTATAAATTGATTTAAATTATTTATACCAACCGAACCATTGTATATGCCAGAGTATATTAATCCGTACTTTAAATTTTCTTCATATGGATGCTCATCTAGCGTTGTGGACGCTTTAACTCCATTGGCTATATACGCTAAATTATAAGTGTCTCTAATTCTATTGGATTCAACTCCATTACCAAAAGAATAGCAATTATGCCAATTTAAAGTGTATTTTGTGTTTGGACCGCTGAGTGCGTCTTCTATAAAAAATACCGCAGCCCTGTTATTGTTGTCTCCCCAATTCCATCCTTTAACCGTCACGGTTATAGAGCTTCCATCTGGCTTACTAATTAAAAGTTGATCTCCAATATTTATGTAATTACCACCTACTAAAGGAGTTTCAGCTGTAAAACTAAACGTACCGTTCCAAATAGACCCGGATGTTACTATAGCACCAATTATAGTAATATACCAACCAGTAATATCACCAGAGTTTGCTAGCATAGGATCAGCTACCTCGTTATAACCAACCGCTGAAATAGCGGCGTCCGTACTGTTACTCATCCCTAAATTTGTTGTCGGATTTTGAACATGTGTTATTCCAGAGCCTCTCGGTAGTACAAAGTTTACAGTTTCATCTGTCAACACAAGTGGATTATATCCACTAGCTTCATAGTATATATCTAAATCAGTAGTTTCTTTTGGCTCTGTCTCCCATATAGCTGGGTTGTCAGGAAACTCTGACTCTTTTTCTATTTCTTCTAAAAACTCTATAGTGTAACCTACAGCTAGTAAAGCAGGGTTATTAAGATTAAATATACCACCTCCTTCAGGATCTTGTGCATTAATTCTGTTAACAGAGTACTGGCTATAACCATTCATTGCTGGTTGTTGAAAAACTAAATCATCACCAGTTGTAGGACTTGTGTCAAATATTTTATGTTGTAACAAACCTGTATTTGCAAGATTACCACTTACAAGTATTGGGCTTGAGTAACCAGTAAGTGTTAAAACAAAACCTCCTCCTTGCCCTTGATCTATATCGCTTACTATAAGCGGTTCGTGAGAGTTAGTAGTACCAGGATTTGTAAATGTACCATCTAACGTTACACCTCCATAACTTGTTAATATCATACCTTTTGTTATAGAGTGTTTACCACCGTTAACACTACAGGTTATATTGTGTATATCTTCAACAAATACCTGTCTACTGTTAAGGGTTAAAGGAAAATTAGCATGTGTTACTGTTAAATTTAAACCTTGTGATATCGCACCTGTTACCCCACCATTTGTTGGATCCCAAGTTAACTGAGTACCATTAGTCCTATCATTTGTAAAAAGTGCTTTATAACCTCTAGTTATATTAGGAGATAGTTGAGGGGTTAGCGCAGCAGCAGCGTTACCACCAGTAACATAAGCACGCAACTCACCAGATGAAGTTGACATTTTGTTACCATCGCTCCATCTTAACTTGTTTCTGTATGTTACACCACTAGGTTTAATTGTGTATACCTCACCTGTAGGGTCCTCTCTAAATCTAAATTTTAATGATGGTGATATTTTATCAATTAAATCTTTAAATTTTTGACTATTATAAAAAGAATTATCAGTGCTACCTATATTAAAAACATTGCTATTACCGTCGCCATTAGTGTCTATGCCATCATAATAAATACCACCCATAGCTATTACCATATAACCATTGCTAATACCCAATTCATTTCCATTTCCTGAGGAATGGTGCTGCCAGTGTATGCTGTCGTAGGAGTTGCGTGTTCCAGTAAACGGACCGCCATCTATAAACCATACATTACCTTTTTCTTGCTCACCATCGTTATTAAACACACCATATCTTTCGTTATCGTCAAAACCAGAGTGATCAGCATTTTTAAGTGACACTGAGTTTTGTGTTTGAGAGTTGAAGTAAGAAGGTGCTGTGTGATAACCTAGCTCACCTTTCCATTCGGTATCAGTTGTGTCATCAAATCTATATTGACCAACATCTTCCGCTCCTTGATAGCTCATTGCATTGTTTGAATCTAGATAAACCATCAGCTCTTCTGTTGTTGGTGCATACTTATAATTCCTGAAAAACGAAGCAAACGAACCGAAACCTAAATTATCATTATTACCACCACCGCTATAACCGAAATAACCAGTTCCACCACTAGCATCTTGATAAACCCCATGTGTTTGACCGGTTAGTACCTCACTATGTAAAGCAGCTTGGTTACTACCCATGTAGTATAACTTTTTAGATACTGTTGTTCTGTATTCTACCGTGCCAACACTAAAATTAGTCATGTTGTAAGTAAATACTTCATCATTAATAACCTTAACAAAAAATCTACCATCAAACTCATTTGAATTTTCTGGAGTATACTTGTAAATTCTTACTTTCGTTCCGTCAATTATTTTTGTTGCATTTAAACCATCGTTTGGATCATCGCATATAAAGTTAACATCCTCACCAAGAGTTTTATCTATTTGTATATTATATGTAGCGTCAATTATAGGGTTTTGAGGTTGAGTAAGCTCTGTTATTCTATATCTTTTAGAGGTAACACTACCAATTGCAAACTCAACATATAAAACCCCATCTTCTATATTATGTAGTTCGGAACCAGATCCATAAGCAAAAGGTTGATATCTAAGTTTAAAATTATCTCTACCAATAAGTGGTACGTCATTTGTTGTATTACCAAAAACATTTTCAGTGGCAATAGAAAACTCATGTGTTTTTTCTTCTATTAATGTTTTTTTAGTTTTTATATAATCAGGAGCCTCTGTTTCTATTGCTAGTACTTTGTATCTAGCTGGATCTGTAACTAAATCATTTGATTCAACACCTTTTTTCAAAATTAAAAAAGTATCAATATCTATTTTGTTTATATCAGCAGAGCCAAAAGACAACCATGCTAAGCCATCACCAGCATCCCACCACCTGTCCATAGTCATGTTGTAATATTCTCCAGAAGTTTCTTTTACAAAGAATTTAAAGTATTCCATATCTTCGGGGAATACTGTGTCATTAAAAGATATTTCTATTTTATTACTTTTAGCAGCTTCAATTTTTGGCACCTTATCAAGACCGCTTGAGTTAGATAATACTGGTGTTTCTCTTCCGTACTTGTCAATAAAAACAACTCCTAATTGATATTCTCTTAGTGACTTAATAGATTTTACAGTATTTAAACCTATAGTATCGCTTTTTATACTAAAGTTAAAATCTGGATAATACTCTTGCTTTGTACCCGGGTTAAACAAATCAAACCCTTGAGTATAGTTTCCATATACAAGTCTATTACCACTAATTTCTTGTGCTAATGCTTTTTTAGGAACAGCATCCCAAGGTCTTAATAATTGGTTTGATGGAAGTACTCGTTTTACTGCTTCTGACTTTATAGTGTACTCGTTTTCAGTCCAAATATCGCTACCGTGCTGATTATACTTAATAGTATCTATTACATAGATATTAGGAGAAGCCTCGTCTTTGTAAAGTATATCAACAGCAACAACATCATCAACAATTCCATTACCAGGAATAAAACCCTTAAGTTTAATTTCTTTTAAACCGTTAGTCATACCTAGATTATAACCTTTCTGCGGATGGAAATCAAAAGATCCAGGTAAAAACGCTACCTCAGTAAAAGGTGAGAATGCTGAATACTCCTTATCTTCGTATTGATATCTATAAGCAAACCTTGGAAATTTAAATTCAAATAAATTTTCTTCTTCATCTAGTAGGTCAACAGCATATCTTAATTCAGAATAACCATCTGGTACCATCGCTGGAACACCATTAATACCTAGCACTTCTAATTCAACACCCGCATCTGTAACATCTTGTCTTTCTATAGAGACATTTAAAATTTCAAAACTATTGCTTGAGCCAGACCCACTCTGTATGAAAAATTTTCCAGAATACCCAGCAAAAGATGAGGTTGTAGTGCTAGTGTTAGTATCCAAGGTTATAATACCATCGTTTATACCATTTGACAATCCCCCCGGAAGGCCCCAGTAATGTTGAGTACCACCAACCGTTTTGACAATAGTAAACCCACCGTTTGATCCCGCTGTCATGTTAGCAATTTCTATTCTTACCCTGTAAGTGCCCGCTGCGCTACCAGCGCCTACCTCAAAAGGCGTGGATGGATCTGGGGTACCAACGACTTTTTTATAACTAAGAGCGGAGGTATAAACAATTTTATATGGTTGCAATACACCAGACACGAATCCTGTATTAACGTATGTTATAGCTGCATTAGCCCAAGTATAGCCTAGTGGTTTACTACCATTAATATCTGGTAGGTTAAAGTCGTTGTTTTGTGCAATTTCAGTGACATCATCTGAGGGATTGATAGAAACTATCTTAGCTTTTATAGTATAATCTGTTATTGGTATTGGTGGTGCGTCTTCATACGTGTCTCCACTAAATTCCTTAAAAACTACAGTATCACCAACACTCCAATCTAAAGTAAATCCACTATCACCATTTATATCAGTTTCTATATTTGTAAAAAATGAATCTCCAATTGTTAGTTCAGAAAAATCATACAAGTGATTTGCATTGTAATATTGGTTATACCACAACGATGAAGCGTTCTGAGTGTTAGTACCGCCAACAGTAAGCCCACCTGGATCAGTCGTTATTCGCATTATACCGCTATAAGTAAAGTTTGGATTTCGCTCCGAGATTAATTCTATAGTTGGAGCTGTTTTAGGAGATTTCCTAATAACTGTAATGTGTTTTTCTTCTAAATCTATGTTAGAATCTATATTAATATCTCTAGACTCATTTATTAGTTTTGTGTGTATTGTACCGGATTTATCAGTACCTTTTATACAACGAGGAATATTTATTTTTTTCGGTTCAGAATAATTGTCTGTCCAAAATAACATGTCATCTATAACGTTAATACCTGTAATTAATCTACTAGAATGAAAACTCAAAGCCGTGTTATTCGTGTCAACCACAACGGGTTTGATGATTTCTAATCTAGTGTCATATTCTACAATATAACTAACACTTTTTGTTACAGATATATTATCTATTTTTCCGGTAAAACCTACGTTAGCGTCATAAGACTGTATCCAGAACCTACTTGAGTAGATAGGGTTGGCGATTAAATCTACAATATCAGCCTTTACTTCCACTCTAATCGAGTATTCTTTGTTCTCAGGTGTAAACGTTGGAATCACAAAACCATCGCCGTTTTCACTGTAACAATTAACTTTTAATCTTCCTTGTTCATAATCACTAACAGTAAATCTAACTTCGTAAATATCACCGGGTATTATAAAATCTGTTGGTAGGTTAGGTTGGTTTGCTTTTTGGTAAATACCAGCATCAACTGCCACGGCTTTTCCATCGTAGTAACTCCATCCAGTACCGAAATCCCATCCAGTGGAACTTCCGTCAAAACTACCGTTTGCTATAAGCTCCTCGCTATCAACAACAAAATAATATAACTTATCGTTTTTCTCGTCAGCAATACTACCAACACAGTTGGCTGTTTCTGAAAAAAAACTTTGTCCAGAAATTAAAGAGTTACCTAATACATTTTGAGCAGTACCAACCTCAGATCCTTCTGAAGTTGACACCTGTATGTTCATCGCGTCTCTATACTCTCCGTTTGGAACAAGTCTTTCGTCAAGATCCTTGTTCATCTTACCACCGGTAAAATTATGCTTAATCTCTGGCATGTACTAGTGTTTTATTTGTTTCGACTTACCTCTTAAAATTTGAGTTAATTCTTCTAACTTAATATTTGATAATCTTAATTTTGCTTTTCTAGTCTCTGCAAACCTTTCTTTCTTAAATCTAGGCGCTAACTGTTGATGTATTGGTTGAGATGATGTAGATAAAATTGCGTAAGCTATGTATTTATACATTGCTTCCTCCGCAAACTTATGAACTTGCATTTCATCATCCGTGCCAAGGCTATCACTTATATAATCTAAGATCACAGTTTTTCCGGAAATATTAGATGAAAAATGTATTCTTCCTAATCTAGGGTCTATATAAAACGATCCATTAGCTTGAGCATGTTGAGGGTCTAAACCATATCTATTACCGTTCATTTTCCAATAAGTATCGTCTTGATAATCGTCTTGATTTTCAGAAGGCGTTGCAGATTTGTAATTATTCCAAGTAGAAGAATTTCCATCTACATTAGCTTGAGTTAAAGTAGGCGTTTGGCCTGGTACTATTATAGATACAAAATCTACTGCATTTTTTTGGTGTGTGTTATTAGTGGATGAGGTTGGTGCGATTGGTGTTGTACCACCTTCTACACCAGCTGTAAAGGCTGTTACAGCAGCATTTGTCCAAGGTGAAAAAGATTGTATGTATACCCAAACTTCATCAACGGAACTAACATCAATACTTTCTATTTCTTTTTGACTAGTCGTACCATCACTCCACTCAACATAACCTAAATCATAATTACTAACATCTTTATTTGGAGTTGGAACTGAAGAGCTACCTGGAGAAGTGTTTGTTGCTGGTGACAAAGTACCAAACGAATTTGCCCAACCTATATCAGGGTTTGTACTTGTTATACCTACTCTTACAACACCGTAATCACAAATTAAAGCACCACTATCATCTGTTTGTTGATTACCAGAACTTGCTACAGCTGAAAATTCTATATTATCAACACCAGTAACATCAATATATTGCCAAGCAGCGTAAGCCCTACTACCCATTTGATTAAAACCATTGTGCCAAAGTTGACCAAACTCAAGCTCACTACTTACTATGCCAAACGTATCTTTTATTAGGTTTAAATAATATTTACCTGAACCGGAAGCTGGAGTAGTAACTCTAGTGCTATCCCAAGCTTTAGAATTTCCTGGATCAGAAAAACTCCAATTTCCACTTAAAGCGTTAGAAAAGTCTGGGTTTAAAACTCTATTTGTTTCTTCTCCAAAAAAGTAAGACCCGTCGTCATTTTGTTTTATTTCAAAAGGATTTGACGTAGAGTTTGTTGGATATAAAGGATGTTTTATACCAGCCGAATCTACCCAAGATAATTTTGTATAATTTACATAATCGTGGGGAAGTATCATGACTAAAGTTGGTGGTAAATCTATTTGTTGAGACTTAATAGATTTAAAAGTATCAAAGGAAAACTCTTGCAAACCTCTTTGTGCGTGGAATGCGATATCAGCTCTTTTAACTTTTTGAATAATTTTACCTTCACCAACATAAGCTATTTGAAATTGAGTTATAATATCATCTAAAGATGTGAATTGATAATTTCCAAGATCATTACCTTGATAGTAAACCTGCTGTGTAGTATTGTCTAATAATCCCATTTATTTATTGTTTTTCTTGTTGAATTTGACCAGCACCAAGCCCAGCTGCAACTTGTGTTAATTGTGGTTTTTCTATCGCAACACCAGCTAACGTTAATATTCTATATACTAATTCCGTTTCCTCTGAAGCGTGTAGTTCAAAATCTACAGCATTAGTTGAATTGTAAAGTGGTTTGTCGTTTATAACAACATAAGACCAATTTGGTTTTGCTGGGGTTTTAATATAACTAATAAGCACCGTTCCATCAACAATCGGATCGTAAGGGTTTGATATTTGTGGTTTTGGGTATATTCTTAAAGATATACCTCTACCTAAGTCCATTCTTTTCCAGTAAATCGGTCTTTTTTTATTTTGCTTGGCTAAAGGACTGCTTTCATACAGAAACTGCTCGCTCCCTACTTGCATCTCCTCTGCAACATACAATTGTTCACCCGCTTTGTGACGAAGCCTAAGCGTTATTAGCTTGTATATGTCTTTATTGTGATCTTCAAGCATTACATCACCATTAGGGCCAGTTATACTAGATACGTTATCATCATATCTTTTAAAATAACTTATTTTATTTTCTACGCTAGTTACTCTATCAGAATAAGTAATATCGTTTCCAGGTGCTCTTTGAAACTGATCTAAATCATAAAAATATTGTTCAAATATTTCCTTCTGAGCGTGGTCGGCAAATAAGTTGAACTCTTGAGGTGTAATATACCCTCTTTGTTCTTTATTAGCTAAACCTAAAACTTTTTGATATACGCTATCTATACTTACTGCCATAATTTCTTTTATTTATTATAAGGGAACACTCTGTTCAAAGCATCTTTTCTTGCCGCGCATCCACAATCTTTTTTAACAACCTTGCTAACGG
>Ga0208030_1000417_pt1 | contig 29657 bp, 29 predicted proteins | sample MalvirDeepMed_M9_FD_184246 | JGI IMG/M metagenome (GOLD analysis project Ga0208030, IMG submission 184246) | Marine viral communities from the Global Malaspina Expedition - Malaspina viral metaG DeepMed_M9 (SPAdes) (version 2) | ecosystem: Environmental > Aquatic > Marine > Oceanic | place...
AGATAGAAAACTTGGTGCCAGAAGAATTCAAAATGAGCTGCTTCGCGAGCATAACTTTCAGTTATCGCTTGCTTCAATTCACAAAGTGCTGACCAAACATGAGGTAAAGCCAATAGTTTTTCAGCGGAAGAAAAAAGACTTCATTCGATACCAAAGACCTATTCCTGGCGACCGAGTTCAGATGGATACATGCAAAATTGCACCAGGGATTTATCAATATACTGCTGTTGATGATTGCTCTAGATATCGCGTGTTGGACGTTTTCAAACGTAGAACGGCAGCCAATACTATTACCTTCATCGATAAGGTAATAGAAGAAATGCCATTCCCGATACAGCGAGTTCAAACAGATCGCGGAACGGAGTTTTTTGCTGAAAAAGTACAGCTCAAATTGATGGAGCACGGCATTAAATTTCGACCTAATAAGCCAGGCTCACCTCACTTAAATGGCAAAGTTGAAAGGTCACAAAGAACTGACAAAGAAGAGTTTTATTCGACCGTTAATTTGAATTTGGAAGAACTCAAAAATGAAACGTTACCTGAGTGGCAGCATTACTACAAATGGCAACGCGCTCACGGCTCATTCAAAGGTAAAACTCCAATGGATATAGTATGTGAACACCTTGAAAAAACACCGCTCTGGGAAGACGTTCACGCTAACTACGAAACTGAAAATGAGCGTATTCAGCTATCAAATTATCAGCGTGATCTTCAACTACGAAAAGTGAAATGATGTCTATGAATCACACAGATAAAGCGGTGTCCATTCCAAGTTATTGAATTGAGTCCTTTAAATTTAGTGCAACTTTCATATCAAGCGTTCCAACTTCGCTACCAAACTTATTAATTGTATGTTCAAGTATTTCACTTGCCTCTCTGTTTCTTTTTTCTAATATTAGTAATTTAGCTAACGACGTAGCTGCTCGTAGTTCCCATCCTAAAACCCTTTGCTCCTGCGCTATCGCTAGTGCATTACGGTATTCTTGCTCAACCTGCTCAATCGGCTCTCCATTTGCCTGATATATCATTCCTCGGACACGACAAACTTCAGCAAACTGGTACTGTTCGCCTTGAGTTCGTGAAAATTGGTGGGCTTCTTCTAATATTGACAAGGCTTCATCGCCTAGATTGACCGTACTCAAAGCACGGGCAAGAACGAGTAAGAACTCAGTGGAGAGAACTCTATGTTGCTCTTTTGAAAGCGTATTGAGTCCTCTTCGAAGATCGTCAATGCCGATACGCGGATCCCCCTTTAAAACTGCCAAGTATCCTCGCATACTGACACCAACAGCCAGATAGGGTTCCAAAGAAAATTCTTTGGCGTTTTTGATCAAGCGAGTGATACGAATGGTGGCCGTTGATATATCTCCAGACCATAAAGAAACAGTTGTTGTGGACATTAACGCGATACATAAAGCAACACCGTAGTCCCTAGATTCAGCCACTCGAATAGCCTCTTTACAGACCTGCTCAGCTTTAGACGGAAACCCCCGAAGCCAAAGCACGCGAGCCAAGACAATTAACCCTCGGGTAAGGTGATCAAACCCAAAAGCATCTAAATAGAATGTTTCGGCAGTTGACCTTCTCATTGCTTTTTCACAATACTCATGAGCAAGCGTCTGATCGCCACACAAATGTGTGGCGACACCCATCATCCATTCCGCCATCGCAGTAAAATAATCGCTATGAATTTTATCTGAAACACGTATCGCTTGTTCTGAAATCCCCATTAACTCTTGAAACTCGCCGGTACGAGATTTATAGATGTGTAAGCCAGCGAGAAGTCTAAGCTCAGCCTCAAAGCTGTCTAACTCACGTGCCAGTTCAATACCTTTGTTAATTGATTCCAGTGTTTGCTGTGAATTCCCCTTGGTAAACATAACTGAAACCGCCAGTCCCTCCCAAAGGGCTAGCTCGACGTCTGTGTTTCGTTCATCAGCTGCCAAGCAATTTAAGGCTTGTTGAGTCCAATTTAGGCATTCCTTTAACATTGACCTTCTTAGTAGCACTGGGGTTGTCAAAGCAACAAGTTTGGATACATACGCTTGGGTAGAATTGTCTTGCAAGCTACTCTCAATAGATGCACTAATATTACCAAGTACATCCTCTAGATCATGGCTCACCACGGAACTGCGCTCATACCCATCATTTTTCGACCTAGCTAAAACAGCAATGAGGTACTGACGATGCTTTATTTCTATGGTTTGCATTTCGCCACTCTCACTAAGCTTTTCAGATACATAGCGCAATGTGGTAATAAGTAGCCGATACCCCCCCTCTATAACGCCATTGGCTCTTGAGATTAACGACTTGTCACACAGACTTGCAATTGATAGTTCAACATCATCTTCACTCAACAGGTCATCGCAGATTACTTTTTTCGCCGCGTTAAGAGTAAAAGCTCCGACGAATATAGACAGCCTTACTATTACCATTCGATCTCGGCGCTCTAGCAGTAAAAAACTCCACTCAACCATCGCCTTAAGCGACTGATGTCTGTTGATTGCGTCTCGTCGACCTGTTAACTGAATATTTTTTTTGCTGTTAATTAAGATAGATGTTCCGTCAATACCGTGCTGCCCTACGCGGCTACCAGCCAATTCAATTGCGAGTGCATTGCCATCTACACTTTCGCAGATTTTTGCGGCTAACTTAGCGTCGTTATCGCTGAGTTCTCGACGATAACCACTCGAAATCGCTCGCTCCATGAAAAGCTGAACTGCTGGCCACTTCGTTATTTCTTTTGCTGTTAGATCTGGTTCTTGTGGTGGTAATTTCAAAGAGCCTAAAGTAAAGACTTCCTCTCCTTCAACCTTTATTGCTTCCCTACTGGTGGTCAGGAGAAATAGCTGAGGTATTTCTCTAAACAGTTTTCTGAGAATAAAAGACACGTCATCAAGAAGATGTTCACAATTGTCTAGCAATATTAGCGTTTGTTTGTCTTTTAAGTGTGAAACCATTGATGCAACTGCATTCTGGCCTCTTAAAGATATTCCTAAAGACGACACTAATGCCGTTTCAATGAAATCTCCACGGGTCACAAGTGCCAGATCCACGAAACAAACATCCCCATAGATTTTTTCGTCGAGCGATTTTGCAATATTCAACGCCAAACTAGTTTTACCCACACCACCTGGACCAGTAATACTCACAAACCGTTTCTTCAATAACAGCTCTCGCACTGCTGAAACTTCACTTTCTCGCCCAATTAGTTTGGACAGAAACTTTGGTAGGTTCGACTTAGTTGAGGTCAACAGTGACTCTTGGTTAATGATTTCTACCGGCTCAGTAAATAAATAACCTCTCCTTTGTACGGTTTTAATGTATTCAGTGTCAGCACCATTTTCGCGAAATAATTTTCTCAAAGACGCGATATTGACTCTAAGGTTTGCCTCTTCAACGAAAAGCTTTGGCCATGCCCTAGATATTAATAATTCTTGCGATACAACTTGACCAGAGCGCTCCAAGAGCGCGACTAAAATGTCAAATGCTCGTCCCCCGACCTCCAATTGGTGACCGTTATAACTTACATTTTGACCGTTGAGATCAACCAAAAATCCAGCAAATTGGTACTTAACGGGCCTACGCCCACTATGTTTATCGGTTGTAGCAAACTGGTCGGTGTCGGAAGTCATTATCTTCTCTGCCATAAGTTTTCAACGGATGGTCACGTTAAAAATATAACAAATACAAATTTGCTGCCACCTCGAAATTGCAAGAGGTTAAACCATGTTCTTTACAGTAACTTTCAAGTTTTTACGTGAAGCTTCGTTCCATCCACCTATATTCTTAGTCTGAGAATATAGGTGGATGGCGGTGTATCAAGAGATGCCAGTAGCCGATTCCTGATTGCAGAATCCTCAACCATTTTGGAGCAAAGCATGAGTTACAGACTTATTAATAAAGTGATATTGATTACAGGTGGCACCAGCGGTATTGGTCTAGCCTCAGCCAAAGAATTTACTTCACAAGGGGCGATAGTGTTTATCACCGGACGCCGTAAAAGTTCCCTAGATGACGCCGTTGCAACTTGTGGACCTCGTGCAATAGGAATTCAAGCAGATGTCTCTAATTTGGCCGACTTAGACTCTGTGATGAACACAATCATTCAGCAAGCAGGTCACATTGATGTTGTTTTTGCGAACGCCGGTGGTGGTGACATGTTGCCGCTGGGTACGGTTACAGAAGAGCACTTCGATAGTATTTTCGATACAAATGTAAAAGGCTTACTTTTTACAGTTCAAAAAGCCTTACCTCTGATGAAGGATGGTGGCTCCATCATTCTGACGTCCTCCACAACCGGAGTCAAAGGCACTGAAAACTTCAGTGTTTATAGTGCCAGTAAAGCGGCGGTTCGAAACTTTGCACGTAGTTGGTTGTTGGAACTTAAACCACAATCGATACGTGTCAACGTTATCAGCCCTGGCCCTATTCGAACGCCAGGTTTAGGTGGGTTGGCTCCAGAAGGACAACAAGAAGGCTTATTTGATTTCTTGGCGACACAGGTACCTATCGGTCGCTTAGGTCGACCAGAAGAAATCGCAAAAGCGGCACTCTTCCTGGCTTCAGATGACAGCAGCTTTGTAAATGGCATCGAATTATTTGTTGATGGTGGCGCAGCGCAAGTTTAAGGGGGCTCGTTGCTAATTGGAGATGAAGATGATTAATTTATACACGTGGTCAACACCGAATGGGCGTAAGGTATCGATAATGCTAGAAGAGCTTCAGGTTCCTTACCAAGTACATGCCATTAACTTGTCGAAAAGTGAGCAATTTACCCCAGAGTTTCTGCGCATTTCCCCCAACAACAAAATTCCCGCAATTGTCGACGAAAACCCAATTGGTAAACCTATTACCGTATTTGAGAGTGGAGCCATTCTGACTTATCTAGCAGAAACGTATGGGAAGTTTCTAGCGCCATCTGGCGAAGAACGCTACAAAGCAATTGAATGGCTTCATTGGCAAATGGGTGGTCTAGGCCCAATGATGGGACAGCTCGGATTTTTTGAGAAGTTTTCAAAAGAGAAATCACCTTTGGCCAGCGCCCGGTTTTTAGTTGAAGTAGACCGCTTACTTAAAGTGATGGATAAACGATTAAGCGATACCACCTATCTTGCGGGAGAGAGTTTCACTATCACTGACATAGCTTGTTACCCATGGATTTACAGTGCAACGACCTTCTTAGGAGATCTGCTTGCAGCAAGCCTTAAAGATAAAGAATCACTAAGACGTTGGCTAAAAGCTGTTGGTAATCGATCGGGTGTCCAACGCGGAATGACTGTGCCGTCTTAATTTTTAATTACAAATTTTCTAAGGAGAATCAAAATGACGAATATTTTAGTCCTTTATTATTCAAGTTATGGTCACGTAGAAACTATGGCCAATGCAGTTTCAGCAGGTGCGTCATCTGTTGAAGGCGTTACAGTTACAACTAAGCGCGTTCCTGAGTTAGTGCCGGAAGACGCAGCCATGCAGGCAGGAATTAAGTTAGAACAAGAGGCTGATATCGCCTCTCCCGAAGAACTTGCTGACTATGATGCCATCATATTTGGAACGCCTACGCGATTCGGAAATATGGCGGCGCAGATGCGGAACTTCCTAGATCAAACAGGCGGTCTTTGGTTTGGGGGCAAGCTAATCGGAAAAGTCGGTAGTGTTTTTACCTCTACCGGAACTGGAGGCGGTAATGAAACAACAATCCAATCTTTCCATACTACGCTTTTCCATCATGGAATGGTTCTAGTTGGCCTGCCTTACGCGGCTCAGGAACTTACCGATATTTCTGAAGTGAAAGGAGGATCGCCACTAGGTGCCGCTTGCATAGCTGGGTCGGATGGAAGCCGCCAGCCATCTGAGAAAGAATTAGCTCTGGCAAAATTTCAAGGCCAACACGTGGCTAATATCGCAACCAAGCTAAATTCTTAGAACCGTAAAATAAGGAAGCGTATTTCAGCTCTACACTTTCGTTTACCTCTAGTAAATAAATACCAATTAGCTTTCAAGTCGATTTGAAATTTAACTAAGGGCATAGATGAAAATTTACATTTAGCGCAAATTACACACAATAATTATGGTAATAACTTTACCCGCCTTTTAGAGGCGAAATGAACGTCCTGGAGGACAAACCTATGAACGCTATTTATACCGCAACAGCTACTTCTACCGGTGGTCGTGATGGCCGCTCAATTTCTTCTGACAATAAGCTTGACGTTGCCCTTAGTACACCCAAAGAGCTTGGTGGCCTTGGTGGTGATGGTACAAACCCAGAGCAACTGTTTGCCGCTGGCTACTCTGCTTGTTTTATTGGCGCGATGAAGTTTGTCGCTGCGCAGCAGAAACTGCAACTACCAGATGACCTTTCCGTTACAGCAAAAATAGGCATCGGTGAAAATACTCGCGGTACCGGTTTTGCTATCAACGCTAATCTGAATGTTGTATTGCCTAGCTTAGACAACGATGTTGCTGAAAAACTCGTTGCAGATGCACATCACATTTGTCCATATTCTAATGCAACGCGTGGCAACATTGACATGACCACAACCATTGCTTAATGAAAGAGGAGTATCAAAGTGAAAAAGCTACTTTTATCAGCGATGGTCGCCAGTACTTTTTTGGCATCTAGCGTTTCTTTTGCCGCCGGTTCACCTGGCACCGAAAAAAATACGCAAGCATTCTTGGAAATGTTAGAGCAAAGCGGTGGAACACCACTTGAATTGCTTTCCCCAAAAGATGCGCGAGCGGTCCTCACTGGCGCGCAGAAGGGAGCAACACTGCCCCCTGCCAATGTTACACACAAAACCATTAACCTGGATGGAGAGAACATTGATCTGGTGATTGTTAAACCAGAAAACGCTCATGGCTCGCTACCTGTTTTTATGTATTTTCATGGCGGTGGGTGGGTTCTAGGTGATTACCCTACACATGAGCGATTGATTCGAGATTTGGTTGTTAATTCTGGTGCTGCGGCCGTTTACGTTGACTATACACCATCACCAGAAGCAAAATATCCGACGGCGATAAACCAGGCGTATGCTGCTACCAAATGGGTATCAGAGAATGGCCATGAAATTGGTGTGGATGGTTCAAGATTGGCTGTTGCAGGTAACAGTGTAGGTGGCAATATGGCTACCGTGGTTGCTCTAAAAGCCAAAGAAGCGGGTACACCCAACATTGAATTCCAGTTGCTATTGTGGCCAGTGACTGATGCAAGCTTTTACAATGCATCATACTCAGAGTATGCCAATGATCACTTCTTGACTAAAGGAATGATGGAATGGTTCTGGGACAGCTACACAACTGATCAAAATGAGCGAAATGAGATATATGCATCTCCTTTGCGAGCAACAACTGAACAGTTGGCAGGCTTACCTCCAGTGTTGATTCAAACGGCTGAAAAAGACGTACTGCGTGACGAAGCTGAAGCATATGGTCGGAAGTTAAATGATGCGGGTGTAACGGTAACCGTGACTCGTTATAACGGCATGATCCATGACTTCGGCATGTTGAACGTTCTGGCAGATGTACCTACTGTTCAAGATTCATTACTTCAAGCCGGACAAGCATTAAAATCACACCTAGAAAAGTAGTTGTATGTAGTTCAATTTTACTCAACTACTTCCCTCCCCATTCCGTGACATTGGACACGGAATGAGGAGAAGGTCCTATAGACATTCAACTAGTTAATTGTGTACTACACCTCTAAACCAATTGTAGGCTCTGTGTTGACTGAAACGATATCCGGATTCATCATTACAAACGCAATAGTAGTAAATATTAATGAAAAACTATAAATGTTTGATATAGAATTCACTGGCCCCTCCACACTGACGCTTATGCATTATTTGAGACTTTATATTCATACTTGTATCCTAGCCACAAGATGAGTCATTTTAATAGGTATAACTTAAACTACATTCTAATTTTTATACCTATGTTCGCAACGCTAGATAGTAACAACGAGCTATAGCATAGGGTCTCTTGTGGCAAATTTGTCTCAGTGAATATAACCAAATGAGTGCCAAAACTCTTCGTCGTTTGCGCTAACTGTGACTTCATAAGTATCGGCTCTTGTTAGTTCACCGACAATCGACTCTCCATCCAAATAAAGCTCCTTTGGTCCCGAGATTGATAACACCAAAGTATCACCTTCCTCGATTCAAACTGACGCATTGAAGCAATCGCGTACAGCGCATCTTCCATGGCTTCATCACCAAGACTGTACCACTGCTGCATACAGTGAATGCGAAACATGGTTTCTAACGAATAGGGGCGGCGACCATTACCCGCCTTGGGGTAGAAAGGCCCTATTACATTCAGCAACTGAGACCACGGCAGCAGGTTATCCATTCGAAATAAAAATATCTCTTTACGAGTCTGGCGGCGTTTGCTGGATAACTAGCTATCGGCAAAGGTGAACTGGTGGCTCATCGGACGTTGGTACTTGTTGGATTGCTATGCCATTATGATCTCACATCAGGGACTTATTCGCATCTTTCCTAGAGGAGTCTGGTCGATTCAAATAGCTTTCTATATTTTGCAGGTAATTCATTTATTTTTCGAACAAAAATATCTTTGTAAAATATTTCAGCAGCCTCGCTCTGCAATTGAATTTGTCCCTCTCGTAAAGGAGTGATCATTCCTCGCTCATCAACTGTTCGAGAGTTTTTAAGTACCATCACCACTTTTCCGTTGACTATGTGTAAACTTTTTCCTTCGAAACAAACCAATTCAATTTCATTCCATTCACCCTCAGGTTTCTCAAGATTCTCTTTGCGCAAAACAAAACCAGAGATATCTTGCCCTGAACCAACTGATATAAATTGTTGAGACTCATCTGCGATTGGATTCATTATGTGTTCTGGGATGTATGCGCGAACATCAATTGCTGAATTTCCCTGATTCCAGTAATCACCTACGTGCCCTAGCATAATTTGAAACTCCTGAGAAACCTTCCAAGTCCGCCAGTAATCCTTGCCGTGTTCCCCAATTGCATGGTAGAGGATACCGCTGTCTTTGAGTAGTTTTTCTCTAGGAGGGTAGACTTCCTTTCCCCATTTATACTTCAAGCGAAACTGATAGTTTCTATAGGACTTTTTCGTCGTCAACCCTCCATAAATCTCCCCACTTACCTTTAGTATCGGAGTATCTCCATCTAATACAACATAGATTCCGTAGTCATTTGGCGAATCCAATAGACCAATCGGCTCCAAATTATTACCATTGTGATCTTTTGGTATTGCTCCGTTGTAATTAGTTTGGTGTTTATAACTAAGGAAAGCCTCCCAATCGCTTAACTCTGGATCAAGCAATGATTTCCAATTCAACTCTTGAGTATTATTTGACAATGCCAACGCTGAATAAAGAGAAAAAATTAAGATTGTCGCTATTTTTAGCATTAGATACCCCAAATTAATAATAGTCCCCATGAAATTGACCAAGCAAATTAAGGAAGAAGAAAATTTAAATACTTCACTACTATACTTTTTTTTTGCACGTATGATTTCGCTTGGTGGTCTCACGCGAATTCAATTCCCCAGTCCCCCAATACAGATAAAATATTGTCAGCTAGAAATAGCTTTTTGACGAATAGTTTCTATGTCTTTAAGGAAATTAAGTGAGTCTTTCCAAGTTACAACATCAGATTGTGTTTCGCCCTGTCTGATGCGTTTACAAGCGTGGTCAATTTGAAATTCAAAGCCGCTTCCTTTGCGATGATCTTGAAACCTTTCCTCTATCTTATCGTCTCTCATCAAAGAGCACTCTATGCTACGAAAAAAGTCAGGGATGCAAATTGTACCTTCGGTTCCAATTAAATGGCCGCTATTGGGTAGACGTGCTCTAAAAGACGTGTGCAAGCTTGAAATGCTATTCTCGTATTTAAGTTGCCAAATCACATCGTCATCTACCCCATTAGGTGCCCTGTGTATATTTCCTTGCATTTCTTTTGGAGCAGATGCATTGAATAGTCTATTGAAAGCGATTGGGTAGATTCCCATATCGAACAAGCAGCCCCCAGCGAGTTTTGGATCATATTCTCTGCCTGATTCACAGTAGGGAACGTGGTAGCCAAAATCACACTTTAGATGAATCAATTCGCCTATTTTTCCGCTTCTGTACCAATCTCTCGCTTTTTTTATTGCAGGAAGAAACCATGTCCACATGGCTTCCATCAAGAATACTTTTTCTTCTGTGGCAACACTCATTAGCTCTAATAACTTGCTTTCACTGGTTGTAATGGGTTTTTCACAGAGGATGTGTTTACCTGCACGCATTGCCGCAACAGCATGCTCGAAATGAAAAGTATGAGGAGAACCTATATATACTGCATCAACGTTCTCGTCATTGAATAAAGCTTGGTAGTTGTCATAAGTGGTTTCTACTGAGTGCTCCAATTGAAACCGACGTGCTTTCTCATCATCTCGGCTTGCGACAGCGGCTATCTCGGTGTTTACACAATGTTTAATATCACGAGCAAATGTATGTGTGATCCGTCCAGCAGTAACCACTCCCCACTTTATTACTTTTTCTTTTTTAGCAGCCATGTATTTATCCCTAACCTATTTCAATAATATGTCTGGTCGATTCAAAATCCTCAAATGTCTCTTTAATGAATCCGGTAGCAATTGATTTTATGCTTTCAAGCTTGCAAGAATTCAAAAACAATGAAGTCCAGACTAAACGTACTTATTTGATGAACGTTTCTAATAATTCCGCTAAATTTTTATCATTCAAGTGGCTCATCAAAACGTCTTCCATTTGCCCCATGACATGGTCGAATACACAATGAATGTTAGAGCCTACTGGGCAGTTTTCGTTTCCAACACCTCTACTTGACATGAGCTTTGAATTGAAAGACGCCTCATATATTTGTTTCAACGATACTTCTTTTGCATCTTTCGCAAGAGCAACGCCACCCTTCTTACCTCTGTAAGTCTTAATCAAGCCAGCTTCATTCAAAGGAACCAGTAACTGGCGAATTAGTGTAGGGTTGCTCTTAGTGCTACTAGCCAGTTCACTGGATGACACTAGCCTCTCCGAGTCTCGTCGAAACATGTAAGCCAACGCCAACATAATGTGAAGCGAAGTTGAGAATCTGTAGTCAACCATATCGCACTATAACCATATTTCATATAATTGTTAATTTAAGAATAGCATTTAAACAAAAATAGTACTACTCTAATTTTAAATGCTATTCCTAAACTAACATTAAGGGTGAAAAAATGAAGAATCTAACTGGAAAAGTTGCATTAGTTACAGGTGGCTCTAGAGGCCTAGGCGTTGCTATTGCATTAGAGCTAGCAGAAGCTGGAGCAGATGTCGTAATCACTTACAGTCAATCTGCTCAAAAAGCAAAAGATGTAGTCAGTAAAATTGAGGCCCTTGGTCAACGTGGTCTGGCTATTCAGAGTGATCAGGGAGACACAACCGCTGCTGCCCCTCTCGTTGAGCAAGTTGTCAAAGAATTCGGCAGTCTGGACATTCTCGTAAACAACGCAGCACTGGCTAATCAAGGCAGCAAAATTGATGACCCGAATGCTGACACTGACGCGTGGGATCGTATGTGGCAAGTTAATGTCTTAGGTGTCATTTCTACAATTCGAGCTGCATCAAAAGTAATGACCAATGGCGGACGTATCATTTCAATTGGTACTGGGTTAGCCACACTCGTTGGTGTTCCAGGTGTTACCGAATATGCAGCCACAAAAGCAGCTATGGTCGGATACTCCAAAGGAGCAGCCAGAGATCTCGGTGCAAGAAAAATCACTGTAAACGTTATTCAACCAGGGATCATGCTGACTGATATGCAAGCGGGAATAGACGATGTGCCGGACTTCCTTCTGAACATGAAAGCTATTCCAGAGGCTGTTGAAATTGAAGATGTTGCTGCGGCAGTTAGTTTTTTGTCTGGCCCTAACGCAAACAATATCACTGGTGCTGTCCTTGATATCAACGGGGGTTGGACTGCCTAATCAGTTTAATGAGTCAAAGATGCCAGCAGCGCATTGCCTTAGGGAAGTGTAATGCTGGTCGTATTGATTAATCAATGTCGTACCACAGATAGTGAATTTCTGGTTTTAGTCAGCTCAATAACAATTCTTCCAAACCAGCTCGATTTTAGAACAACTTGTGTGGATTCAATCATAGCGTCAAAAGACGTCTTAGAAGACAAGAGGTTCAGAATGAAAACCGTTTTGATTAGAGGGTGTAATCGAACATTTGGTAGAGAGATAGCACAATTTTTTCTCAACCAAAATTGGAGAGTAGTTGCTACGATGCGGGTTCCAGATGAAAGTCTGTTACCTCGGTCGAGTAGACTCACCCTACTTTCGTTAGATGTTACAGATCAAAAGAGTATAAACAGAGTTCTAAGTAAATCTCCCCCAATAGATTTACTAGTGAACAACATGTTTTTTAACCTCACCGACTCATTCATACATGATAGGATTAGAAATCTTAACGATATTTATGAATCGAAATTTGCTGGAAGCTATATCATGTCCTTATCGCTTTTACCTCACTTTCGTAATCAAAAAAAAGGGGAAATCGTAAATATTATACCTTCTTGCAAGATGGGTAATAATCTTACAGACATAGGTATAATGATTAGAATTAAAGGCATTTATAATTTCACACATGCACTATCCGTTCTTCTGAAAAATGACAATATTAAAGTACACTTAGCTACGGAAGAAAACTTTTGTCTCGTTAAAAAATCTAGAGCTAACTTTCATCGAAATGGTGAAGCGGACTTTATTCATAACGTTCGCAATCTGATAAATAAGACTGAAATGGTTGTTTGATTAAATTTTCAACCAGCAAATTTTCAAAAACAGAGTTAAATATTGAGACTTAAATAGACTTACTATGAATTAAGTGACTATGTAGTCAAATCCAGTTCTGTTCCTGAAGTATCCCTTCAAATAACATCGGGAAATTAATAAGGTAAAATAGATGAGGAACATTCATGACGTTTGGTGATCAGATATTTCGCCCAAAAAGTGAAGGTTAAACGCCATGAATGTGCTGTCTATTGTCAACAAACTCGTATCGCTTTTCCGCTTTAAAATGCATGAAACAACGCAAAAATCGGTTACTGCGAATCGATCAGACTTCTCTAGCTGCTATACTGCTTGGTATGGTGTTCGTTACCTCTAATAAATACCCGTAGCATCCAAGCAAACACTGAGATGAAAAGAGTGTAATTTCTCCCTACCTAGGGCTCAGGGCTATCGCCTGTCGGGTACAGTTTATTACCGACAATAGAAAGCTGCACTCAAGTGGGTACAACATAACCCGATAAATATCATAAGAGTCTCTTAGCGAAGAACTAACTTTGACTTTATAGTTTCTTCATTGTCTTCCCCCCACTTACAAAGTGGCCTTAACGTTTCTACCAAACTTTTTCCTAGTGGCGTCAATGAGTAGTCAACTCGTGGCGGTATTTCCTTATAATCAGTTCTAGTGATTACACCATTCGCCTCCAACTCTTTTAACTGTTGTATTAAAACTTTATCGCTAATCCCATTTACAGAGCGCTTTAGCTCGCCATATCTACACGCACTTTTTTGCAAAAAGTAAAGTATTAGAGGCTTCCACTTCCCACCAATCAGTCGCAACGCGGCATCCAAACCACACAAAAATGGAGAATTTGTATTCATTTAATTCAAACCTTATTTACCTGTCGCCAAATACCTGCTGACGATATGTTAATCATAAAAATTTATTCCCTATTTTTGAATGAAAAACAGGGCTGCCTCCCTACACACAAAAAGGTAAGTACTTGACTAAAAGTTATCATAAAATGAGAATGACTCCATAACATTTACTTAGCCTAATGGTGGGAGATTTATATGAAGATCGGTTTATTGGGTGCAGGAGCAGTAGCGCAAGCGTTTGCTCGACATGCCATTGCTTCTGGCCATGAAGTTGTTTTCAGTAATAGTCGAGGTCCTGACACTTTAAAAAGTCTTGTTGAAGAATTTGGTGAAAAGGCATCAGCAGGAACAATGAAAGAAGTTGTTGAATTGGAAGTGGTTTTACTCGCTGTACCGTGGAAACATGTGCAGAGTGTCTTGCAGAGTCTCGGGGAATGGAAAAACCAAATTCTCATCGACCCTACTAATCCAATTGATGAAAATGGCGTTGTAAACCTAAGTGGTGAAAATACTTCTCAATTAATAGCAAGTTATGCTCCAGGCGCTCGTTTAGTTAAAGCAATGAACGCTAACTTCATGGAGAATTTTGAACAGGACCCACGCCAAGGGCAATTCAGAAGAGTTATTTTTGTGTCTGGTGACTACAAAGGCGCAGTGGAAGTTGTAGCTGACTTATTTGAAAGTTTTGGCTTGGCTCCAATTCTGCTGGGTTCCCTCGAAAGTGGTGGCCGCATGCAACAAGTTGGAAATACACTAGCCGGTCACGACTTTTTTATTCCCTGGCCAGCTCCTCGTAGCTTCCCTCAATTCAATGGCGAGCAATAAAGGCTATGTAATGGCAATACAAACATTAAGGGGAAGCCGACTTGATCATTATCGTTATGGTGAGCCATCTTCCGTGTTGAGTGTTGAAAATATTAGCTCACACTATGAATTGTTGCCTGCAGAAGTAAAAGCTCGTATCACAAAGAGCATTATTCACCCAGAAGATCTTTAACTTATTGTAGCAAGATATGCCGCCCCATCTGTACCAATACCAGAAGGACGCGTACCCGGATTAGAAGCTGCTGGTGCAATTGAAGAAGCGGAACCTGAAACACTGTCTGATATTGGCCTTGAAATTGGTTCGCGGATTATGTTCTTTTCTCCTGGAGCATGGCAACACTTTGCAATCGTGCAATCCAATGCGTTAGTTGCCATTCCCGACGATATATCGGATGAAGTAGCTACTCAACTATTGATAAACACTATCACAGCCAAGCAGGTACTTCGCCGTGCTTTATCTGGTTTAGAGACTCCCACTAATCACATTCTACAAACAGGAGCTTCTTCCGCAGTTGCAAAAATCATCTCAATTTTGGCGATTCAGGAAGGCATTCAACCAATTCGGCTTGTTCGTTCTGATAGTAGTGCGTACCAATTGCATGAATATCTCCCAGGCGGACATATCATCTCCACTGAAGACAAAAGTTTGAAAGAAAAAGTATCACAGTTCACGAATCATGGGCTTCCTGTGGCATTAGACAATGTTGGTGGCGAATTACTAGAACACATTGCAGAGTTAGTCGAACGAAAGGGGCATATTGTTTTTTACGGAAATTTAAGTAATGCCCCAACGAATCTAAATCTGTTTATTCCCAAAGCTTTGACACTCACCGGCGCGACTTTAGGTACTTGGCACGATGAAACCAATGAATATGAGCGGGTTTTGGATCAAAAAGCAGCAATAGAGCTAGCAAGAAACCATCCTGCATTATTCAAAAATACAAAAGAGTTCCCAATAACCGACATTGATGCGGCCATCCAGGCTGTTACAGGCTCCTGTCCTTTTGCCTAGCGTTTTTTATACGCAATTGTCTAATATATGTTATATATTATTTAGACATTTAAAATGATCATCAGGGACGGTGTAGCGTATGTTGGAAATTCTGCTAAGCGATGCTAATTATTGGTTTAGCGTCGCTTTATTTATTGTGGTGATTCTGTTTACGCTTGAGCTTACCTTTCTATTATTTGGTATAAGTGCTTTAGGCTTACTAGATGACTCCCCTGTTGCTAATGTAGAAATAGATGGCTCCTCCCTGCTTGCTATAGGCAACTGGCTAAATATCGATAAAGTGCCATTACTGGTGTGGCTAGTCTGCTTTCTATCTCTTTTCGGTTTACTCGGGTTCTTACTTAACGCGGCTACCCATTCACTTTTGCAATTTACCCTCCCCTCGTGGATTTCTATCATATTTGCCACTGTTTGTAGTCTTTTCGCTACGTCAAAATTGAGCATAGGTGTGGCGAAGTTGCTGCCAAAAATGCAGTCTTCTGCACTCAACAATGATGACTTTGTGGGCGCTGTAGCACATATCACGATAGGATGCGCATCACGGGGAAACCCAGCCGAGGCGAAATTCACCGATAATTACGCACAGCCTCACTATGTGCTTGTCGAACCCTTTGAAGAAAAAGAGCTATTTGACCGCGGTGAACGGGTCATTTTAGTGAAAAAGACGCCACACAGCTGGCTAGCCACTCGATATCAATAATTAAAAGAGAAAACGTATGGATACTATTCAAACATCAAACTTATCATCGATACTATTTATTGCCGGCATTGTTGTCGTTACCCTGATCACCATTGGCTTAATTTTCGCCAAGCTTTACACTCGCGCCACCAAAGAAACAGCCTTTGTACGTACGGGGCTAGGCGGAGAAAAAGTGATTAAAGATGGCGGTGCACTTGTGCTTCCTGTTGTGCATGAAATTATTCCTGTAAACATGAATACCCTGCGTATTGAAGTAGAAAAAATACAAAAAGACGCCCTAATTACAAAGGATCGCATGCGTGTAGATGTTAAAGCTGACTTTTATTTAAGGGTAGCGCCAAACGCCGCGGGTATTTCAATGGCGGCGCAAACATTAGGAACACGCACCACCCGCGCTGAAGAAGTGAAAAAGTTGATGGAATCTAAGTTTGTTGACGTGCTTCGCGCCGTGGCAGCAGAGATGACCATGACTGAAATGCACGAACAGCGTGCCGATTTTGTGCAAAAAGTACAGCAAAGTGTGGCGAATGACCTGGAAAAGAATGGATTAGAACTAGAGTCTGTAAGCTTAACGGGCTTTGACCAAACCGACTTAGATTTCTTTAATGAAAATAACGCATTCGACGCAGAAGGTCGCGCACGCTTAGCGAAGATCATTGAAGAAAAGCGCAAAGAAACCAATGACATTCAGCAAGAAAACCGTATTTTAATTGAACAGCGAAATTTAGCAGCAGAAAAACAATCCCTAGAAGTAAAACGGGATGAAGAAGAAGCGCGTTTAACCCAAGAACAAATACTGGCGTTTAAGCGCCAAGAGCAAAAAGCGGAAATTGCAAAACAGCGGGAAAACAAAGAACGTGAAGAGCGCGAAGCAGAAATTGCGAAAGACCGCGCTATTGAAGCGGCAGAAATAGAAAAATCACGGGAAATTGAAACTCAAGAGATTGCTAAACGCCAAGCTTTAGAGCAAGCGCGTATTCGTCAGCAGCAAGAAGTGGAAGTTGCCGAACAAGTTAAACAAATAGCGGTTGCCAATAAGTCTGAAGAAGAATCAGCTGCGCGGGCAAAAGCGGCGGAAGCTGAAAAAGGTAAAGTTGAGAAAGTAGAAGCGGTAACCACAGCTAAAATGGTGGCCGAAGCTGAGCGTAAAAAGCAAATTGAAGTAATAGACGCCCGCAAGGAAGCTGAGCGTGAGGCGGTAGGCATTACTGTTGAAGCTGAGGCGAAAAAAGAAGCCGCAGAAAACAGTGCTGAAGCCATACTGACAGAAGCCAAAGCCGCTGCCGATGCCAAGATGCTGCAGGCTGAAGCCGATGAGAAAGTTCTTGCGGTGGAAGCTGCCGGTAAACAAGCGCTTTACGAAGCTGAAAACACCCTTAAAGACGAACAAATAGAATTACAAAAAGCACTAGCCATGTTGAAAGTGTTACCAGAACTCGTGGAACATGCAGTTAAACCACTTCAGAATATTGAAGGGATTAAAATACTGCAAGGCTATGGGCAAAACGCAAGTACAACCAATGGGCAAACGGTGGCAAATGGCAGCCAAGGCGGGTTAGCTGAACAAGTCACTCAGGCTGCGCTAAGTTATCGTGCTAATGCCCCCGTGGTAGATGCCATGCTACGTGAAGTGGGACTCGTGGACAGTGAAAAAGGAACACTCGATGACCTTATCACCGGTAATAGCTCGGTAATGCCTAAGGTTACAGGGGCTAACTCCTCCACTGGCGAGACAAAATCCAATGGCGCAGCAAAGCCCAGTTAAACGGCTTATGTATTTACACGGGCCATTGAACTAGGCGGTTTGCGCATTTATTAGCGCAAGCCGCCACGCTATTCAGCTTAAAAACCTTCCAAAACTATTTTCCCAATCGCCGTACCAGACTCTAATTCCCGATGGGCGGCCATTAAGTTTTCCGCGTTAATTTTTCCTAGGTGCTTACCCACTGTGGTGTTAATGCATCCCTTATCAATAAGCGATGCCATTTCTGTTAATAGACGCCCTTGTTCTTGCATATCAGCAGTAGCAAACATGGCACGGGTGAACATAAACTCCCAATGCAGCGATATGCTCTTTTGTTTTAGCTTTTTAACATCTAACGATTCAGGGTCGTCAATAAGAGCAATTTTGCCCATAGGCTTCATTACATCTACGTAAGTGTCTATGTAACTGTCGGTATTGTTTAAGCTTGCCACATGGGTGACTTCACCAAGCCCTAGCCCTTTAATTTGGGCGCTAAGTGGTTGGCTGTGATCCACCACGTAATCTGCACCTAAGCGTTCTACCCACGCTTTAGAGCTATCGCGAGAAGCCGTAGCAATAACGGTTGCCCCCGTAAGTTGCTTTAGCAATTGCAACATAACTGAACCTACACCACCGGCTGCTCCAACAACCAATACGAGATCGTCGGTTTTTTCAACCTTACCCACCGGCTGCTTTTTAATTGCCAAGTGCTCAAAGACCAATTCCCATGCGGTGATTGTGGTTAGCGGTAATGCTGCTGCGTCACTATCTGACAAGCTACTTGGCGCATTACCTACAATGCGTTCATCCACAAGCTGATATTCAGCGTTCGAGCCCTGACGGGTTAAATCACCCGCATAGAATACCCGATCGCCTACATTAAACTGTTGAACCTCGCTACCCACTGCCACAATTTCGCCAACCGCGTCCCAGCCTAGTACTTTACTTGTCCCTTTCTCGGGCGACACCCGTTGACGAATTTTGTAATCCACAGGGTTTACGGCGATTGCACTTATTTTAACAAGCACATCTCGACCCGAAGGCGCTGGCTTATCGAGTTCTATATCTTTTAGCGCATCGCTATGGCTAATAGGAAGTGACGATGTATATCCAACCGCTTTCATAATGAGCATCCTTTTAAAGTAAGTAGAAGAAATCTAGCTTAATAATAACATTGACACTTTACTCTTAAACCGCACAATGAAAGAAACATTTTCAAAAACTTTTAGATAATAAATGCTATTAGAAGATTTACAGGTAGTGATAAAAGTGGCTGAGTTTCGCAGTATTACTGCTGCTGCGGCTAGCTTAGATATGCGCACAGCAACGGCAAGTGCTGCAATTAAGCGGGTGGAAAGCCAATTAGGTTTCGACCTATTTATACGTACCACCCGCTCACTTCGATTATCGACTGCGGGAGAGCGTTACCTTCCTGTTTGTGAGCAAGCCCTAGACATGCTCGAAGGGGCTAAAATGAATTTGCAGGAAGACGCAGACAATATTGAAGGTGAGCTGCGCCTTGGGCTATCTTCAGATTTAGGACGTAATGTTATTGCACCCTGGCTGGATGAATTTATTCAACAGCACTCCAATGTAAAGGTAAAACTCCACCTTTCTGATAGTAATGTCGATTTTTATCGGGATCCCGTAGACATAGCATTGCGCTATGGCTCACCAAACGACACAAATTTATATGGCTTTAAAGTGTGTGAAGTTCCGCGCACGCTAATTGCCTCCCCCACGTATTTACAACAACATCCCAAGCCGACCACGTTGAATGATTTGCAAGGGCATAACGGATTGTTTTATCAGTTACACGATATTGTCTATAACGATTGGGCATTTGAGCACGACAATCAGCCAGTGAAAATAAAAATGTCAGGCAATCGAGCCTCTAATGACGGCGATATGGTTCGGCGCTGGTGCGTGGCGGGCAAAGGTGTTGCCGTGAAATCAAGCTTGGATGTTTGCGACGATTTACTGGAGAAGAGATTAGTTCCCTTACTCCCAGATTATATCCCAAAGCCCACTCAACTATGGTTGATTTGCCCCAGCAGACAAAGCATTACGCCAGCGGTGAGATTGTTAAGAGACACCTTAAGGGAGAAATGCCAGGCAAAATTACACGCACTGGTTCAGGCCAACATTATAGAAAAAGCGCGGATTTAAATGCCTTCCTCAATCGCATGCGCATTGACATGGTCAATTAACGCGGGAAAAAAGTGACGAAATTGCGCTTCTAACAAGGAGTATTGCGCACCTAGCGTATCCACACTACGGGCAAACTGATTGGCAAAACGAATGCTGTTTGCTACCCGTGTGATAGCATAAGTAATGCCATCAAAACTGGCATTACTATTAAACCAGTGATGCTCTATCATATGGCTAACTGTTCGCTGCATGGGGACAGGCATAGCCGGCATACCTTCACGCAAAAGATTAAAGCTTCGGTAGCAAAAATCATCAAACGTGATGCTGCTATAGGTTGACCAGTTTTTTATTAAAAAATGATCGAAAATCATGTCTAATGCCACGGGAGCAAACCGTCGCTGACTTTTCGGAAACACTTGCTTCGCGGCCATTACCTCAGGGTGGCTATCGGTAAATCTGTCTACCAAATAATGGTTTTGAAGCCCTTGCTGCACACTAAACGGTAACGCAGCCACATTAACACCCTTTCTGAAATCACCAAGCAAATTACCGTAATGAGAATCTACTGTCGGCTGAGATAAATATAAATGCGCTAAATAATTCATCCCCTTAGTATGAGCAAAACAAGCTAGAAAGCAATCCCACGCTACCCCATACCCTCTATAAAGACACCCACACTTTTCCTCTAACAAGACACCCACAGACCTCCCCTATAAAGACACCCACTTCAACTGGTTTTGCAGTATTTATTATGGGTGTCTATGAATTTGGTGGGTGTCCATGAATTTGGTGGGTGTCCATGAATTTGGTGGGTGTCCATGAATTTAGTGGGTGTCCATGAATTTATTTTTAGTGGGTGTCTCTGTATTGGCTAGCTGTGGTAAAATTCGGGCGCGTTAACCTTATATAGATTTGTCTTTTTTATAGAGAGCCTGCTTTGAAAGAATTACTTGCCCCCATCAACGCTTTTTTACACTGTGAAACCCCTGATGCTTGGGTAGTAGAAGCCACTAAAAAAGAAAATCTATCGATTGTGCTGCTCGATCACCTTGTTTGTGAATTAAAAGCCGCTCAATCTGCGATGTACCTTATTCGTAAATATGCGGTTGATAAAGAAAGCGGTGATGCACTGCTGGCCTGGTTAAAGCCCTTTGAAGATTTCACTTACCGAAAAGTAGGTAGCTGGCAGGCGCTTGCAAATCATCAGAAACTGAATAAATCGATGTTCCCTAAGTCAGGTACGCCATATGGCCAGGATTTAATCGATAAAATGGTGCTGCTGATAAAAGAAGAGTTACATCACTTCTATCAGGTTTTAGAGATTATGGCCGACTACAATATTGAGTATGAATCTGTCGGTTCAAGCCGTTATGCTCGCGGTATGCTCCGTGAGGTTCGTACTTACGAGCCGCAAGCCTTAGTTGATAAACTCATTTGCGGTGCATACATTGAAGCACGTTCCTGTGAACGCTTCGCCAAGCTAGCACCACATGTAGATAAGAGATTAAGTGACTTCTATGTTTCTTTACTTCGTTCTGAAGCGCGGCATTTTATGGATTATTTAACCTTAGCTGAAGATATTGCCGGCGCAGATATTAGTGAGCGAGTCGCATTTTTTGGTGAAGTAGAAGCCCAACTAATTTTGTCTGATGATAGCGATTTCAAATTTCATAGTGGCGTTCCTGCTTTTTCTACCGCGACTGCCTTAGAAGCACAGGGCTAAAGGTACAGTTTTCACACAATTAGATTGATTAAATATTAACCTTGTAGCACACTGAGTTGTAAATCATTTGTTAAATTCAACAAATGAGCACGGGCGTCAGCCTGTAAATAATAACAACAATGTAGATGAACAGGGTTAAATATTATGATACTCAATCACTTAATTGGTATTTATACACATCCAAAAGAAGAGTGGCAAAGCATAGACACCCGCCACGAAACGTCTATGTATGCGCTCACCCATATTGCCATAATTGCGCTTATCCCCAGTATTGTCGCCTATTATTCATCGGCGCATACGGGTTGGAGTATAGGCGCTGGCGACTTAATTAAATTAGATCAGCAAAGTGCGCTAATGATGGCAATCGGTATGTATGCCGGTTTAGTCATGGGCGTATTGGCATTAGCCATATTAATTCACGAACTTGCAAAAGCCTTTGAAGCCACCCCTACATACACTCAATCGTTAGAGCTTGCCGCTTACACAGCTACGCCGTTATTTATGGTGGGTTTTGCTGGCCTTTATCCTGAACTTTGGGTAGTTATGGCGGCACTTTTGGTTGGTATTAGTTATTCGGTATACCTGCTTTATTCCGGCGTACCTATTTTAATGCATATGCCAGAGGATAAAGGGTTTATCTATTCCAGTTCAGTGGTGACGTGCGGTCTTGTGCTGTTGGTTATTTTAATGACTGGTTCAGTGCTCATTTGGGGTTTATCTGGTGGCCCTGTTTTTGTCCATTAACTTATACTAAAACGCCCGCAATGGCGGGCGTTTCGTTTATAACGTGGTTTTGGTGCAAGCCTACTTAGTCGCTAGCATCAATGTTATGCACATCTAAATTACTTAACTCGGCCTGTACCACTGGCGCTTCTCGTGATTTTTCACCACGAGACATATCAATACGCTCTAAATACTCTTGATCGATATCAGCAGTAATATAGTTGCCATCGAACACGGATGTTTCGAAGCGGCCAATAGCCTCATTTTCTTCTCGAACCGCAGCCACTAAGTCTGAGATATCCTGGAATATTAGGCCATCGGCTTGAATAAGCTCTGCAATTTGGTCTATTTCGCGGCCATAGGCAATAAGCTCATTGGCAGAGGGCATGTCGATGCCATACACATTCGGGAAGCGAATTTCTGGTGCCGCCGAGGCAAAATAGACTTTTTTCGCACCAGACTCTCTCGCCATTTCAATGATTTGACCCGACGTCGTTCCACGTACAATGGAATCATCTACCAGCAATACGCTCTTTCCTTTGAACTCAGAGGAAATCGCGTTCAGTTTGCGACGTACTGATTTTTTACGCATGGTTTGACCCGGCATAATAAAGGTACGGCCAATATAGCGGTTTTTCACAAAGCCCTGACGGTAAGGTAGCTCTAAGGTATTGGCTATTTGTAGTGCAACATCCATAGATGTTTCTGGGATAGGTATAACCACATCGATATCGAGGTCGCTCCACTCCCTTTTGATTTTTTCGCCCAGCTTACGCCCCATGTTCACCCGTGATGCATAAACCGAAATACCATCGATAAAGCTGTCTGGGCGTGCAAAATAAACAAACTCAAAAATACACGGCGAGGTTACTGGATTTTCAGCACACTGCTGCGTATGTAATTCGCCAGCTTCGGTAATAAATACAGCTTCACCTGGCGCGACGTCGCGAATAAATTGAAAGCCAACAGCATCAAGCGCAACACTTTCTGAGGCTACCATCCACTCTTCGCCTAACTCACTCATACGCTTACCAAGTGCCAGGGGACGAATACCATGGGGGTCTCTAAATGCCACAATACCTTGGCCAATAATGGCTGCTACCACTGCATACGCACCACGAATTTTCTTGTGTACTTTGGTGACAACTTCAAAAATATGAGAAGCAGATACGCTCAACCCCGCCACTTGTTGAAGCTCGTGAGCAAGAATATTAAGCAACAATTCTGAGTCTGACGTGGTATTTATGTGTCTGCGAGCAATGCGGAACACTTCTTCTTGAAGGTCATGCGCATTGGTTAGGTTTCCATTGTGCGCAAAAGCGATACCGAAGGGAGAGTTAACATAGAAAGGCTGGGCTTCTGCAGAGCTTGATGTACCTGCTGTGGGATAGCGAACATGCCCTATGCCCATATTGCCCGATAGCCTTTTCATATGGCGCGTATGAAACACGTCTCGAACCAAGCCATTTGCCTTACGCAAATTAAACATATTTTGGTCGATAGTCATGATCCCTGCCGCATCTTGGCCACGGTGTTGTATTACCGTTAATCCATCATACAGTGACTGCGCCACTGGCGTTTTACCAACTATTCCGACAATACCACACATGTGCGTTACCTATATCAAGCGGGATTTAAAAAACTGGAGGAGCCTTTCATATAAGTGAAAAACCACTCAATAATGACACTGAACTCTGGAATAAGCACAGAGGTTTGCCACCACTGCGATTGTGCAGAGGCGGTAAAGGTGTCTAAGAAAAAAAGCAGTGCGCTTACAACAAGTACGCCGCGTAGCGCACCAAATACAATACCTAATAGTCTGTCTGTTCCCGACAAGCCACTCACCTGTATAAGCTGAGCAAGGGTAAAGTTAAGTAGGCTACCGAGCACAAGTGTAGCCACAAATAGCGCTGCAATTGCAGCACCATTTCGTGCATAAGGGTCTTCGAACGCCGTGAAGTAAACAGCAAGATCGGCATAAAAATTACTGGCAATAAAGAGTGCAGTAAACCATACCACTAAAGAAATGGCTTCTTTAACAAAGCCTCGAATAAGGCTTATTAAGGTAGATACCGCAACGATACCCAAAATGGAAAAGTCTACCCAGTTCATCGTCTCTAAATTGCGTTATTGTCACTTTTGATTGATAAGCAACGTGCCGTTGGCGAGATGGCGCGCATTCTAACAGAAGCCGATAAGATTACCAATGTGTAATATTCGTTACCGGCCAAGCTTGTTCGGCTTTAGTTTACTTTAAATGTGGTTACCTTGCCCTTCAGGTCGGTTAATTCCTTGAGGTGGGGCAACGCTGCTTCTAATTTTTGTTTTTCTAAATCTGGCCCTACAAATACTTTGGTAAGTGGACCTGAACTGGTCTGAATACGGCGACTAAACGCACGATACCCTGCTTTTTCAAGTTTATTGAGCAGCCCCTTTACATTTTTTTCATGACGGAAGCTACCTAGCTGAATAACCCAACCAGCATCTTCTGTGACTTGCGGTTTGTCGATAACGGTTTGACTGGCAAGGTCATTTTTTGCTTCGATTGTCGCTTCGACAGGCTGAGGTAGCGAAGTGCTTTCATCTGTTACGTTTTTGCCCTCGCCCATCTCATCAGCGCTTTTTTCTGCCGTAAGCATGTCGTCCACAGGCACGTCGTCTTCTAATTCAACGGGTCGCTGAGCGGCATTAGCCACTCTGTTGGTGGGAAAGGCTTCGGGCTCAACAATGGGCTTTTTAGGTGGGTTTGCAGGAATAGAAACAAAAGGCTCACGGTTTGTTTGCTTTTTGCCGTCTAGAAAGTCTGGTAAAAAAATTACAGCAAGTGCCACTATGATGATGGTACCTACCAGTCTATTCTTTAAAGCCGACGACACTGTGTTCTCCCGATAATTTCTTATTTATTTTCTATGAGTGCTGGTGTTCGTGTGTCATCACTGCCGCAACAGTAATAAACGAACCAAAAACGAGTACAAGTTCGTTGTTTTCGCAATGTTTAAGTGCGGATTCATAAGCTGGGGCAACCCCGTTAAAACGGCTTATGGCTGACGCCGGCACCGCTGCACTTTCAAGCGCCGATGTTAACACATCTGCCTCGCAGCCTCTTGCCCCCTCGGTACTCGCTACATACCATTGTGCATTTAGTTGTGATAGTGGCGCAAGTGTTTCTGCAATAGACTTATCTTTAAGCATACCCACAACGGCGTGTATCTTATTTGCTTGAAAACCTTGTAGCCATGACAGCATCGCTTTCGTGGCTTGTGGGTTGTGCGCTACATCAACCACAACCTTGGGTGTATTTCGCAAAAGCTGCTGCCTGCCGGGCAATCGGGTATTGGCAATAACGTTTTGAATAATAGCGTTAGACGGCAACATTTCAATCGCTTCTAATGCGGCTAACGCCGTGCATACATTCTGAAAAGGAATATGTGGGGCAGGTAAACTGTTCAGTATTGAGTGCTTTCCTTGCCAGTCCCATTGCCCCTGTTGATTGAGCGGTGCGCTGCCATTGGAATAAAAATCTTTTTGAGCCCACACAGCATCAACATTCCGTTCATTGACTGACGCAAATAGTGTGTCAGGTGGGCGTAGTTCACCTATTACCGCTTTACCGTTTTCACGCATAATGCCGGCTTTTTCTGTGGCTATTTTCTCTCTTGTATCACCCAAATAGTCTTGGTGATCTAAATCGATGGTAGTGATAACGGCTAAATTTGCGTCAAGAATATTGGTCGCATCCAATCTTCCCCCTAGCCCAACTTCCAAAATAACCACATCGGCCTGCCAGTCTTGCATCATTTTTATGGCCGCAAGGGTACCAAACTCAAAGTACGTGAGGGTAATCTCTTCCCTTGCCGCTTCTATCGCTTGAAAAGCTTGGCAAAAAGCATGGCTGTCGGCCCATTCTCCGTTAAAGCGAACACGTTCACGGTAGCTCACTAAATGCGGCGACCCATAAACAGCCACGCGCTTCCCTTGCGCAAGCAAGGCTTGCTCTAAGAATCGACAGGTGGTGCCTTTACCGTTTGTGCCCGCCACGGTAATAAGTAACGTATTATCAAATTGAAGTTTGAGCCTTTCAGCTACCTGTTCAACACGGGTGAGGCCCATATCAATGGCTGAAGGATGGATAGATTCTAAATAAGAAAGCCACTGCTCTAACGCAGAATCGTCAGTAGCAGTGGGCAATTTTTTTGGTGTATTCACTAATGTTGATGATGCAGCTTAAGTAACAAGCCGTGTAATTTATCACGCATTTCTCTGCGGTCAACAATCATATCGATTGCGCCCTTCTCAACAAGGAATTCACTGCGCTGAAAACCCTCAGGCAGCTTTTCGCGAACGGTTTGTTCAATTACCCGTGGGCCAGCAAAACCAATCAGTGCTTTAGGCTCTGCAACGTTAACGTCGCCAAGCATGGCTAAACTTGCAGACACACCGCCCATAGTAGGGTCGGTTAGCACAGAAATGTAAGGCAAACCTTTTTTACTTAACTTGGCCAAAGCTGCTGATGTTTTCGCCATTTGCATTAGCGACATAAGCGCTTCTTGCATTCGCGCGCCGCCACTGGTCGAAAAACAAATAAGGGGGGTGTTGTTCTCAATACATGCATTAACGGCGGCCACGAAACGTGCACCAACAACCGAGGCCATAGAGCCGCCCATAAAGGCAAACTCAAAACACGCAACCACCACAGGCATACCTTTCAGTTTACCTTTTACCACCACCAGGGCGTCTTTTTCGTTGGTGGCTTTTTGCGCCGCCACAATGCGATCTTTATAGCGTTTCGAGTCTTTGAACTTAAGTATGTCTTGTGGCTCGTGTTCAGAGCCTAGCTCTACCCTATCACCCTCATCTAAAAAGGCGTCGATACGGCGACGAGCAGTAATGCGCATATGATGATCGCATTTAGGGCAAACTTCTTGAAGCTTCTCTAATTCGGTTTTGTACAATACAGCCTGACAAGAGCCGCATTTAGTCCAAATCCCCTCAGGTACATTACCTTTTGTGGATGTTTGCGTACGCGGAAGAATTTTTTGAATCCAGCTCATCGAAAATGAATCCTTTGTATTTTGTAGTGCACAGGTAGCATTCGCGTTTTACTTTTCGGGGCTACCCGTGCTGCATGAATATTTCGGCTACTCGACGCTTTGCGATATCAATATGCGCGCCACGTTAGTACAACCACCTAATATAACGCGCTATTAGACCACAATACAGGAAAATGGAAAAAACAAAACTGGTCTAAGAAGTTGAGCCCCTCTTAAACGAGGTAGGGTTTACGGCTAAATCTAAGCTGCTAAGGCGAGCGAGGTGGTGAACTCAGCCGCCCTATAACCGCATAATCGTGGCCCCTAGTTTTCTGCAAGAAACAGCGGGCCTAGAGGAAGTTTAGGTATGTTATGAATGTCTGGATAAGTCACATCAACCAAATAGAGGCCATTGGGTTTTGCTGTCGCTGCCGCGAGGCTGCGATCTTTACCGGCTAAAAGCTCTGCTATCCAGTTTTCGGGTTTATCACCAGCACCAATTTCAACTAACGAACCTGTGATATTTCTTACCATATGATGCAAAAATGCATTAGCACGAATATCAATGACAACATATCGGCCTTGGCGGTAAACACTGACATTGGTGACATTGCGAAATGGCGTTTTACTTTGGCAAAGTGCGGCACGAAAAGAGGTAAAATCCTGTTCGCCAAGCAGTGCCTGCGCTGCTCGGTGCATCTTTTGTTCATCAAGCTCACGGTGCACATGCGTCACACCATGATGCAAAATAGCCGGGCGTAACTTTGCATTGAAGATGACATAGCGATAACGTCGATGCGTTGCAGAAAAGCGAGCATGAAAATCGTCGCTCACTTCTTTCGCCCAGGTAACCGCGATAGCGTTTGGTAAATTAGCGTTAACACCCAAAGTCCATGCCTTTAAGGGGCGCTGAACTTCTGTTTCAAAATGCACCACTTGAGCCGTGGCATGAACACCGGCATCGGTGCGACCAGCGCACTGCACTTCTATTGTGGTATCCGCCACGGTAGATAAGGCGCGCTCCAAATGCTCTTGTACACTTGGCACTTCTCGTTGACGTTGCCAACCATATACGGCAGCCCCGTCGTATTCAATGCCTAAGGCAATTCGCCCCATTGTTTTGAAACCTCTAAATTGAAAAGCCGCTAAGTTTAGTCATACCGCTTGCAACATGCAATTAGCTGATGGACTTCAATATAGATTCAGCTTCTTGTTTTTGTTCTTCACTGCCCTGCGACACCACTTCGTCTAGCAATTCTTTCGCGGCGGGGACGTCGTCCATTTCAATGTAAACACGGGCTAAATCGAGGTTTGCATTTTGGCCGGCGTCTTTGTCAATATCGATAACCGCATCATTGTCGTTTACACCGGTAAAGTCAGACAAACTCACATCTAAGTCTAATTCAGCGGTATCAGGGTCGATATCGCCGTCGTCTCCGCCTTCGTCCATTAACGCATCTACGTCGAGAAATTCTTCAGGGGGCGTTCGTGGTGCTGCCTCGTCGCCTACTGGTTCCACGTCGTTGAGTAACGCGGCTAGGTCTAAATCGGGGTTATCAAGTTGCAGTGATGCCTCTTCTTCGGGGCTTTTGTCCGTTTCACTTTGTGCAACAGGCGCTTGATTATTCTCTTCTTCAGACACTGTCTTATTGTCTAAATTGCCGCCTTGCTCAGCATCTAATTCAGGTTCTACACTAGGTGTGTCTGCTTCTAAACTTTCCAGTAACTCATCAAAGTCTTCACTGTCTAGTTCGTCATAAATGTTTTCTGGGCGCAGTGCTTCGTCGCCAGTGTTATCTGCGTCATCACTGTCTTCGGTGGATAGCCAATCATCCAACCCAGGCACATCTGCCAACTCGCTGTCTTGTGCATCATTTGTGGTGTCGAGAGACTCTGGCTCAGGAATATCAGCCTCTGATAACACACCGTCTTGTTCCTGCTCTAGCTCGAACTCATCAATGTCATCAAATGCACTGTCTAAGATGCTGTCATCAAAGTCAGACTCTGGCTCTGGCTCTGGCTCTGGCTCTGGCTCTGGCTCTGGCTCTGGCTCTGCAAGTGTATCGTCTGCTTCACCAAATGTAGGTATATCAT
>Ga0208030_1000419_pt1 | contig 29640 bp, 35 predicted proteins | sample MalvirDeepMed_M9_FD_184246 | JGI IMG/M metagenome (GOLD analysis project Ga0208030, IMG submission 184246) | Marine viral communities from the Global Malaspina Expedition - Malaspina viral metaG DeepMed_M9 (SPAdes) (version 2) | ecosystem: Environmental > Aquatic > Marine > Oceanic | place...
CTCCCCTCCCCTCCCCCTATAGAATAAAGTACTAGTATACGCGCGCGCGCGCGAAAGGATTTTAAAATGTGGATCGCGACAAAAAACGGGTATTTCAGCATCGTCCAAAAGGAGTATGACCCCCCCGGAATACTGACCGTCCGGGGCCGCGTTAAATCGGATATAGATGATCTGCGCCAGCGCCTCAAGCCCCAGGTGGGGCATTTGCGGATAGATGATGCGGCAGATTATAAATATAGATTTGTAGCGGGCCATAAGGCTATTGCGCGCATAATCAGCGCCGATATTATGGCCCTGAATTATGATAATTTCAAAAGCCGAATCTATCAAGATTCTCCCGCTCGTGCTAAAATATACGGGGAATGTTGGTATGCCCTCGCGGAGCTGAGTCAGCTTGATGAGCCGGAAATCAGCACTGCGGAAGCGCTGACCATTTTTTAAGTGGGACACTGCGCTCCCAGTTTTTTGGGCGCTTAGTGTCCCGCCGTTAGTGTATACGAGGTATACAAATAGTGTATACGAAAGATTTACAGCATAGTAAAAAGCGGCCCTGAATTTTTAAGACGTTTATAAACAATAAGTTGCAGATAAATTCATTTTTATGAAGTGAAATTCAGGAAAAAACCTGAATTTTTTTTAAATATATTTTGCGAATTTTAAGAGAAAAAACGTTATATATATACACACACTAAAAAGGAGAATAAAATGGCATCACAAGGAGCATGGCAAAAAGCGGGAAGTCTGATGGAAATGACCTATGGCCCGCTAATGACGCAACCGCGTAAAAAGGCGCTCTATGATCGCTTAAATGGTCTTAAGGATGAGGTATTAATCGCCGCAATCGGCCAGCACGTAGACGAGCCGGAGGCCGGGAAATACCCGCCAAAGCCCGCGGATATTTGGGGCCAGGTCCGAAAAATTGAAGAGCGGCAGCAGCAGCAGCGCAAAAAGAGCTTGGAGGACGCCCAGAATGCCGCCTACGCCGCAGATGAAAGTGGCGCAGGTAAACCGGTAGCCGATGCGCCCGAGGCCCTCCAGCGCTACGTCCGCGGCCTCAGCATTACGACGACGCCCGCCCGCTGCTCTACGTGCATAGATTCCGGCAGCGTGCCATATTACACACCCAAAGGCTCCCGCGGCACCGGGCGGCAGTATGAGGTCTGCCTCAAACCCGATTATAAGGAGCTATCGGCAGAAGAGAAGTGCGATTACCAACGCCATATAGCTGTTTGCGGTTGCCCGTCAGGCGACTACTACCGAGAGAAATATATCGGCGTATATGACGGCGTGCAGGACGGGCGCAATTTACTCCGCGGTCTGGTTGATCTGGCAATCGTCGAAAAAATGGCTAAAAAATGGAAATAGACGGGTGGGATTTATCGCTGCGGCTGGATTGGGACAGGGCGCGGAGTGAGGCCGAGCAATTGATGGCCAAATATTCCGAGGCCCGGCTGACAAAAACGCACTGGGGCGGCATCCGGGGGCGGGAAAGCGGCGTGGCTGCGGAAATGGCTTTTTCCGCGCTGTTCCGCCTCCCCCGCCGCGGCCTGATAACTACGAGGACGCGAGGCGACGGGAGGGCGGATTTCACCCTCTCAAGTGGCGCAACCGTAGACATTAAATGCACGGCAGGACGGCGGGAGGCGTGGCCCGTTGTGCCGCCGTACGAAAACCAGCATCCCGCGGACTATTACGTTTTTTGTCGCCGGGAAAAAAATGAGCTTAAAATCTGCGGTTATATAGATTATGCGACTGTCCAGCGCCAGCCGAAAGAGGTTTGGAATAATCCGCGGGCGGTGTGGGTGATTGAACCCGCGGTATTACTGCCGATAGAAACACTGCGCGCTGAGCATCTGCTCACATTCGCCCGCCGGCCGGCCGTGCGAATACGCTCTAAGTTGTGGGAAAACCGGTATTTCTCTGTCCGCACAACGCCCGAAAATGGCGGCTGGACGCACGTCGAGGATGAGAAAACTGGGCTTGTGCTAATTTTGTCGAAATCGCATATTGATCTAATCGGCAAAATCGGGATACCGGCCCGGGTTGCTGTTTTAGATGATTTCTTTTTTACCACTAAGGGGGGAGGCTCTGCGACAGGGGAGTGATTGGTTGTTGTCTGTGCGGGGCAATCAGTCAGCGCGGCAACTCGTGCGGGGAAATGCCCCGCCGGGGAGGTTGCCGAATGAGCCTCCCCCCCCTTTTTATTGGAGCAAATTATGGGCGACCTGACGCGGAATTTTTCTAAAAAAGAGGTGAATTGCACCTGCGGATCTTGCCGGGGAGGCACTAAGATTTCCCCTTCTCTCATGAAATGGCTCCAGAGCGTCCGTGATGAGGTGGGGAAAATACGTATCACGTCAGGCATCAGGTGCCAGCAACACCCAGAAACGCGGAAGCGGCCCACCTCGTCGCACGTACCCGCTGATCTGGGCGACGGAGAGGGCCGCTGTAGCCACGCGGTAGACATTGCCGCAGTTGGTAGCGCCCGCCGCTTCAAACTGCTTAAAGCGGCATTACAGGCGGGATTTCACCGTATCGGCGTCGGTAAGACCTTCTTGCATCTCGACAATGACAAACGGAAAGTGCCGTGCGTGATTTGGGATTATTATGACTGACGTCGAATATCAGCGCTGCGCCCGCCTGCTGCGCCAGCTCAAAGATACTGGCTCCAGTTTTTACGCCATCGCCATTGATACCCTGCGATGGCGGCTTCGGAGAGAGGATAAAAAAAGAAAGTCCCGCCGTGAAACGTGGCGGGACTTCTCGGCGAAGCAAGATAAATTATCCTGACTTCTTCTTCTTAATCTCCTGGGGCATAGGGCATAGGGCATAGGGGCATAGGGGCATAGGGCATAGGGCATAGGCATAGGCATAGGCATAGGCATAGGCAAGGACATAGGCAAGGACATAGGCAAGGACATAGGCAAGGACATAGGCATAGGCATAGGCATAGGCATAGGCATAGGCATAGGCACAAAAAAAGGCCTAGGACAATTGTCCTAGGCCTATGCTATACAATTACTGTTTTAAGTCCATTGACTGGCCATGGCATCAGCTATGCCGCTATACGTTTTAGATCGCAATTTTGCCCTGTCGGCACTAGGTGACAATTTCCAGATTCTTTGTTCCCTACCATTGACAATATTAGTTGGTGTCAATTGTGGTAGATTGTGTAGCCATAGGCATGTAGCTTTAGTCTCACCGTGTCCATATTGCCACGGCTGTATAATCTGTGTTGGTTTTTTGTACTTTGTTGACATTATTCCGATGGAGTTCTCTATCGCCCAAGGGCAAGATAGGTGGGTAAACTTCATAAAGAAGTCTATAGATGCTTGTTGTGTTCCGTTTGCCCTTTTTTCTGCAAACCATCTAGCTCCACTAGACGCAAGGTCTGTGCAAGGTGGGAAAGCGATAACCAGATCCCATTCTTGCGCTAACAATGGCAAAACATCTCCGACTATATGCCTACTACGTACGGCGGCGGCTGGGTGACTAGACGATTGTAAATCGCAACTAGTGACGCTGTGCCCACTAGCCAACAAGCGGCCAGACACCGCGCCGCTTTCTTCGCATGCTACCAGAATTTTCATTATTGGGTATCCTATAATAGGTAAATTTTCTTTTTCTTTTTAGCCGCCGCTGCGGCCTTTTTTCCTTTATCCGTATAAGGGTAATGCTTTCCTTTTACGACCGGCATTTACACCTCCTTATTCGTAGCTCCGCAAAATCTTCCACAATACCGCTGCTGCGCCTCCTACGACGAATCCGATAATTCCATTCGTAGCATCCGAATGCGCCAAGCCCTGAATCGCTACCGGCAGCGCTCCCTGTATAGTGGCGGCTGTCTGCGTACCGTAGGCACTCAGGGGAGCCGCAATTGCTCCGACTCCTATTGCCTGTCTAATTTGCCGCCGGTCTATTTTCCCGATAGGTGTAGCCGACGGTTTAGCTCTGATTAATCGCCTCAAGAGTTTCTTCACGGACTACCTCCCCGTTAGGCTCCGGTTCACCGCTGAATGCGTCACCTATGCACAACTCCATGCCCTTTTTTAAACCCAATAACTCACGCGCCGTTGGATCTGCAGCTAGAAGCTGATTCGCTCTTTCATTTAGTTGCTTATCAATGCCTTCGAGATTTTCTTTGATCTGTTCGACTGTCATTGTATCACCTTTCTGGCGGTAGTAGGTCCAATTTGTCGAGGGGCCGCTCAATCCTTAACCCCTTGACTTCTGAGTTCGGGACGGTAAGCAACGTCCCGCCTGTGATTACTTGTTTCCCTTCTTTCTCTGTGACATCATAGCAATAAAAACTAGTCCGCGCCAACCCAAAACGCGCAATCCTTGCGGGTCGCCGGTCGCCATTCAAGTGCAACCAGACCACCTCGTCCTGCTCGTACTCATTGCCCCACTGAATTGAAATTCCCTCAACCACATTTTGCAGAAAATTGCGAAAAAGTAACACTAGAAAAAGCGCGACACCGACCCACAACCACGCGCCGACAAATGCCTCTGCGGCAGCCTGTGTGCCCGCATCTATATGCGGTAGTTGCGAGGTGTTCATCCATTAAACAGCCCACGCCGCTTGCCCATCACTGGGTGCCGTTTTCTGTCCCTCAATTTGCGCTGCCAGATTTGCCTTCAGCTCATCGGATGCCCAGGCATTTCCTGCTGCGGTGATCCACGCAGGGCGGGAGGATATGTTAGCATAAACGTCATAACTGCCGGTTTTATCGCCTGGAGCTGTTAGCGGCACCCATCCGTCTGTACTGGCCGTATAGGTTTTATCGCCCACGGTTTCGCTTGCCGACATGCTGCAAACCACAGCACTAACATAATCAGTCACGTCCGTGCCGTCTTTCAGGGTTGCCGTTTGTAAAACTTTTACCCGATCCGAAATATTTACTACATATTCTACTGCCATTATGCTGCCTCCAATCTCATTAGTTTTTGTTGTGCCTCTTTGAGGTCTTTACGTATTTCGGCCAGCGCAGAGGCCACTTTCTGTATCGCGCCGTGGTGCAACATGACCATTTTAGTCTGGTTCATCATGCCGCGCATTTTGCCGTTGTCCGCACGTCGGATTGAATCCTTACCAAACAATCCCAATTTAATAAGGTCTGCCTCCCTATATTGAACAGCTCCTCCAAATATCTCAGGCACCATTGTCGCCTCTATATCGCGCAAGAGCTGAACATCATCATGTTTATCGTAGGTCGTCCACTCAACGTCGGCATGTGCAGAACCTTCGACGTCAAATATAAACCGTGTATCAGCATCACGGTCGCCTATCGTCATCAAATTACCGTCCGACCCGACAGATCCAGCACCCGTCCCAGTCTTTTTTGCTGCCAATATCATCACGGGCGCAGTTGCAGCCGTTCCCTTAGTTGTATTGTCATTTGTAGAAAGCCCCTCAAGCCGCAACCCAGTATTATCCTCCGAAAAGCCCCGCAGGAAAGCCCCACCATTAGTAGCGTGGAGTTTCATCACGTTAAAAAATGTTTCCGTCAGCCCGTAGTTGGTCATTCCATGAGCAATATCGCCCGATGAGCTGAGTGCCAGGATCTCGTCGTCATTCGTCCCCTGATCAATCGTCAAGCCCTTCGTCATGTTGGCGTTGGCGGTAGCCGTGCCTATGCCTACGTTTCCTGATGAATCTATCCTAACTGCTTCTGCACCATTCGCGGTGACAATGGCCAGCGAAGCTCCAGCATTATTAGTACCTAATGTCATCAAATCGTTGTTATGATTCCACCTAAGCGAAGCGCCCACAGCATCAGATGCAGATCCAAAAATAAGATGTGCACCGGAAGTATCAGAGCCAAGGATTGAAATACCAGCCCTACCATCATTTTCTACCACTAAATCATCTGCATCTGTGTCTGGCGTTACTGCTACATCTGCTGTAACAACATTTAATGTACCTGTTGGGGTTGCCGTTCCTATGCCCACATTTCCAAGGTAGTCAATCCGCATCCTCTCCGTTGCTGTGCCTCCAGAGGTCTCTTTCGTATAAAACGCCAGATCCCCGAAGTTTGCAGATCCGCGATCAATATGGAGGATTGCCGCGCCGACTACAGTAGAGGTGTCGTTCGTGAATGCAATTCCGTTCCCCTCGCCCGTGTCAGTAGGACATTCGATCACAATCGCATAATTATTTGGAGCGCCCAGGCCTGCAACAGGATTGAGATGATCGCCAGAAACAGAAAGAACCCCCGTAGGTGCCGTAGTTCCTATGCCTACGTTACCACTATTCAGGATAGACATCTTCGCATCACCAATGACTGCATTCCCACTATCCGCTGCACTATCCAGCAAAAAATGCATATCCGGCTGCACAGACCCAGAGGTTCCCTCTACGTGAATAGCCGCTTTCCGGTGTGAAGTGCCGCCATTAAAGCCGAATTGGATACCTGAATAGCCGCCATCGCTATCTATATCCCCTCGTATCAGCAAGGGATACGATGCCGCCGAACTGCTGACTATATCTAAAGTGTCTTGCGGGACCGTCGTATTAATTCCGACCCGATCCGCTGAAACGTCTACGTATAACGTGTCAGTGTCTACGAGGAAATCGCCGTTGGTGAATGAAAATAACCCCGCCGTTGTGCCTGTAAAAAATCTCAGGCTACCGGGATTGCTTGACGCCTGCTCTCCGTGTAGTTGGATTTCTCCTCCGCGAGAACCGCCGCCCATTCCACCGCCACCACTAATGCGGGTCACGCCGCTATCTGAGCCATCGCTAGTACTGAGTTTTATGTCCAGAGTCGTAGAAGTCCCCTGTAGAGCCGTATCCGTTTTTATAGCACCAGTGGCGGTTAGCGCCCCCGTAGCCACAGCGCCGGTTGTTGTTATTGTGTCGGAGCCATTATTTATAGTACCGTCTGCATTTGCCGAGTTGGTTATTAGATTAAGCGCCTCGTGTAAATGGTCGCAATTTACCCGCGCAATGTTCATCAGGTCAACGGCGGTAGGATTTCCTTCTGCCCATCGCGTTCCCGGTCCTGAATATAAATATGTGTTTGCCATTTTTCCCCTCTAAGCGTTTTCTGCTCCGACGCAGCACTCTTGAGAATAAATATCGTCTTCGTAGAGATACCCGTTCGGGAAGGTGACCCAACCCGCATTACCCTGTTGAACCTGGGTTGCAGCTAAAAATTCCGGATGATCCTCCTCGACGACCCTGCCAACCGGAATATAAGTTCCCGGCACCTCTTGGATCTGGAGCCTCACCTGCGCCTTTGCGAGATCCGGTTTGACACCGACAACCTCCCATTGTACGCGATTTAGGCCGTAAACCTTCACAGAGGATAAATGCGGCGCTGCTGTTGTGCCAAGTTGCCCCCTGGAAACCTGCACGTTTAAGGAGGTTTGCGTGCGGGCCACGACCTTCACGACCTCTTTGTCAATCAGCAGGAAATCTCCCACCCGTAGAAAATTCCCCGCAATGGGGAAGTTAACCGTAGAATCGTCCACGCCGCTTGTCAGTGTGGTTTTTTCATCTGGCCGTTTTGTAAACGGCAAAAAAGGATGATCAAAAAATACATGGTCCCCCAACTCTACGTCAATCGCATTTAGCCCAGTCCCAAACTCTACATTTAGGCGACGCTGTGACCGCCAATCTGATATATGATTAATGAACTCATCGGCAGTATCGTCATCATAAATAAAGTCAGAGGTAAAGCCGCCACGTCGTGTCTGGAAATTAAATTTGTCCCCCAATGAGATTTCCGTTTTATAGCGCGTCTTCGACTGTGTCATTGCTCCGCTCACATTCGGACCGAGCGTATAGGTTTTATCTACGCTGCCAGTCATCCCGTCCGCATTTCCATTATTAGAAGTTCCTGGCGGGTTTGTATAGGGACGCCCAACCTCGACCAATTCCAGTTGAGTTTCCGAAAGGACCGTATACACCTCATAAACTTTATCGCCGCTTATATAGCAATAGTCGCCCTGCATCCAGCTATAAAGCTGACTGTATTCCCGCGCCTTCACGCCATCCGTTTGAAATGTTGCAGAGGAATCCGTCAATATGCCGAATGGGTAATTATTGTCAATGTCCATCTCTATATCATCCAGCGTCCCCGTCCCCGTGACTCTATAGCGCGAGGTTGCGATTTTCATTTTGTTATATTCCCCAGTTGCGCGGTCCAGGGCGTAGCGGAAAACAATTTCATTAATCAATTCGCGAATGTTTGTGCGCGACAGTTTGGCGTCAAACTCCCATTGATTCGGGTCCGCGCCGGGATTTTTTACGAGGATATTATCACGATTAAAGAAGTGTGTCGGCACCGTTGTTTTATCCTGTGCCGCGCAATTCCATTTCCCTTCCGAATCTTTAAAAATGTGCAGCCCTGCCTGGAAGGCAAAACCGTTTAAAAACTCTATCTCAACGGGCTGGTCCATCACAAAGGCAAATTTCCAAGCCGTGCGCGCCGCCGCTGCGGTGTCAAAAGAGGCCAGGTCAATTTTGCTGGTAGGCATATTTAAAAGGTCTTTACCGCGATAAATAGCCTCCAGTTGATGGACGGGATTTTCCAATACCGCGCCACTGGAAGTAATCACCGCGCCGTCTGCCATATTGCCCGTCAGGTCCTCAAGCCCCTCCGCGTCTTGATATATTGGCAGGCTTGCCAGGTCCTTACTCTCCTGATCGTCAAAGCGTAAATCCAGATAAACCTCGTAAAGATTCTTAAACCCGGACGCAATTTCCAGCTCTACGCTTACATTTTCAAAATCCCATTTAGTCGCAAAGTAAGTCGCGATCTGAGAGGTGAGATCAATGGTAAAATCAGTGACCAACGTGCTGGTATCGTCCTGCACGGATGTCCCGCTGGCTATCGTCGTAGTTCCATGTTTAATTATATAGCTGAATGTCCCATTCGCTTTGATCTCTTTAATCACGAGGGATAAACTTGTCAATGTCCCCAGTTGTCCCCCAGTTCCCCCGAAATTTAAATCAAGATGCACCCCGGTATTCAGAGTCGTCCCCCACGTACTTTGACGATTGAATACGGCTTGAGGCGATGGGTGCGTATTGGACGCCTTTGGCCTCGTCGGGGATAGGAGCATCTGCCGCGTGACGTCTGAAATCGTAGCCTGATGTCCCGACTGTGCAACCTGTAGACATTCGGCCCATTTGCGCGCCGAGGGATAATATTGATAGAGGCCCGAATAGGCATTATTGCGCGCACCTGAGGTATATTTCTGTAGGAATTTATCAGTATTCACACAGGGCGCTATAAATGTAGGATCTCCGCTCAAATCATTGGGCGCTTTATCAAATTTGCCAAAAGGCACCGGCACGACTTTCCCAATCGTATCAAAAGGCGCGCCCACGTAATCAGTCAGATTCACGAAATGAGCCGGGATGCTGCGGTAGTCCTTATCGGAGCCGTCAATTAATTCCAGCGTCCACGTTCGCTCAGTGTAAGGGTAGTTTTCAATGACGTATTGCCCCAACGGTATCCGGTCCGCGAACTCCTCCGAGCCGTTGAGGAATAGCACGTAAAAACGCGCGTCATCATTTTCCAGGAAATAACTTTCGGCTAATGAGGTCGCCTTCTCCTCATTGCGTAAAACAACCCGCGCTGAGGATACCGAAGTCAGCCCACCGCCACGCCGTATCTTCTGCCAGCCGATTTGCAACCCGCCAGGAGAAAGGTCATCAGCGTACGTCTTGCCATCTATAGTATATTTTCGGGAGCCGTAATATTTAGTAGTAGGATCAGCAGCAGGTGCATCCGCGTCAATCTCAACCAGCCAGACGATTTGTGTCGCATCGGCATCCTTGAGGCCGGTAGCCCTGGAGGTCAGGGTTTTCACGCGCTCATATCCTTGGAGATTCGGATATCAATATCCCACCGATTGCCGCGCTTGGATCTGGCCCGCTCCATGCCGCTGAGGTAGTGCATATTAGTATGCGCGGCCTCGTGCGGGTCGGTGTACGTGAAGGCGGTGGCGTTATAGCTGACCGTGGTTTCAAAAAAGGTTTTCATGGAGGTATAATTAGCATTAGACATATCACGGAAATGCAGCACCATATTCTGATGTGCCGCGCTGCCATCTCCCAGGTCCACCGTCTTAAAGCCACCGCCCATTGTGCGACCCGTAAGGAATGGATACGAGCGTCCCGGCTCCTCCGGGTAGGCTGGAGCGCGGATTGTTATAGCTGCCGGTGATCCCGATGGCGCTGTGAAAATTACCGTATTGGCCATTAATTAGCTCCCAAACAGTACGTTCCTATTTTGCAGTTCTGTTTCAAGCCACGTCCCCATCTGCTCTTTAAAATCTCCCTTCAGCGTAAACAGATCTCCCACCTCTAACGTTGTTAGCGGGATGGCATCCCTGAGGCCAAAGGGGTCAGGATCTGTTGTATCATCGTAGATAGAAATAAACTGCGAACCGAATGCAGTCGCAACCTCGTCCTGTATGAAGGCTTGCCATTTTTCACCTTCAGCCGCGTCCGTGAAGGTCAGGAAATGCTCTGGCCCGAGCGCGACTTTAGGAATGCCCCTACCTATGCCAAATTGGTCCGTGGCTGCGACACTGAAGTCCATTGCATCAGTCACGTTTTCTTGTATATACGACTGCCATGTCGCCGCCGTCGAGAGGTTGCTAAAAAACGTAAATTTCTCTGTAGCACTGAAGGCCATAAAATGCTCAGGCCCGAGCGCGACTTTAGGAATGCCGCCGCCAATGTTGAAAACGTCAACGCCCCCTCCGAAATTCATTGCCTCGGTCACGTTGCCCTGAAAGTAGCTTAGCCATGTCGCGGACATTGTTGGGCTGCTATTCTCTGTCAGTGACTCTGTTGCACTGAAGAATATAAAATCCTGCGGCCTCAGTGCGATAATAGGCATCCGGCCCCTGATGTTAAAGATGTCGTCCATAGCCCCAGACGGGAGCTGATTGCCCACCTGTGAAGCAATCCACGGTCCCCAGGTGTTGTCGGCCTCGGGGAACCCTATGACGTGTTCTGGGCCAAACAGGAATTTAGCCACGCCTGATAGTATAGTGCTGACCTGATCCGACAGGCCCGTGACTAAACCAGAATCTATTTCGCTCTGCCAAAATAGCTCATTGGCTGCCGAATTGGACATCCGCAAAAAAGTGTCCGGCCTTACTATGTACTTGTTTCTACTTGTGATGGCGTTAAATATTCTCGCCGCTTGAGTTGTCAAGCCGGTAGTAATACCACTGCCCACCATGTCCCGGTAAAAACTACTGAAACGGGAAGCGGGCGCAATCTTTAACATTGTTAACGGCTGTATGGTATAGCCCAAAAAGTTAGAAATTGCCGCGTTTATCCCAGTCCATAAGCCGTTATAAACCCAGGAGCCAATACTCTTCTCATTATAGACAGCCATGCCACTTTCGGCGGTGGCATAATTGACCAAATGGGCAGGTCCCGGCGTATATATACCCGCATCTTTCCCCGAAGATGCCGTTGCAGACAGAGCCAAAAATTGGGCCGCCACCGCAGTCATTATGCCATCAGTCAGCCAACCACCAGCAAGGCCAGCCGCTAAATGTGCGGGCATCCCCTCTACTGCTTCGTCAAAATTCACAAGTCTATTAGCGGCTGGCCCCTGTGGCGTTAGCGTCGCAATGTGGCCCGCTATAGTAGTCATTATATTGCCGAGGATTATCGCCTCAGTGAGGTTCGCGGTATAATGGGCATTCATGTTTAAATGCTCAAAACTCACCAGTCTATCAGGTCCCGGCGTATATATACCCGCATCTTTCCCCGAAGATGCCGTTGCAGATAGTGAATTAAAGTGGCTTGACACGGTATCCAGAAAGCCGCTGAGGAGCCAGGAGGAAAGGATCTTCTGGGCATACCAGCTTTCCATAATTTCCGCATTTGGCATACCTACGAAATGCTGCGGCAGCAGGGTGTATGCGCCAGCAAATTCATCCCCGGTAAATACGCCCGATATGGAATCTGAAAAACCGTTTAAAAGCCACGTTTCGAGGACGTTATTCTCGTACCAACTTTGCATGATTCCCGCAGTGGGCAACCCTACCAAATCCCCGGCTTTTAATGTATGCAAAATCGTCGAAGCGCTGTCCTCCGAGGTGACTATGGTCGGATTGAAAATAGTCCTCACTAAATCAGATAAGCCAGTCGCATTTATGTTTGTTTCTAAATCATCCCAGAGGCGCAAAAATGCCTCACTATCAGGGATTCCGATGATATTGGAGGCCGACAACCCAAAAGGCGGTCCCCAAAAGTCCGCTTCATCCAAACGGGTTAAGTCCAGTATATCAGAGCCAGATCCGAAACTATGCGGCGTAATATCCACCCGGTCCTGTAGGGATATAGGCAAATTTGCCAGATTATCCAGATTGAGGATCTCGTCCCAACTCTCCACAACGTGCGGGGAAACCACTACGTCAACCTCTGCTGACACGGCCTGTCCAGTCTCGCCGTCCTCTCCGCCATTACCTGGGGGTAGTTGTTGGGCTCCATCCACTACGGCGGCTCCTGCGGGCCGTAGGATGGCAGCCTCCTCCTCCGCTTGCAGCACTTTTATCAACCGGCCCAAATTCTCCAGAATTGCGACGGCTTCAAACGGAGATGCTGTGCTTAATTGCTCTTGGGCTTGACTGCGAAACGCCATTTCCTCGGCGTCAAATCGCATCCGAACAGCGCGGCGGGCTGGATCTTCCATTGTACTAAGAAAGTCTTGATGAAATTCCGCATTTTCCAGCAACAAGTCCCGCAATATATTCCGTTGTTGCAATGAAATGTTGACCCCTTCCTCCAGGGTAAAGGTCAACCCTTCAAAGTCCCACGACGCGACAATGTTCTCAAAGGATTTCATTAAAAGCGCTTCCCTACGAGCAGGGCTTATATCTTGGCCTGTGCGTATCTCTTCTTCCCTTAGGTTGAGCCTAAACGTATCAGATGCCCCGCCTATTGATTGGGCCTGACCGCTAAGCATAGAGGCGTTAATCAGGTCAACCAGTTCCTGTAAGGGGCCAAGATTTAAGGCTCCTTCACTTAAAAGCGGAACCCCCAATCTATCAACAACGTCCCCGGTTAAAGTGGCAAACATGGAGGTGACATCATCAAGGCTTGTAGATGACATCACAGCAAATCTATCTAAAAAGATGTTAATAGCTTTGTGCATCTCTGCAGACGTATCCGCGCCCTCTTCATTTGCTTTCAGTATCGCAGCAATGGCGGATTCAACGCTTATACCCCCTAAAGTCGAGGTGCCGCTAAGCCCTAAAACATCATGCGGTTTAAACTCTGCAAACTCTCTTTCTAAGAGAACCCCCGCTTGGGCCGAAAATGAGCTTCCCACCGAAGGATTCTCCACTGCGCTGATCATCTTCGTAAAGTCAGCCTCCGCAGCTACTATCGCTTTAAGCCTTTCCTCCGAAAAGCCCATAAGGGCATCTGCGGCACGGGTCAGCGCTTCAGTCGTGCTTAATGTTTGGTCCTCTACCGCCCGTAAAGCTGAAACGTAGTTTTGTGTTGCATGTGTTGCGCGCGGAATTATTTTATCCAAAAACTCAAAAGCAGTAATCGCCACGTTCATTGCAGCCAGCGCCGCAGATGCTTTGGTAGCGGCACTGGCCCCTGTCATCCGTGCGGCGCTTATTTTTTCTACTGCGGAAACTATCTCATTCCCAAAGTTAGCCATTTCAGGGTTAAACCTTGCAATGACCGACAATACATCCTGTATCGCGTCTTTGCTTTCCCGAATCCCTTGCGTGAAGTCCCGGAAGCTATCCCATGCCGCCCGGTCAGCGTCGGCCCTTTTTTTCAATTCCGCAGCCTCATCGTCGGCCCTTTTTTTCAATTCCGCAGCCTCATCGTCTGAGTGCCGCTTCATATCAAAGTAGCGTTTCCTGTTATCCGCTTGCTGCTGCTTCAGCAGGTCATCTCCAAGGTCTTTTTGAGCTTCCAGAATTTGCCGCCCAATCTCATCAGCATCCTGCGCCTCTAACACATCCTCATTTATGGCCCGGATGGCTTCAACGCGCAAGACCCCCAGTAATTTTTCCTCGGCTAAAATATCCTTGGCCGCCTGTTCAGCTACTTCATGTCGCGCTAAAATCTCCGCATCTCCCGGCAGGAAATTTCTATCTGGATTTTTAAGGACGCCCGACCCCGGAAACTGCTTCGGTCCGGTAAAAAAGGGAGCCGCCATACTTTCATCCACTGCCGTCATGTCCACGACTTCTCGCTTTTCTCGGTTGTAAGAATCTGCCGCCCGCACTAGTGTTCCGCCTATGCCGCCCCCTCCCGGCATAACCGCGCCCAAGGCGTCCAGCCAAGTGAAAGAAAAGTCAGACCGGCTTAACGTGGCTATAATATCCTCCAGCCCTCCTGCCAGATCCGCGAGAGCAGAGATTGCGCCCTCAAAGGCAAAGGTATTGCCGATAGTATCCTGTAAATTGCGCCAATTAGCAGCCAAGCGTCCCGCAGCATCGGCGGCCTCATTGACAACCTCACCCATTGCTGCCGCTTTGATTGCTAACTGCTCCTTGACGAGAATGGCGAAGGCTTCCCGCTTTTCAAGATCCGATAGGCTTTTAACTGTGCGATTTAATGACACCGCATAGTTTTTATAAGCCGTTTCAACACGAGCCACGATTCCAAGCTCGTCAAGTAGCTCTTGCTCCTGCTTATTTATTGCCGAGATAACGCGCTCAATATCTACTGAGGCCACACGCCCCAGGCCAGTAGATACGGTTCGGATGTTTTTTATTAAACTACCCATATTGCCCGACAGGTTTTTAATGCCGGACGATAGGGCGATATTAGCCGTGACCATCATTTGGAACCGGGAAAGCGTCCCCGCTGCCGCGTCGTCAATCTCCTTGAGTAATTGAGTGGGATTTGCCCCTGACTTCTGGGCCATAGACATAAAGCCCTTTCGCGCCGCATTGGTGGCCGAGGCAAACTGGTCCATTTGGTATGCCGCCATGCCTATCTGCCGCACAGTCTCTATCCCAATAGCAACACCAAAGGCTGCGCCCAAAGCCTGAAATGCGCGGCCCGCATTCTTTGCGGCCTTGTCTACGCGGTCCAGATCGCGCGCCGCTTGCTTGGTGCCACGGTCAAGATCCTTGCCGTCCCATCGCGCCGTGACTTTAATATCGGCAGTAGTGGCTACCACTATATATTCCCCAGTTTTCTATTCGCCAATTCTTTTTCCCGCTGTAAATCCTCGCGCTTTTTCTCTCTCTGCCGGTGGGATTCCGAGTGGACGAATCGGATGGCAGCTTTCAATTTCGGCCTCGGTTCCTCACGCCATACGCCCAGGCCGATTTCCTGATCATAGAGAAATTCCTGCGCTTCCATGTAGAGTGGATCAATGTCCAATAGATCCAGAAACTCGTCCGAATCCAAAGGGCAGTCCTCGCACTCTACCGCTGCCAGAGTGTCGTCCATCCCGCACGCTTCGCCCGAACAGTCCGGCCAGTCGCCATCCCTCCGGTCTAAAGCGCGCTGGATGGACTCCCTTAGTTTCCCTCCTCGTCCTCAGAGAGTGTGTTTTTCTCCTCAAAATGCAGAGCAAAAGACACCTTCCAGTTCGCCGGTATTTTCTGCCTCCAGTTTTCTACGTCTGGGGATAGAGATTGCCCAGTTTCGTCCTCTACATTTTCAACTCGGATACAAGTGGTATTGAAAAAGCTGACCCTTGCTTCAAAGGATTTATCTTGCACTCCTCGCGCCCCGCGCCCTTGTTTTACTCGGCCCGACAGGAGCTTTTTGATGGAGTCCTGTAATTCGGTTGAGCCGTAACCTGGGAAAAATGCATGGACTTCCTCGTCGCCGATGAGAATTGAAACCTTAACCTCTTCCGTCAAACGTACTGGCATATTTCGCTCCGTGGTTTTGAGTTATTTGACCTTACTTATTGCGGCCAATTTGAGATCATTTGAGGCAATGAGCGCGTCTATTTGATCTTTTTCATCAAGGCGCTGACCTAAGTCAAGGAATTTCTGAAGCCTTAACTTTTCCAGCTCGGCCCATCCTTTCCGAATATTCTCAAACCGCTCTTCGCCTTCGGGACTGACAATCGTCAGAATATACTGATCGTCTATGTTTTTTATGTCGTCCCGCTTCACTGCGCTGATCTTAGTTGCTGCTTTTTCTTCTGCCATCTTGCTATCTCCTTTCGCCTATTACTTAGGCCATTATAGCAGTCCTGTCCGTGCTATCTGCAAACACGTCAAAATATACGGACTTGTGGGTTGACCCAGAGTCTTCCAAAACTTGATAAACCAGCCGATCAACCAGATTGCCCCCTGAATCAGTTACCTGCACACTCTGCAATTTAATTTGCGGAAAAATCAAATTGAAGCCTTCATAGTGGGCAGCATCAACCAAAGCGCCCTGCACAATCATTTGAAAGGCGCAGGTGTATTGCCCCTTCAGCAATGCGGTGAAATCATCGTCTGCGTGATCCAGCTCCAGCGTTAGGGTTTGAGTGCGACCGCCCCTATTGTTATCCGATAAAACCTTACCGCCGCCGATGCGATAATTGTCGTCCGGCGCGATATTATTGGAGAAGTCCCAAGTAGCTGACCTTAATCTTGACGCGATGTCGTGCGCGGTTGCACCGTTAGCCGCAATATCTGGTGCGCCGGGGGCGAGGTTTTGACTCCGATTGCCAGCCGTTTCTATTGTGCCGGTCAATGCGTTGATGTTATCCGCAGGAGGATCACCAGACTCAATAAGCAAATACGCTCCAGCCGAGGCCGCATTTAGTTGTGTTTCTGCGTGCTCCGTTTGCGCTGAGCCTGCGGCGGCACGAGTGCCAGATGCGATAATGTTAGTATTTAGCGATACAAACCGATTCGCCCCCTGCTGAACAGAAAGGGAAAAACTATTAATCATCCCGCCCGTATATTTGTATTTTAGACTGGTGTCGAGCCAAAATTCAAAAGTGAAAGAATTAGTTGACCCGTCATTGTCTACCGGAGTGCAGGCGTATTGATAAATCTTTGTTGCTCCCGACGCGGCAGCCTGAGCTACAGCGCCCAATCCATAGGCACCCACCCAGAGCAAAGGCGTCGGCTTTACCCTATTAATTCCAACATCTAAACTGACCGACTGGGCGAATACCTCCTGATCCGTAGCCTCCTCCTTGCCGCCGGTCAGGTCTTGGTCATTGATGACCTGAACATTTTCCTGCGGTATGGAGCCGATATTAACATTAATCAATTCATCCAGCGCGGCAGCCGAATCGTAGGTAGATTCCTTTGCTGCGAGGGATACGTTTAGTTGAGTTTTGCGGCTTAACATCTTAATCCTCCGTTATAGTAAAATCTATTGAGATATTGAAAGTCAAAACGGCAACCCCTCGCAGCCCTTGGGTTTCCTCCAGCGCCGCGCTGCCAATTGCCGTTCCTGCCTTCTCGACTACTACCGAGCCGGAAACCGCGTCTGACAAGTCAGCCGTGACGGCTGATAGTTGCTTTGCGGCCAAATGCTGCTGCTGCATTACGCGCTCTATCCTGGCCGCGTAATATTTCACCGTCTTTTTAACATTGATAAGACGGCCCCCGGTGACACATACCAAAACAAGGGCCATATAAGTCGCCCTGTCCTGGCCCGTTGAAGCCTCCGCTTGTCCGCTCAAGTCCACTGTCACGGCTACCGCCGGAAGTTCATTCTCATTATAATCCCCCGCGTCCTCTCGCAGCTCCTGTTCCCATTTTTTAATCGCCAGCGCGCCGCCAGTGCCGAGCCTTGCGTCTGCCTGGAGGGATTCGATTACATGCTCGGCGATTACGTTATAGGTATCGTCGCTATTAAAGGCGCTCATGTCACCGTCTTCTTTAGATGCCGCAAAGCAATCTTTAAAAGCTGGTTCGCATCCTGGGGGACATCAAAAAACAGAAAAGGCCGCATTGCATTCTGTTCCGCGGCATATCTCACGCCCTGCGGCCCCAGTTCTATCTTGTCATTGCCCAGGAACATGGTCAGGGCGGCCCGTGAGCGCATCGTGCCGAGATCCTGCATTATGGAGTCACCCTCTTTTACAAACTGCCCAGAGGGGCGCTTGCGGCCTTGTACAGTGCCGCCGCCGTGCAGCTTCGGCACGCCGCCCCAGGCTGGCACCGTAACGCCATCTGTCTTTCGCGTGTACTGCGGCGCAAAGTAGCTCCACGTCACGCCGCGGAAGCTGCCCCCGTGCCGGAGCTTTATAAAAGTATTATCCGTGACCTGTCGCATATATACGCCGAACTCCTTGAAAACAGCACGGCCTGTCCCCAGAGCAGTATCAACCTGTTTTAAAAGTTTTTTGACGGCTTCGTCTTGGACGTGTAAATCCATCAGCGCACCAGCCGAGCCTCGCCTACCATAAAGTCGAAAGGCGCAGAATACGCCGAGTCATCAGCCCACGGAGTCCGAGGCCAGGGAGCCGCCTGTGCGGGGCCGCCAGAGGCGGGAACTTGTATAAGCTCTTTCGCGTAGCTTTTCGCCGCTGCCGCTGCTTCATTGAGTGGATTATCTCGCAAGATGGAAAAAGCCAAGCCGACCCCAAACCAGCGCGCCGCCTCTTGAATGAGCGCTGGCGTACCAAAAAACAGCCGCGCATTATCGGGGAAGTCGTCCCGTGCCGCCATATTCCATTCGGGAGGATTAGACTCATAGGTGACCACATTGGCCGAATAGGCTGAAACTTTATACAGGACATTTTGGTGCTCGACCCGGAACCAATCGCCCACAGCAGGCGCATTTGAGCCGCCGTCAACGGTCACGCTTTCATCCCCTGCGGCGTGGTTCGTCTGGTTTACAGCCCATTCCTCAGCCGCTGCGGCTATATTGGGGAAAGGCGCAAACTCTGGATACACCGAGTCAATCCACTCCCGCGCAGGCGCTCGGATCTTAGTGTCCCGCTTCGCTGAGGTGTCAATCTCCGAATCCGTCAGATCCGGCAGCAAATCGGTCAACTGTGCATCAGTGCAGTAATAGATAGAGGCCATTATTCGTCGGCTTTCTTCTTAGGTCGCCCGCGCTTAACTGCCTTTTTTTCTACCGGCGGAGAGCCTGCGCTATACTCTGTCATAGTCGCAGGATCAAAATCCTCAGCGTTTATCAATGCGAAATCGTCCCCGTCTTGGATTTTGATTGTGGGCTTCCGGGATTTATTGCCTATCCAGTCCATATATAGAATCCTTAAAAGCGTTTAAAGTGCCGGAGGGAAAGAGGCTCGAATTCTCCCCCTCCGGCGGAATCCCTTGCGTGACGGCATCAAGGGAGAGATTACCCCAGAATCCGACAGGCCAGAGCCGGACGGATACATTTGACGCCATACAATACATCCCACCGCCAAGTCGTCTGATAGTATTCCTCAGTGACCTTGAGGCGAAGGCTGACGCCGGTTTCCGGGTCAGTAATGGAAGAGCCACTGTCAAGGCCCGTGCCAGCTATCGGAGCAAACGCCAGAGCAAAGGCGTTCCGATGAAAGGCCAGATTGGCGACGTGATCCGCGGCGAAAGTGATAACCGCATTATCATCAAAGCCGCCCGTCGGAGCTGCCGGGGAAAAATTAACGGCTGCAATTGCGTTGCCGCTGGCCGTCTGGGTGCCATTGGTGACGATAAAATAACCTGATACACCGGCTACCGTGAACACGTCCCCATCAACCAGGGTGCCACTCAGAGAGCTATCGTCAATAGCCATCGTGGTAGCGTCAGCCGATACAGCGCCGTTGACCTTGGCCAGCTTGCCGGACCCATTGGTCAGCGTGCCGCCGGTAAAGCTTCGGACGTTCTGATTGACAAGCCAAGTTGACCCCATCTTCCGGCCTATTTCGCCCTCTATCATACCCGCAGCGTCGCCGCGGCGGTCTGCGTCTGTAAACTGCGTCAGGCTGCTCAGGTTGCCCTCAGCGTCCTCATCAATCACGCAGTATATATCAGGGCCAAACCGCGCCAAGCCTTGGCGGAGGACCTTCCTCGCGCCCTTCTGCCAATTAGTCTGAAAAGCGGACTCACTTGCAAAAGGAGTCGTCCCGGCGGTGCCTATGTGATTATAGACGCCGGAATCCGCGGTAGCAGTGTCGAGGAGGTCTGCATCAATCTGATTTGCCAGCGCCCGAACAGCCTCGCCCGCTTGAGAATTGACAAAGTTGCCCTTATTGATTTCCAACTCGTCTTTATTCGACATCTGGAAATCGGTTTTCTTCCACTTATCAAGCGGAATAGTGACCGTGGTGGGTGTGGTGTCAGTGTTTGCCGGTGGCGTATTACTGGGAGAAACCGCGGCAACTGTTTGCGCTATAGGTTGAGGAATGGTAATAGTGTCGCCGACCTCTCGCGCCTGAGCCGAATATGAGGTATTGACAGCCCGAAGAGTCGCGCAGGATTCGCGCAAAACCTCCAGCCCAGAGGCCAGAATAGTCGGGATAATGGAAGTAAAAGTATTAGCCATGAGGTCCAAGTCCTATTTTTAGAGATTAAGGTTGACATAATACGGATCAACCGAAATCCCCCGGACCTCGGGCGACTGCCCCCGGCAGCCTGTGCTACTTTCCGCTAATGGCCCCCCGGACCCCTTGCGGAAATACTACGCGGCATCCGGCTCATAACCGCGCACAACTACGGAGCCGTCTTTAATCTGGGCTATATGCTGTCCCATTTCCTCCGGCTCAATTATGCGCGGTGAACCATTCCGAACACCGCGCCCTTCTTCTCCTCCACCTCCCCCGGAAGCGGAAAAATAAAAGGGCTTGTCAGTTCCTAACTGCTTAAAATATTCATCAATGCCGAGGTTTTCCCCGGCTTTATCTTTTGATAACTGCACTTGATCATTTATAATACACACCGGCGCGCCATCCTGTAGCTGCCAATCTGCGCTGGCCCTGGCAACAACGTCGTCAACGGCCTCGGGCCTCACGCCGGAAGCGGTAGCGGATGACCTGAGCCGGTCGGTGACTTGCAGTGTGACGAGCTGAGATTCAAGGCCCTCATTCGCGCCCTGGAGCGCCTGGAAACGCTTGTCAAAATCGGCAGTCAATGCCGCCCGCTGTTTCTCAAGCGCCTCTTCAACGTCCCCGGATTTAATCAGCTCCTGAGTTTCAAGGTCTTTTTTCTGCTGCAATAACGCCCGCACCTCGTCGGGATTAATGCCCTCAAACTCATCCAGAGTCCGCGCTTGTTCAATATTGCGGCCCCTGAATTCCGAAACCTGATCCTCAAGTTTTTTGATCTTTTCCACTGCTTCGTCTAATTCCATGCACCCCCCAAGGGTTTAATGGTAATATACAATACTTGTATTTTGCCCGCAAGTTGCCGCTACGGAGCAAAATAAAGCTCTTTTTATAGCCTGAAAAGGGAAAAAGTGAGCTTTTTTTCATTTATTTGCCCTTTTCTTTGATTTTGCACTTGCTATTCTATATGGAAAGCCATATTATATATACATGGCACACGCGCAAACACACACACACTATAAGGAGAGCAAAATGAACTTCTCGCACACACTGCCCGCCGAAAACAATCCCGCCGCCATTTGCCAACTATTAATCCCGCCCAACCGCATAACCACAACGGAGGATACAATGAAAAACACGAACATCGGATACGAAGCGGTAACTCTTAGCACCTTAGTAGGACAGCAACTTGATGCAGAGGCAACAGCCAAAACGTACGAAAGTATCATTGCAAGGCTGAAAAAGCGCATTTCTATACTGGAAGACCTCAACCGACTTGAGGCCACACGAGTAGAAGAAGTTGAAAAATTAAATGAAAGTTTAAAAACGCTGCTTAAAGAATCTTCCTAACTGGCGACGGGTGCCGCCTCCGGGCGGCATTAAACCACAGCTCCGGTCCGAAGTCCGGGGCAACACACAAAAGGAGATTAAAATGGCAGCAAACGCAAACATTAAGCAAGCCCTACTGACACTTGATGCGACCGCGACCACTCAATATAAGCGGATAATCAAAATACAGGCGAAGGTTACGAAAGGGGAAAAACAACTCGAAAAGGTATTGGGGATCGCTAAAGCTGACTATCAGAATACGCTAATAGCGCTGGCAAACATCATGCACCTTGACCATTAAAAAAGGTAGCATTAAACCACGGCCCTGGGCTTCGGCCCAGGGCCACACACACACCAAGGAGAAATAAAATGGCAGCTTTTAAAATAGAATTCGCAAACGGCAGAGCCGCAATTGAAGTCGGCCTAAATACCAAAAGCAAGGGTGAAAAGTTTTTCGTCCGGCTGGAGGTAGACGGAGATCTGAAATTAAAAACCTTCGCGCCGGATGATATTCGGATTATTGTTGGTATAGTCGCCAAAATGACAGAAACCGCCACTATGAACATTTTGATTTCAAATGAAGCAGAAGACGCCGAAATGGAAAAATTGCTTGAGGCCACTGAGGCTAAGAATAAAGCCGAAGCGCCCACAGCGCCCACGGTGCCGCCTGAGCAGACCCACAGCATTGAGGATATACTGGATGCTTTGACCGGCTTAGATGAACTTGAGGGGCCTAATTAAACACTTGCTATTCTATATTACATTCCATATATTATAAGCATGACACACACACACTATAAGGAGGACAAAATGGATTATAGAATCTCAGAAAAAACCTTTTCAATAATTGAAGAGGCACTCAGGAAAAGAATTATTGAGCTGGAGGAAAGAGTGGAATGCTTTGAAGAAAGATTTGACATGCCCTCTCTTAATAACGCGCGGCAAGAGCTAAAAGAAGCAAAAGCCGACTACGGGAACACCCTGGTCAGCTTGGCAAATCAAAAGTATAACACTGGCAGCATTAAATACTAATTAAACACTTGCTTTTCTATATGGGATGGCATATATTATAAAGACGGCCCCAGGACGATCCTGGGGCCGCACACACACACACTATAAGGAGAAACTAATGGTTAATATAATGGAAAGCACCGCACGGGGCCATAGGGCCGCACAATTTGAGGATCTGGGAAGTATGCCCGTTTTAACCGAGGCCAGCAGCACTTATACACCGCTGCCTCATCTGGACTTTGCCATGAATGTCCACCGCATCGGCGAAGAGATCCTCGGCCCCAAGGGCTTTAGCCTTAACGGCGCACAGTACACCGTTAGCGCCGATATGGGAAAACTTTACATGGCCCAAGCCTTTGATCATGACGACCGGGAGGATTTGAAGTTGATGGTGGCCGGCCGGAACAGCACGGATAAGTCCATGATGGCCGCGGTGGCTGTTGGCGCACAGGTTACTATCTGCACCAACGGTATTATAAGCGGGGAAATTTCGGTCATGCGGAAGCACACCGGGGACGTATTCCGCTACTTGGAGGATAATTTGATCCTCTCTTTTCACCGCGCGACGGCAGGCTGGAATGACCTGCAAGCGGATATTGAGAAGTTTAAGGAAACGCCCCTGGATGACCGCGAAGCCTATCGCATTATTGGCGAAATGTGGGGCGATAATATCCTACTCCCCAATCACCTCAACAAAGTGCGGAAGCACTGGCACGAGGACGACGACTTTGCCGACAAGTCTTTGTGGAGCCTGTACAACGCCGCCACAGAGGCTTTTAAGGGCCTGCCGCCCCAGAAGATCATGCAGTCGCACCTTGCACTTCACACCTTCGCACGGGAGCAGGTGACGCCTGAAACGCCTGAAACCGCCCACTTCAGCGTCGGCGAGGCGCTGAATAATTAAAAACCGGACACCCCCCCTGCCAACCGCGGGGGGGGATGTCCGAAAAGGAGATCTAAAATGGCAGACGACAAACTAAAAGCCGCCGCTACGCAGCTTTTTAACCTTGTCCACTCCTACGCCAACCCAAGCGGGGAGGAAGATGATTATGGCCGGTGGTATCCGATTAAAATGCTGCCCTGCTGTGAGAAAATTGTACAGCCGGAAAGAGGAAACTTGTACTCATTTTTCCTCCACCAGCGCACAGTCAAACATATTGCGATGGAATTCGGCGTATCGCCAGAAGCGTTGAGGGGGGAAGTGACTGAACCGGATGGTGTATTTTTTAAGGCTGAAAGGAATTTAATGGCGGCCCATACAATAGAAAAGGTCAAAGAAAGTGTCAACTCTCGGCTTGAAGCGTCTGAATATATTGAAAAAATAAACACTATAAAGGAGGATAATGATGAGCAATAAACCGCGAGGGGGCGCACGGCGGGGAGCAGGGCGGCCCTTGCTCTATGGAGAGGAAACCAAACAGCTCACAATCACCCTACCGCTATTTTTGCGGGACGAGCTTGAGAAAGCCGCCTGGGCGACGAATAAAAGCCGGAGCCGGATAATCGCGGACGCCATGACGGCGCAGCTTCACAGCTCCGGCCTGGGACGGCCTCGGTAGTTTTAAACTAAATCAGGGATAGGCTTTTTAAAGCCATCATCCCCCCACTTGGCCCGGATAAACTGAAGCCTTTGGACCCCTGGCTATCCGACAGGCGATTAATCAGTTTATCCGGGCCTTTATAATTATTTCATTCGGCCTCATCGGCTATATTCTTAGCCGCTTTTATATACCTTTCCTTTAAACTGTCAAAATACTCAGCATCGCCCGCCCGGAAGTCTTGCCATTTCTGCCAGGATTTTAAAAGCTCTTTCCGGTCTAAAATCTGCTCTAAATGTAGCTGATACCCTTCTTTATTTATAAAGCGCCGGATATGCTCCTGGGGCGCTGTTATAGAATTGAATTTTATTACATGCCCTCGGCCATTATCAAAATAAATAGGCATCCAATAAAGCCAAAAATCAACGGCCATAATCTCTCCCTCAGAGTCGAGGTGTGGATTATAGCGCACAAGCTCGACGGCATCAAGCGCGTGCTTCCCGTTAGGGGGATCATTCCCCGGATATATAACGGACATAAAACTCGGCGCCTCTTTAAAGGGCTTTAAATGGCCCTCAATCTCAGTCAGCATCATCTGCCAGGGTCATCCATTTGTCTTTAGCCATTATCACATCTTCTATTTTTCGCCCATCAGGTAAAAAGTGAATATGGGCCTCTTTAAATTTACCAACTAACACCGCAACATTCGCCTCTTCTGCCAGGACAATAGCCCGCAGCTCTGTAAGTAAATCAAGCCCGTTCTTCAATACAAGCTCATTCTCGGGATGGGCGCTATAATCCATAAGGGCCTTATCATCTAAACGTAGGCGCTTTTCTTCATCGGGTACTGCGCCCCATTTATCAAATTTAAAATGACGGGCATCCAAGCGCCTATAATTGCGGCGCTTAAAATATAGCCCCCCCCAAGTTGGGGCTATTGAGGGCCTACTCCTAAGATAAGCATAAGACCCGCCCCCGCCCGCTATATCCTCCGCAGGCGACTCCGCGCGACTGCGCTTGATGCCACGACGGATTTTTTCACGCGAACTGACCACGCGCGCCGAGTTTTCCAATATGCCTTTTTGAAAAAAATCAATAATTTCTTTGTCTGATGATTCTTTCAAATTTGCAACCGAATGATATAAATTAAATCCTTTCGGAATATCATTGTCGTCTATATCAAACCGATATTGATGGCGATGGCCTGCGGTTTCAATGCCCTTTGAATCCACCCAAGAAGAAAAAGAAATATCAGTTTCCCCCTCCGGGTTATATGCCCTTAGGGTAGTTATGTCGTCCACGTCGAGCCGCCTTCCCCAGAACTGGCGCAACTCTAAAACCTGATCAGGAACAGGCCAGCCCTTAATCTTATCTAAAAGCGCATTATGCTCCGTGTCCGAGACATTGACAAGCATCCGCTGGTCTCGTATCTCCATTTCCACCTCTTGCCCGGTGGCATTTCGGGCCATCCGCTTTAAATACGCCAGCTCAATATCAGCCGACGTTGACAGGCGCGCCGGAATGTCCATATCCTCAAGCCGCTTAAAAATATCGTCCGCCAAGTTCTGGGTCCACGGGCCATTCGCCTCAATTTCCATGCTGCCACGGTATGACAGAGGAGTTTTCACGCCATCCAAATCCGCCGGTCTGTACCGTATTTTCATCCCGTCAGAAAATTTAATTTCATATTCCTTACCTTCTAGCTCTGGATCATTATAAAAATCCCCAGGCGTTTCATATTCGCCCGAAGCCTTCAGCTTACCGCCCTTTAATGTTTTCCTAATCGGCACTTGTATATCCTGCACTTTACTAGTCGGGCGGGCGCTTCCGGCCCCCCAAGAAAACCGAGTCTCTTTTTTAATCCAATCAACTATTTTTTGCTCTGATTCTTCAGCTATTTTCAAAGACGCAAAGGATCTTATTTTTTCGGGGCCAAGCAAGTCGTCGCTCATACTGGGGTCAAGATAATCATTGTACATGTGAAAAGTTAGATCTTCCACCGCATCTCCATCAAAGCGCACCGCGCGCCCTTGCGCCCCATAGTTTTCAATCTTTTTTAAAGTTTCCGCAAATTGTATGGCATCTGGAGCCGTAAGAGAAATTTTGGCCTCTTGCAGCTTGGCTACTTCAAGCGCCTGGGCTGCCTCCTGTGCCTTCTTAGCCTCCGCCGCGGCCTTTGCTGCCGCCTTTTCTTTAAGGGCTTTCCTGCTGGCAATCGCGGCCTTTGGGGCCGCCTTGGTCTTAGGTAGCGGCGTCTGCGCTTCCAGAACCTCCTCGGGGACATCTTTGAACCACTCAGCCCGCCCGCCTATTAGGACACTGCGGCATAGATGAAAAGGAGATAGGCGAGGCGGACGCCCGAGGTCGGAATTAGACCACTCAACCAGAGTCATCGGCTCACGCTCGGAGGCCCTGCGACAAATAGGCGTAGTGCGGGAATCGTGCGGATTGGAATTACGATAGACGGCCTCGTCTCCCAAGACTTCCGCCGCCTTTGTTTCATGTGTGCGGTTGATGATCTTGGACGATTCGACCCGCGCTATGGCCTCGGCCCGCTGCTGGATGGAGCGGGTGATCATTTTGCCAGACTTTGACTTTATGACAAGCGGCTTTATGCGGCCCGATTCAATCAAGCGGCTCATCAGCGTATCCGCCCGCGGGTCCAGCTTATTCACAATAGGCAACTCTTCAAAAATACTATCCATCATCGTCTGGCGGAACCACTCAGTCACATCGTCGCCGACGACGTTCATTATTTTATAGGTATCATTATAGCCGGTTTTTAAAACGGCTTTCTCTGACATTGAAACCAAATCAAAAGTGCTTTTTAGCTGGTCGGAATCTAAAAACTTAACGTTGAGATTCGCCCGCGCTAAATCCCGGCCCGCCTTGTGCATTTTGGGGATTATATCGTCGGCCCACTGCTGGCCGGGACCGATTAGATACTCGTCCACCTCCCCCATTAAATCATTGACTATGGCCGAGGCCGCGTCAACATTGGCCGGGATGTTCTGCAACTGGTCGCCCTTTGTCAGCAGCGTTTTAAATGCCGATTCTTTTAATGCTAGTTTCTCCTCGGCAGAATTGAAAATAGCTTTTAAATCAAGCGCCGCCTGCCCGACTACCTCGTCCTCTATTTCGTCGCGGAGCCGGTGCATTTTGCTGATCATTGCGGGTATACTAAGTGCCATCAGGCCGCTCCTATATTCGCCACCTTCTCATCTATTTCCTCGGCGTTGTCAGGTAGCCGCCCCCCTTGCGCCCGCTGCTGGAAGATGTTCTCAGTATCCGCATCAATTGTCTCCTGCTCCTCCTCGGCATCTACTCCAGGCCGCGTCAGCTCCAACTGCTCTAAATTGTGGTAGTATGTAGCGTAAGAGATGGCACCCGCCTGTAGTGAGGCATTGAGCGCCGCCAGCTCTTGAGGATTGGCCCGGATGGCGACCAAATCTTTATTTATCTCAAGCCGTAACTTATCTGCGCTTTGTCCCGCCCAGGTAATCGCAAAAGACAAGGCGCTTTTGACCGCTGTTTCAACCACTTCTATCATACCGACAAGCGTGGCCTGTTCGCCCGATTGTCGCAGACGTAGCGTTTCGGCTGCCTCCTGTGCTTTCTTCTGTTCCTCCAGTAAGCGCGCGCCCATCGCCGCCATTTCATGCTTTTTGCGCTCCATATTCGCCAGCACTGCATCCAACCCCTGCCCGCTATACTCCATATAGTACGCTTTAGCGCCCGCATCCGAAGATACCCACGCCCGCGCTGTGCCGATATGTAATTGAGTCTTTGCCGGAAATCCGGCGGCAACTGGCTGCGGGAAGCCGGTAAAATGCAGGGCATTCTCCAGATCCGCAGAGTTGCGATATAATGACAGATTGAGGTCTGCCAAATCCTTTAAAGGCGGTTTATTTATTTTCGGAGTGAGGTCTGCCGGATTCAAAAACCAAACAGGCAACCCGCCGCCGGTTAAATTCGCCAGCTCTGGCACCTGCAATAAATCCCGGTCCCTAAATTTTGGGATTACCGGCTCATCGTATGGAATCCAATCGCCCTGCCCGCCCGAGTCCTCCTTTTTGCGCCGCCAAAGCTGGATACTATACACGCCATCCAGCACCTCTAAGACTCGGTACTGCTCAACCTTTTCGCGGGTAAAAGCATCGCCATCGGCGTCCTCCTCAAAAACATCTTCGCGGATTCGGACCTGAGTGATGATCTGGCGGCCCTCCTTGCGGCTCTCGCGCCAATCAACCACAGCCTCAGCATCAACGCCTACCAGGTACGGACGCGCATCTGCGCCCGCCTCCTCGCCCGCTGGCATATCAACATATATAAGCCGCCGCCCCACTTCCAGCAGCTCGTCCAGGCAAACGCGGCAAAAAGTCTTAGCCGGTATCCCGGTAAGCGTTACGTCCTCGCGCCAATCCTCCAGCGCATCAGGTAGCTCAAGGGAAATTTCTTTTCGGAAGGCTGCGCCGGAAAGGCCCTGCACGGTGCGACCCGTGGCACCATACCAGTCAGCGCGCTTTTTGTACGCTGTGTATTCCTGCGTATTCTGTCCCGCCAGCACCGGGATATAATCTCCCCCGCGCTCACGTACTGCGTCCAACCCCGCCACGGCATCCCGGCACCGCAGCCAGGATTTAGCCGCTGCGGTGTACGTTTCATGCTGCGTATCAACAGGCATTGCTCCCCTCCTTGACGATTTATAATCCTAACACTGGAACACTCCCTCCTTCAATGCCGTCAAGCAAGAGATTCGTGAAACCCCACACCAGCGCATCCATGCGATTGGGGGATTGATCCCCCGGTGCGCCGGTATAATTTACCATTTCGTCCTCCAGTGCCGGAAATGCTCCTACATGATGAATCCGAGCCTGTTCATACATTCCCGCCACCGGTTCAGCGCGCTTTAATTTGCCCTTTGAGGCTCTGACAGAATTATAGTATATCTGCCCGCCGCCGGGGATGGTACGCAGTAGCGCCTCAATTAAGTCTCCCCCGTTATTAGTTTCGCCGACCATTGCGTCAGCGTCCCACGTTTTATAAGCGTCAATCGCCCGATGAAGCGCCTCAGCCGGGGAATATATGCCGGATAAATCCTCCAGCACAAACCCCGAGGCGGCATCAATGTCCTCGTCATCCCGCCCACAAACAATTATACCCCATTCATCCGGCTCGTCAATAAGATATGTTTTATTCGGGTCCGTGACAGCCGGGTCCAATGCTACTGTAATTCGCACCAGATCATCCGGCGCAGTCCGCACGCGCAGGGATTCCAACTGTCCCAGGCTCCACAATGCCCCCTCAACCTCGTCCAGAACCTCGCCATGTAGTTCCTGCCGCCCCAACCG
>Ga0208030_1000426_pt1 | contig 29462 bp, 42 predicted proteins | sample MalvirDeepMed_M9_FD_184246 | JGI IMG/M metagenome (GOLD analysis project Ga0208030, IMG submission 184246) | Marine viral communities from the Global Malaspina Expedition - Malaspina viral metaG DeepMed_M9 (SPAdes) (version 2) | ecosystem: Environmental > Aquatic > Marine > Oceanic | place...
TTTCATGACAAAGTATGCTCTCAAAAATAATAAAGGAGATTTTGTTGAAAAAACACCTGATGATATGCACAAACGTCTTGCCAAAGAATTTGCAAGGATGGAAGATAAATTTAAAGGACCAGGCAAATTATCCGAAAAGAAAATTTATGATTTCTTAAAGGATTTTAAATATATTGTACCGCAAGGTTCGCCTATGATGGGTATCGGAAATGACCATGTAAATGTCTCTTTATCAAACTGTGTTGTAGTACAATCGCCTAAAGATAACATATCTTCTATCGTGGATGCGGGTAAAGAGTTGGCAAATTTATTTAAGAGACGCTGCGGAGTTGGCCTAGATATATCTAATCTTCGTCCAGAAAATGCACTTGTTAATAATTCTGCTGGTACTACAACTGGTGCCTGGTCTTTTGCTGATTTTTATTCTTATGTATGCAGGATGATTGGCCAGAATGGCCGCCGCGGCGCACTAATGATAACCATGGACATCCGCCACCCTGATATTGAAAAGTTTATTGAGATGAAGCATAATTTATCAAAGGTAACAGGAGCAAATGTTTCTGTCAAAATTACAGACGATTTTATGCGCGCAGTTGAAAGTGATAGTAGTTATGCCTTGAGGTTTCCTGTAGATTGTTCGCCAATGGATTATAAAGTTGCTAGAGAAATTAAAGCTCGCGACCTATGGGAAAAAATCATAAACTCTGCTGCAAAGACAGCTGAGCCCGGGATATTGATGTGGAATAATATAACAAAGTACTTACCAGCTGATTCTTATGCAGAGGATGGATTTAAAACCATCTCAACAAATCCATGTGCAGAAATTCCCTTATCGGCTTATGACAGTTGTAGGCTTATTTCTATTAATTTAAAGAATTTTGTAAAAGAAAAATTTACAGACAACGCATACTTTGACTTCGAACATTTTAGGACCGTTGCAAAGGCCGGTATGAGATTGTCGGACGACCTAGTGGAACTTGAAATAGAAAAGCTTGAAAAAATTATTAAAGTTGCCGACATGCCCGATGAAAAAGAATTATGGGGTAAACTTTTATCTGCATGTAAGAAAGGAAGACGCACTGGATTAGGAACACATGGTTTGGCCGATGCTCTAGCTTGTCTTAATTTAGTTTATGATTCTGAAAAAGCTCTAGGTATTATTGATAATATATACTGCACGTTGAAAGACACTGCCTATGAAGAAAGTTGTAATCTTGCCAAAGAACGTGGGGCCTTTGAAATATTTAATTGGGAAACAGAAAAAGATAATCTTTTTATTAAAAGCCTAACACCAGCGTTACAAAAATTGATCGCAAAATACGGCAGAAGAAATATTTCAATATTAACGAATGCCCCAACTGGATCCGTTTCAATTATGTCCCAGACAAGCTCTGGCTTAGAACCAGTATTTCGAAATTCGTACATCCGTCGCAGAAAGTTAAGTCACAATGAAGGTGATATCGAAGCTGATTTTATAGACGAGATGGGAGACAAATGGTTAGAGTATAAAGTTTACCATCACAATATACAAGAATGGATGGATATTCATAAAAATGATAAAATTCCAGATTTGTTTGTTACTAGCAATAATATTGATTGGAAACGCAGGGTAGAAATTCAATCCATCATCCAAAGACATATTGACCATGCCATTAGTTCTACAATAAATCTACCAAAAAATACTGCCCCGAGTCTTGTTGGAGAATTATATTTTAAAGGGTGGAAACTAGGGTTAAAGGGAATTACAGTTTACGTCGATGGATCTAGAAGTGGTGTTTTAATCGATAGAAAAGAGAAATCAAAAGACAATTTCCCACAGAATGGTGCATCGAAGCGCCCGGGCGACTTAAATTGTGATATACGACACACAACCATCAAGAGTGAAAAATGGACATTTTTGGTGGGTTTATATGACGATAAACCCTATGAAGTTTTGGGCGGTTTGTCTAACTTAATTGAGATTCCAAAAAAATATACCACTGGTATTTTAACTAAACATCAATTCAAAACAAAAACAAATCGTTATGATTTAAAATTTGGTGAGAACGGAGAAGAAGTTATTATTAGAGATGTTGTAAAGCTCTATGATAACCCTAATCATTCAGCATTTACAAGAATGATTTCACTTGGCTTACGTCACGGCGCCCCAGCAAAATTATTAGTTGAACAGCTATTAAAAGACAAAGATCACGATATGTTTAGCTATGCAAGATGCATTGCCAGGATTCTTAAAAATTATATTAAAGATGGAGAAGAAGCACACTCCGACAAAGCATGTCCTGATTGTACGTCAGGTGGGCTAATCTACCAAGATGGTTGTGTGACTTGCTTAAACTGTGGCTGGGCAAAATGTGGTTAAAAATAAAACACAAATTAGATATAATACAATAAAAGGAGAAATATATGTCTACTAATTTAAAACTATACAAAGAAGAAAATCAAGACGAAAGTCAAAAAGAAATTTCAAGAGAGGAATATGCTGTAAGTTATCTTAAGTCTATGATTACCATTGAACAAGCCATGGAACCATACAAAGAACAAAAGAAAGAATTACGAAAAGAATATATTGAAAATGGCTGGCTTACCCGTCAAGATATCTGGAATGCAGTAAAGGCTCTTCGTTTATATGAACAAGATGCTGATATGGATGATTTGAATGACATGTTTGAAACAGTAGAAAAACAATTTGGAAGCAAGAATGAGCTTTAAACCTTTCAACAGGCATTTGCTCGTAGTGCCGGTAGAAAAAGAAGAATCTGAACAATCAACAACCATTCTTTTACCCGATGATTATACTAAAATTAAAACTCCATATGAAATATATGAGATTGCAGACGTGGCTTCTGATTGTGAGAAAATTTGTGAGACAAATATCGGCCAACGAGCGCTTGTTAATAATTCGATGGTTGAAGAAGTTAAAGTTCGTGGACAAACATACTATTTACTTTTAGAGAATTACATCTATGGTGTATTTGGAGGATGAACAATGGCAAAATTGACTCTAAAAGAATTAAAAGGCTTGATTCATGAAGCTGACGATGGTAAAATATTTTTAACGGAATCATCATACAATAGAATTCGAAGCCATATTGAGGAAGGCGCCGCCTTTGTTATCATGACGTCTGATCGACATGAACGAAGCGGAAAAGAAAATAGATTAATGTACCAACAACTGAAACAAGACTTTAAAAATGCTGGGTACCCTTTTACTGAAATAAAGGGCGGCTTCAAAGAAACAACAAAAACAGTTCAAGATCCTGAAACGGGTGAAACAAAACAAGTTGCTTTAGAAGAGCCGATTCAAGTCACGGAAGATACCATTTTGGTGACAATTGATTTTAGACCAGATATTGGCATTGAAACAACTGGCGCCGATCTCTTAAGTTTTGCTGCAGAAATGTCTCAAAAATATAACCAAGAAGCTTTTATTTTTGGAGAACCAGTTACTACTTCGTCTGGTAAACAATTTCAGTACATCCGCGCTTATGATCAAAGTGGAAATACAATCAATGAACCGTGGGCTGGCCCATGGAGTTCTGTTGAAACAGTAGAAGGAGATGCAGATTTTTGGTCAAGAGTCAAAGGCAAACATTTCCAACTCAAAGAACGAAAGAAAACTTCTCAACCACGCTCTTGGATAGAAGCACTGAAGAAAAGTAGATCAGGCGAAACTTGGTAGAAAGGAGAATAAAACAAATGCATAATTATACACTAAGAAAAGGAAATGAAGGCCAAGAAGTAAAAAGACTTCAGAAACGTCTTTTAACGCGGTCAATCGATGGTAAGTTCGGCCCAAAAACAGAAAAAGCCGTCAAAGATTGCCAACAACACAACAACTTAGCAGTCGACGGTATAGCTGGCCCACAAACATTAGGCCATCTAGGGATCGAAGTACTTTACGGTCTCGATGTTAGTGCATGGAATGGCAGCAGAATTAATTGGGCAAAAGTAAGCAAAACAAATGTTAAATTTTGCTGGGTTAAAGTTTCAGAAGGACAAACACATGTGAATCGTGGGTTTGCTGATAAATTTCAAGGTGCAAGAGACAATGGTTTAGCTGTTGGGGGTTATCATTTTGGTCGACCAGATCATAATAAGTATGACGATCCCCTTGTTGATGCAGAAAAAGAAGCGACTCATTTTTTAAAGACGGTTTCCAAAGTTGGTGTACAGTCTGGCGATCTTTTACCTGTCTTAGACGTTGAAAAAGGCATGAAAACCGATGACCAATACAATGTGGATTGGTGCTTAAAATGGCTTGAAGAGGTCGAGAAAGAGCTTGGTGTTAAGCCTGTTGTTTATAGCGCTAAATGGGCATGGGATCTTTATCTAAGAAAAGCAAACAAGGCGGACTTAGAAAAGTTAACAGAATATCCAATTTGGTGGGCTTCCTACAATAAAGGTGTCGAGCCAAAAAGAAATGTTCGAGGCTGGACAGAATGGGATGTTTGGCAGCATGGAAGTAAAGGAGTTGTATCTGGAATTCCAGGAAAAGTTGACGTAAACTGGATGGCAGGTGGTCAATTATCAAACTTAACAGTGCCCTAAAGATTTTATGAAAGATTGTTTTTATTTCGATAAGATCATCGTTGGCGGCACCTTGAATGCTTTTTTCTACAGCTATAAAAACAATTTGCCTTTGATAATTAACAAATTATGTCCGCCACATCGTTTTAGGCCAGAGGAAAAACAAGTTTGGAATAAATTATATTTTTTATTATCCCTTGCAGGACTCAATACACTAGGTGATAAAGTTGATTCTATACGAATTGATGAAAAACAACTAGTAATAACAACGAATGAACTTAAAGTAATTAAAATACAGTTTAATGAACTTATAGTGTTCGACGATCAGTCAATATCTGGTCTCCCATTGCCACTAAAAGAAGAAAATGAATACATGGTTTTAGATTGGATGATTGCTAAACCATGTGCTGAACACAGTAAAGAACATATATCTACCGATGATAAGTTTGTAAAAGATATATATTTTTACCCAACAGACAGATTAGACGGTAATCACGCAAGCATAAAAGATTTGGTGGCAGTTTCTTACCTGACAAAAGAACAATTAAAGGATTTTGATTACTCAGATACTTATGCTAGATTTAAGACGGAAAAAATCTTAAAAGAAGAAGGTTTAACCGGCAGGAAAAATGGATTTCAAAACGGCAAACAAGTAACTTACGCGTTGCGACTTGAAGTTAAAAAAAGAGAAATAAGAAAATTAAAAATGCATTTATATGAAAATACAAGCAATATAAAATTTAAATATAAAGATGAGTTAAAAAATAAAGTTTCTCTTTGTTCTTACACGAACACACTTAACAATGTATTAAACGTTTTATAATGGAAAAAGGTTCACAAAACTCACATTCTTTTCATTTGGCTGGAATTGTCCCAGTTGCTGGCCAAAAATTAGATTTTAATTTTCCCTGGCACGATTGTTTGCAGCCAATTGGTAAAAATTATTTAGCAATCGAAAGAGCAGTTTTAGAGTGTGCATATGCAGGATGTGAAACGATATGGGTTGTTTGTCATGATGACATGCAGCCATTAATTAAATATCGCTTAGGAGAATATATATTAGATCCTGTCTTTTTACAAAGAAAAAGATTTAGTTCCGATGGCGAACAATATGAAATTCCGATACATTATGTACCAATACATCCAAAAGATAGAGATAAAAGAGATTGTTTAGGTTGGAGCGTCTTGTATGGCGCTTTGACTGCTTATTGGTTAAGTAAAACAATTAGCAAGTGGCTTATACCGGATAGATTTTATGCAGCTTTTCCCTATGGAATATATGATCCAAAATTAATACAACCTTACAGAAAACAAATATCTAGCAAAACTCCATTTTATATTGAATACTCCAATCAAAATATTAAAGACAATCAGTATCTAGGATTTACATTTGATGGAGAAGATTTTAAAAAATGCCGCGGATATTTAAGGAAAGAGGGCACGGGAGAGTTTTTTGGGTACGATACCGATAGAATACCCATTGAAGAAAGATGGTCCGCTCGCTTTTTTGAGCTTGACAAAGTTTTTAAACATGTTAATATAGATGGTGCCAATGCATTAAAGGTGCCTTGGTATTACAAGATCGATAGCTGGGAGGGTCTTTGTGATTTTTTTGGTTCTAAAGAGTGTAAAACACTTGACAAACCCTATGAGATGGGATATCATAGATTTAACCCAGTTGGAATAGACAACTATGAAGAAAACTAATATACCTTTTGTTAATCTACACGCACACAGCGTAGCTGGGTCGCCATTTGACGGCTTAGGATATCCGCAAGAACACATGGATTTTGCTTATGAAAATGGCTGTGATGCACTAGCTTTAACAGATCATGGTAATATGAATGGCATGGCCTATCAAGTATTGCATGCTAAAAAAATGCAGAAAGAAGGCAAGAACTTTAAACCCATTTTTGGTGTCGAAGCATATTTTTTGCCTAGTTTAGATAAGTGGAGAAAAGAGCGCGACAAAGCAAAAGCTGATAAAAAGAATAAGATTAAAGAAGATGCCCAATCAGGCATAACGATTGAAGATGAAGCTTCATCTAAAAAGGCTCTAAAAAATATTCTTAACCGTCGTAGACATATTATTCTTTTGGCCCAAAATCAAACTGGTTTAAAAAACATTTTTCAACTGGTATCAAAATCTTTTTTAAAGGAAAACTTTTACAGGTTCCCTAGAGTTGACTATCGACTACTTAAAGAACACAACGAAGGCGTAATCGCTGCCTCTGCATGCCTAGGCGGCGTGTACGCCGGAAATTATTGGGAGAATAAAGAATACGGTGAAGATGCTGTCATCGAAGTTATGCGAGAAACCACTCGTAAAATGCTGGAAATTTTCAAAGATCGTTGGTATGGAGAGCTTCAATGGAATAATATCCCAGATCAACACAGGTTAAATAAATATATAATTCAACTTCATTATGAATTTGGTATACCTTTAATCTCAACTGCTGATAGCCATTATCCTAATCCAAACGCCTGGAAAGATCGAGAACTATATAGGAAATTGGGGTGGCTTGGCAAGGGCGCTTTACCTGATTGGGCAACAACAGAATTGCCCGAGGGTATAGAAGAAATCGGGTATGAACTATATCCTAAAAACGGCGACGAAATGTGGGAGTCATATAAATCATACTCTAAGAAATGTGGTGTAAAGTATAATGATGAGCTAATCAGACAGTCTATCGAAGAAACATACAATATTGCTCATAATAGAATAGAAGATTTCTCACCAGATAATAAAGTTAGACTACCAGATTTTGTTGTACCGGCTGGAATGACAGCAACTCAGGCATTGACTAGAATTTGTATTGATCAGCTAAGAGCGAAAGAGCTTCATCACAATGAAGAATATATTGTCCGCTTGAAAGAAGAATTAGAAGTCATCGATGATCGAGGTTTTAGTAAATATTTTCTTACAATGAATGCAATTGCCGACAAGGCGAACAAAATTCAATTGACCGGTCCAGGTCGCGGATCGGCTGCTGGATCGTTAGTTGCGTACGTCCTTGGAATTACACAAATAAATCCAATTAAGTATAACCTTCTTTTTTCAAGATTTCTTCGGAGAGATACAGAAGACTATCCAGACATTGATTATGATGTTTCGGATCCAATGGAGCTGAAAGAATTATTAATTGAAGAATGGGGCCCGGGCACTGTGGTTCCAATTTCTAACTTTAATACTTTGCAGCTCCGTTCTTTGATTAAAGATATTTCAAAACTTTATGGAGTGCCGTTTACAGAAGTTAATCCTGTAACATCGCGAATGATGAAAGAGGCGATGCCGCTGGCAAAAAAGAAACACGAAATAAAATCAGGAGTTTATGTACCAACATTCGAAGAAGTGATGGAATATTCAGATTCACTTAAGAAATTCTTGGCCAAATATCCGCAGATTGCGAACCATATTAATGTTTTATATGGGCAAACACGCTCTGTGTCTAGACATGCAGGCGGAGTTGTGATTGGAGAAGATCTTGATAAGTATATGCCTTTGATTAATAGTGGAGGAGTTACACAAACTCCTTGGTCCGAAGGACAAAACGTTCGACAGCTAGAGCCTATGGGCTTTATTAAATTTGATATTCTTGGATTATCTACCCTCAAGATGATCGAAGGTGCTATTAGTCACATATTAAAACGACATCATGGCATTGTAAATCCGACATTTGAAGAAATACAAGAGTATTATGATAATAACTTACATCCAGATAAGATTGATTTAAAAGATCAAAAGGTATACACAAACGTATTCCACAAAGGTAAGTGGGCAGGAATATTCCAGTTTACAGAAGCGGGAGCACAAAAGTTTTGTCAAAAAGCAGAACCAAAGAATATAATTAATATTGCTGCCATCACTGCTATTTATCGCCCGGGCCCTTTAAGTGCTGATGTGGATAAATTATATGTTGAGGCCAAGAATAGCCCAGGCAAGATAAAATATGGCAATGACATTGTAAAGGATATTACAAAAGAAACATATGGTTTTCTCATTTTTCAGGAACAAATTGCCTTGTTGGCACATAAGCTTGGTAAAGATTTTAGTTTAGATGAGGGCAACAAACTTCGCAAACTTTTAACTAAAAAAGGAACTGGTGAAGTTGTAGAACAGAAGAACAAATTAAAAGTTAAGTTTGTTGAAGGTTGCACTGAAAAAGGCCTATCTAAAAGTTGGGCAAACAAAATGTGGCAAAAGTTTGAGTTCTTTTCAGGGTACGGTTTCAACAAGTCGCATGCAGTATCTTATTCAATTATTTCGTATCAATGTGCTTGGTTATTTAATTATTATCCTGCTGAGTGGATAGCCGCATTCCTGGATAAAGAACCAGAAAGTAGAAAAGAAAAGGCAATTAGTTTAGCAGAGAGATTTGGTTTTAAAATTCAACGGGTTGATATTAATAATTCTGGGGTAGTGTGGGAAATCGACCAAGATAATAAAACTCTTATACAACCGTTAACTTCGTTAAAAGGTTTGGGAAGTAAAGCGATTGAACAGATTATTAACAATCGCCCTTTTAACACAATAGAAGAGCTTTTATTTAATGAAGAGATTATTTATTCTAAATTAAACAAAAAAGCTCTTGATGCTCTAACAAGAAGCGGTGCTGTTGGTAGCCTAGTCGACGAACGCTTTTCTGGCCTCAAACACTTTTGGTCAGCCGTTGTCGTTGATAGGCCAAAAAGCCTCAAAAAGCTCAATGAAAATGTTGAGCTTTTTAAACCAGAGGGAAACTTCTCTAGTGAAGAAATGATTGAAAACTTGGTATCATTAACTGGAGTGTTTCCAATGAACCTAGTGCTAAATGAAAGTGTCGTACAACAATTAAATGAATATTATATACCGCCTTTGGGAGAATGGGACAATGATCTTGGGGTTGCTTGGTTCGTCCCAAGAGAAGTGATTGAAAAGAAAACCAAAAATGGCAGTACCTACTGGATAGTGAGAGTTATCGATGACACTTCAGCAACCAACAGTATTAAATGTTGGGGGGTCAACTCAAAGAAAGATAAAATACACCTAAATCAGCCGTATATGGCTAGATTAGATTACGATCAAAATTGGGGCTTCAGTACGAGGTCAATTAAACACAATTTTAGACTTTTAAATCAAGGAGGATAAGATGAACATCAAAGTTTTTAGGATTAGAAAAGAGGCCAAACTGCCCACTAGAGCATATAATTCTGACGCGGGGATGGATTTGTATTATTGTCCAAACGGAGACAAAAAACTATATAATTGGACACAAAATTATCACATGCCGCCGCACTCTTCACGATTAATACCTACAGGAATAAAAGTAGAAGTACCTTATGGACACATGCTAGAGGTTAAAAATAAATCTGGGATTGCTTCTAAACGTCAATTAATTGTTGGCGCCTGCGTAATAGATCCGGGATACAATGGCGAAGTATATATCAATCTGCACAATATTGGGCAGAAGACACAAGTAGTTAAACCCGGCGACAAAATCGCGCAGGCCGTTTTGATTCCCATTGTGCACTGTGGAATTATGGAAGTGACCGAAGATAATTTGAACGAAGACACACTTCGAGGTACCGGCGCCTTCGGGTCCACGGGGAACAGATAATGACCCCTTCTTGTTCCTGGTTGCAAACAAAAATATTCATAATTTCTAGCTTGATATTCATGCTTGTATATTACATGATAGGAGACGAAAAATAATATGTCATCGTTAAAAAGAAAATTATCTAGAAAAAAAGTAAGCAAGGCAAAAAAAGAAGCTGAAAAAGAAATGGCAGCTAAAGTTGCATTATTTGGAAAACTTCCTGATAAATGCTTGACTTGCAGCGAATTATTTGATAAAACTAATAAAGAAATGGTTACGACGTGGAGCGTTGTCGTACGTCAAAAAGAAGATATAGTGCGGTTGTATTGTCCAACCTGTTGGAAAAAGGCTCTTCAAATCATTGAAGACTTTAAAGAGCATCTTAAGGAAAAAAATGAATGATGATAACATAAACCACCCGAAACATTATAATATTAATTGGCAAGGTGAAAAAGCAATAGAAACGTATGATTATATTAATTCATGGAGAATGGGATACGCCGAGGGAAATATCATTAAATATGTTTCTAGACACAAATATAAAGGCAAAGCTTTGCAAGATTTAAAAAAAGCACGTTGGTACATTGATAAACTTATTGAAGAATTAGAAAATGAAAATCGGTGATAAATGAGCGTTATATTGCGACACATGAAATTTCCTTTTATGATTATATATAAAGACCCCCAAAAGAATTGGGATAATATCGTGAAGGATCACCTTATTGAAGAAATAAAAAATGATGGGTTTGATAACTTTACAGTGCTAGACTGGAAAAAAGCTACTTCCTTTTTGGGAATTTCCACCCCCAAAAAGAAAAAAAGAGGAAAGAAGATATGATGGGCCGCGACAATCAATGAAAATCGGTGATTTGATAAAACATAAGAAAGTTGGAAGGACCGGCATGATAGTGGACATTTTTACGTTTGATCACCGGTGGGAAAAATATGCAAAAGTTTTATTTTCAGGTGAGTTGACTACATCAACAGCACCCCTTAAAATATTAAAAGAGAATTGGGAGGTTATTAGTGAGATTTAAAGAAGTTTTAACATACGACGATGTGTTATTGGTGCCTCAATACTCAGATATTGAAAGCAGGAGAGAAGTTGATATTGGAAATGAACTACACGAAAAAATATATTTAGAGTTGCCAATCATTTCTTCCCCCATGGACACAGTTACAGAATCAACCATGGCTTTGGCCATGAACGATGCAGGTGGCCTAGGAATAATTCATCGATATAATTCAATTGAAGAACAGGTAGGACAAGTAAAAAAAATAAAGAAAACACTAGGTGGCTGGGCAAGTGAGAAATCCTTTTTCTTGGCTGCAGCAGTTGGAATGACTGGTGATTATCGCGAACGAGCATCGGAATTAATTTCTTACGGCGCAAAAGTAATTTGCATTGATGTTGCACATGGACACCATATATTAATGAAAAAGGCAATACAAACTTTAAAAAAAGATTATGAAAAAGATATTCATATTATGGCTGGCAACATAGCAACGCTACAGGGATTTAATGATTTGGCAGATTGGGGGGCCGATAGCATACGTTGCAACATCGGCGGCGGCTCAATCTGTTCTACCAGGGTTCAAACTGGCCACGGTATTCCTGGTTTACAAACTATTCTTGAGTGTTCGAGGTCAGACCGCAACGCGAAAATCATTGCCGATGGCGGCATCCGTTTTTCTGGTGATATTGTTAAAGCAATTGCAGCAGGAGCCGATTTCGTAATGCTTGGTTCGTTGTTGGCAGGAACAGATGAATCTCCTGGAAATACAATTGTTAGCAAATTAAGTATAAAAAGAAAAGTTTATAGAGGAATGGCTAGCAAAGAAGCACAATTTGATTGGAAAGGAGAACACTCTTCAAATGAGGGCATATCCACAACGGTTCCATACAGAGGCCGAGTTAAAAATGTCTTAAAGGATCTTAGAGATGGAATTGTTTCTGGATTTTCTTATTCCGGAGCACGGACGATCGAAGAATTGCAGGCAACTGCTAAGTTCATTAGGCAAACGAATGCGGGCCTGGATGAAGGCAAAACTCATATATTGAGGCGGCATTAATGCCAGAATATGGAAATATAACAAAACAAATTTGTTTTGACAGCTTAGATAAAACTCATGCAGATTTAAAAATACGTTTGCACTATGATGATATTAAAATAAAAGAATTTTTTAATAAAATTGTAACTGGATACTTAGAAAAAAATGAATACATTATGAATTTTATTGAAGAACTCAAAGAAAAAAAGCAATTATCACAAAAGAAGCGAAATAAAATTAATCGCTCAAGCGCAAAGGCAAAAGAGACCGAAAGAAAATTTGCGCTAGATAAATCTGAGATCGAAAATATATTTGATATAATAGAAAAGGAGCAAGGTGTATGAATAAGTGTGCTATGGAGTGTATTATGAACAACAATCAGTGCAGCGAGGAGGGTTGTCGCATGTGGATTGAATATAAAGAAGACTTAAATTGTACTTTGATAGCGGTGCACAACAACAAAGGCTCCATGAGTTTAGAGGAAGTTTCTAAAAGGTTTGGCTTAAGCATTGTGAGAATTAAACAGATACAAGATAAAGCTTTACAAAAATTAAGAAAAAATAATCCGTTATTGAAATGAAATACTATTTAATAATGTAGAAACGCCTATTTTAAGGAGAGGTATAATGAGTGATAACAAAAAGCAACTTTTAAATGAATCAACAGTGCGTCGTTTTATGGGTTTGGCAGGCATTGGTGCACTGTCCAATAACTTTGTTGATGAAAAACGACTTACCGAGGAAACGATAGAGATACCCGATGTCCCCGATGTCGAGGACGCTACAGATGTTGAGCCCGTCATGACCGAGCAAGAAGAAGATGAGATGCCGCCGATGCCAGGCGAAATGGCGGAACCCGGCCTTGAAGATGAAATGCCTTTGCCAGATGAAGAAATGGAAATGGAAGAAGAAGGGGAAGTGGAAGACGTTGATCTCTCCATGGAAGAGGCTGAAGTACTTATTTCTCTCGGTAGAAAACTAGAAGGCGAGTTAGAGGGCGAAGAAGCTGAACTAGAAGGAGAAGAACTGATGCCCCCAGAAGCCGAAGCTGCCGAAGCGGGATTGCCACCTAGTCCTGAAACTGCCATGGCCGAAGCTCTTATCAAAAAACTTACCTCGCGAGTTTCTAATCGAATAAAAAAAGAATATGTTGTCAACGAGGTAATGAAACGAGTTGCTGGTCGCCTTAAAGGGGCAACAAGTGCAAAAAGAAGAAAGAAATAAAAAAAGTTTTAAGTTTAAACTTCTTAACGTACAACCAACTCGGCCATTGTCGCAATGGGCATGTCCACTACAAGAAAATCAAGAAAAAATAGTTGACAAAGTAACAGATATTCTGATAAAATATTTATCAGATAGATGATAAAACAACAATAGGAGTTTTCATGGCTGAATTATTATGGTTTCTAGGCGGCGCTCTGGTCTATCAAATGTTGATTAAAGTGCTTAGAATTTCTCAACTCTATGTGCTTTTTCAAGAAATCCACGCACACACATTGCTGATGCTCGACAGCGCTTCTCAAGATTTGGAAACCGCAGTGCAATTAAAAATGGAAACATTAGAAGCTTCTGCTGTTGAACAAGACCAAGTTAAATTAATTAACCATGCAGATAAACAAGCTGTCGAAACTTGGCGCACCACAACAGTTATTAAAATACAACAATTTGTTCCAAACGTTTTTAAATCTGCAATTAAATATGATAATTGGAATGAAATGAAAAAGTATCTTCGTGATATACTTAAATCATGAAGGAAAGTAACAAAGCGATCTTAGATTGGTTAAAAGATGAAGGCGCCATATCTATAGACGACAATCTAATCATAGCAGAAAAAGCATTTTTTGTAAATTCAGTTGTCAAATGGTCCAAGGAACAAGTCGAAGGAGGAACGATGAAAAAACCACAGATTGACAACTGCATGTTTATTTTAAGAAGATTTTTAAAAGGAAAGCTTGACCTTTGCTGGGATAATGGTATAATTAAAGTACAGGAAATCTCTTCCAAAAGGAGCAAAAAATGCAAGCAATAGCATGGCGAGTACAAACCGAAGATAAAGAAAAATTTAGTTATCGACTTCAAATCGATGGCATCAGGGGAATTCGGGCACAGAATCGAATCCTAAAAATCGTAGAACAATGGAATCCTTCGGGCGAAGGGTATTGTCCTAGAAACAATGAAGCTATACTATTTTTTACACGGACTTTTGAAACGGTTCAATCTTGGATAAAGTGGGCAAAACAATATCCTTATGAGCTTATAGAGATAAAAAAAGATGGTACACCAAAGCCCATTAAATTAGGTGCAGCGGCGCGCAAGCGGAAAAAAGGCACAAAAAGATCTTAAAAGGATTTTAAAATGTTCAATTGGCTTTTGACCATAATTAATAAACGTTTATCGAAAAAATATGGTTGGCAGCCGATATGGTTTTTAAGAAAAAGATTTGATAAAGTTTTAATTAAAAGAATTAAAGCATTTCAAAGAAAGAACAAACTATTTCCAAGCGGGATTTGTGGGAAAAAAACATATCGCCTTGTCTTATTAAAAGTCTTGCTGGGTATTAAACAAAGAAAACACTAATTATGACATGGTAGATATAAACAAATTAATTTCAAAGCATTATGTGAATTCAAGCACTTTTCTAAAAATGATTCAAGAGCAACTTCATGATACAAGGGAGCGTTTGTTTGAAAAAGCTGCTCCACCCGAAACAGAAGTTGAGGAAGAAATAGGGCGTGATATTGTTTTAAAATTTACGCGATTGAGGCTTTCAGAAAAGATGTGGGGCAAAGAAGGTACAGAAGATCGAGCTATTATAGAAAACATAATGTCTAAAATTATAGCTAAAGGTGACACTTTAAAAGATAAAATACGCATTCTTAGCAATTTTATTGATAGCCCCCCACAAACAAATGATATATCTGAAATTTTAAGTCACATTGTTTTCCTTGACACACTGACCAATATCATGGTCCACTTTAATGCATCTGCTGCTGGTTTTACTTTTGAAGGTTTTTTGGCTGCTTTGTTGGGAGGTAGACAAATCGGTGTTGCTGAAGGTGCTGGAGTCCAAGACCTTATCAATAATGATAAAATGCCAATTAGTTTGAAACTTCTTACGGGCGAAGGTGGAGAAGGCAAGGCTTCTGTTGAGGGTAGCTTTAGAGATTTGTGTGATCATTTCATTGATCCAGGCGGGCTTAGACAAGATCCAGAAAGCGGACATTATCTTGGGGGAACTGCTGGTGCAGACGGTCATATGACTTATGTGGTGGCCTTAAAATCATTCAGGGAGAAAGAAGTTCAACAAGCCCTAGAGGGTGAAGAAGCTCAAATAATAAACTTTTATCAATTTGATTTTAATGCTTATAATTTCTTGGATTCAATGCGATCCAATCCAAATAACATGAAATTGCTTTTACTACCAGAAGATTTAGCTAATGACCCTCGAAATGATGCCCCAACGACCGAGGTAGAAGCTGGAGAGCAAGATTTATTGAATCTCATTAATGCTGACGATTATGATGCGTTAAAAGCCCCAGATAAACAGAAACTTATGATTCTTATTAACAAATATGATGCTGACACTGTGACGGATCTTTTTTCAAAAATGGACTTTGAAATTGATCCTAAAAACACAAAGTACAAAACTTTAGTTTGGAAAGATACAAGAAAAGGATTTGATAGACCAAGAACAGACGCAAAGAAACAATTACCATGGGAACCACAAAAAGGTTCTGAAAAGTTAAAAGCTGTTGGCCCTATAAAACATGACACATATTTGGACGTTGCAACTTCTATTGGAATGTTAGAACAAGCATTGGCAGAAAGCCCAGAGAAATTTTGGGGTTACATTGCACGAACATTAGGCTATGTTCAAGGTGCTAGCGGTGTAACACAGTTTCATATAGCCCGAGCGTATTATTCTAGAAAAAGCTATGATACACACGGTATGGGCTGGATTGGTGGAATTCCTATTGGTCGAGCAGCAGTTAACACACTGGCTCAAGCATATGTTGATGTACTTAATCAAGAAATCTTTGATTTATTTGAAAAAGTTGAAACTTTAACTAATCAAATTAATGGATATTTTGTTGGCGGAGACAAGACACAAGGTCTTGCAGCCGCTGGAACTGCTAATGAAATTGAAACAGGTACACGAGAGTACGTTGAAAAAGCTGAAGAAATTGAAAATCCCTAGTTAAAATATTAAATTTAAATGTTATAATATAATCAAACAAAGAGGTTAATGTGAGCAAAAAATATGAATCTAATTTAGAACTTCACAATAAAATTCTTAAAGGTGTAAAAACACTCACTGACAATGTAGCATCAACATTAGGCCCAAGAGGTAGAAACGTTATCCTTTGTAAAAAAGGCCAAAGACCTGTCGTCACTAAAGACGGGGTATCAGTTGCTAAATTTATAGAATTTGATGATCCATTTGAAAATGTTGGCGCGCAAATTATCAAACAAGCTGCTGCAAAAACTAATGCAGAAACAGGAGATGGCACAACGACATCTACTGTACTGGCAAACGCCATATTTGAAAAAGCACAAAAGTATTTAATTGCTGGCGCGCCACCAATAGAATTAAAAAGAGGAATTGATAAGGCAGTAATTGAAATTGTTAAAAATTTAAAGGAAATGTCAAAACCAATTTCTTCTGAAGAAGACATTGCACATATTGCTACAATTTCTGCCAATGGCGATAAAACAATTGGAAAGCTCATCGCAACGGCAGTTGATCTAGCTGGAAAAGATGGCTCAATTACCATTGAAGAGGCTCGCTCAATTGAAACCAGCTTAGACATTGTAGAAGGCTTTCGCTTCGATTCTGGCTATTTAGCCTCCGCTTTTATCACAGATGAAAAACGTGGCGCTGTAAAATATGAAGATCCTTTGATTTTAGTAACGGACGAAAAGATTGAAACTGTTGATGAAATGATGCCAGTCTTGGAATTGATTTCTAGAGAAACAAGACCGGCCATTATTGTTGCAGATAACATTGACGGACAAGCACTTGCAGCACTCATTATGAATGCCGTTCGCGGTACGCTCCGTATTGCAGCGGTAAAAGCTCCTCGCTATGGAGAAGAAAGAAGAAATATTTTAAGGGATTTGGCACTCTCTGTCGGCGCAACTTTCATTACACGATCTGATGACTTAAGATTGCGAGACATGAAATTAACAGATTTTGGCACAGCAAAAACATTTGAATGTTCTAAAAACGAAACAACAATAGCCGGTGGCCGCGGAAAGTTAGAAGATGTTGAAAAAAGAATTGAAGCTTTAAAAGTTGAATTAGAACAAACTGAAGATATGTACGAGTGCGAGAAGATCCAAGACAGAATTACACGATTGGCTAGTGGCATCGCAGTAATCAGAGTTGGCGCAGCAACAGAAATTGAAATGATAGAGAAGAGACACCGAATTGAAGATGCGCTAGAAGCAGTTAAGGCAGCACAACAAGAAGGAGTTGTACCAGGTGGAGGTGTTGCTTTAATCCGCGCAAGTAAAAACCTAAGTGTTGAGACAGACAATGAAGATCAAAAACTAGGAGTTAAAATAGTTTTAGAAGCAGTAAAAGCACCACTGCAACAAATGACCGTTAACGCAGGAGAATCACCAGATTTAATTTTATCTACTGTGGAAAATCAAGAAAATTCTTTTGGCGTGGATTTCATCTCTGGTGATGAAATTAACATGCTAGAACAGGGAGTTATAGATCCGGTAAAGGTGACGCGATGTGCTTTACAAAACGCAGCATCGGTTGCGTCAATTTTAATTACGACAAACCATGCTGTTATTGAAGTTTAGTCACTATTTATAAGTGAACGGGGGGGGAGCTTTCGATGCCTGAAAATTCTGCAGTTGCATTCGCTGAGATGTCCGGAAAGTTTGATCAAATAATGGATAAAATAGAAACAGTCAAAGAAAAACAAGATGAGATGGCTGCGGACATTGGGCAAATTAAAGAGGCGGTCTATAATCCAGACCAAGGATTATATGCTAGACTTCGTGAATTAGAATCTTGGAAAGACACCTCTTCTCGACTTATTTGGATTATCATCACTGCCATTGTTGGCTTAACTTCTGCTACAGTATATAAAATAATTTTTTAAAAAAGTGTTGACAAGGGCAATTCTTTGTGTTAGTCTATACTTAGAGGAATTTTATGAATGAAAACAGAGTCAGCATTACCCATTCGGTTGAATTTACAAAAGTACCAGAGGCGGTAAGCGATTTAATAAATAAAGTATACAATTCAGATTATCTTTCATTGTCTAAAGATTTCGATGAGCTATTAGCCTATTTAAATAAGCAAAATGAAAAACGAGCTATTGAAAAAATCGAAGGCATACGAAAAAAACTAATGAATATTGACTTTTGTATGAGTGATAGTAGCGGTATACTTTCATCGTACCAAGCGTATCTAATTGGAACCAAAGAGGATGATGATGGCACCAAATCCGTATGATTTAGTTTATTATCCAGCCGGAACAATGCTGATACAATACAACAAAGAAGTTGAGGATATTGAAATTGATCCTCGAAAAACATATATTGGACCTTCTCCGATAAAGTATAAGAAATTAGAAAAGCCTATAAATGTTATTATACTAGAAAAAGTTTCTAGGGATAACTATTCAAAAATTTGGTTTGAAGGAGAAGAATGGTATGTTAAGGAGTAAAAAATATGATTAAGTTAGTTGAAATTTGTGAATCGCTAAATGCTGCGGTCGCCTCACAGAAATCTTATATTTTAAGAGAAATATATGTAAACCCAAAGCACATAATTTCGCTGAGAGAAGAAAACTCTTATAAACAAAAATTAGCTGAAGGTAAACTACCAAACAATCTAGATTCAAGGCAATGTTTTACAAGAGTCACTTTGGACAAAGGTCATACTGGTCTAGACGTTGTAGTAGTTGGCGCGCCAAGTCTCATTGAATCTAAGCTTAGTGAAGGGAAAAGAGAGTTACTACATGGATGAGCACTACACAATCTGGATTAAAACTGATTGTCCTTTTTGTGTTAGTGCAAAAGACGAACTTTTTAGACAAAAAGTCGACCACACCATCAACATTATGGATACAAAACCAGAAGCCCTTGATAAATTAAAAAAATTATGGACCCACTCCACAGTCCCAATTATTGTTTACCGCGATAAGGTAGTAGAAGCTTTAATTGGCGGCTCCACCGACTTAAAAAAATGGTTTGATGAGAGAAACAATGATTGAATGTACTTTAGCGAATATGGAAAGATCCTTTTTAAACACAAATAAAACAAAAAATGGTCTATACTCCAGTTGTATGTTTTATGGGGTCAAGGGATTTGGCAGTAAGGTGTGGGTTGTTATAGTTAATATTGATTTAGATTATGACAAGCATGACTCGGAAGGAAAAAGCCTAGAAGAAATTGCAAAGGAATGTGTAGAATATTTGAACACTCCACCTAAAAGCAAATATGGTAAACGAAGAAAGCGAAAGCCCACATATGGCTCATTTCACGATGAACCATATAGAGCCTATTTAAAAGAGAAAAACAGTAAAAAATATATACAGGCCCTGTTGCTTGTCAGCGACAGAAAAAGAAGTTGTTTTTGGGGTGCAGGCGAAAAGTTGTCTCTAAAAAGATGAGCAATAAAGAAATTGCATATTCGATTTCTGAAAATGAATATATTGACTACATGAACAAACTTTATCTGGACCAGCAGGCTGTCAATAATTTGCTTTTCGATGAGCCTTCTTCGTCTGGCAATGTGACCACTAAAGCTTTACTGTGTGAACACTACACTACTTGTTATTATTTTGACCGATTCTTAGAGGAGCTAGAAGATACTTTTGTCGCTGAAGATGGAATGTTTTACTTAGATGACAAGCAAGCCATACGTGTTACATTTTTATTATTTACTCTGGCACAGACTAAGGAAGAGTTGCTAAAAAATACGGTTTCATTATCTTTCCACTAATTAATTTTAGGGGGACAAAGGAATGAAAATGTTTTTAACCTTAATTATTTTTATTTTATTTTCTAGCATGGCCTTTGCCAAACCACCAAGCGAAAAACGCTCAAAATTCTACGACTTCAATGAACAACTTATCAATGGCGAAATAAAAAAACCAACTGCGTTGTACACTAGTGCACGCGAAAAAGTAAGATTTGATCGTCTGCTGAGTTTGAAAAAATCTTTCTTGTCTAACCTCTTTAGGACACACAAGATGAAGATTTTTAAGTGATTATTATTAAATAAAATATATTTTTTTTCTTTTTTAAATATTTGAACCATATGTATTAATAGAGGTGCGTAATTCAATGCGCACTTTACCAAAAAATTAAAGCAATTTAAGACTTGGAGCACCATTTACTGGATTAGTTTACGCGGAGAAGAAGTAAGTGTCGAATGGGACAAAAGCCAAATATCTCACCTTTTTTATTTTTTTTAATTTCATATCATATTTCAGCATTCAACTACTTTTCACGGCCAGTAAATATAATTTTATAACAAGCTTTGATCACGTAATCCCATTCATTCCAGAGTTCGTTTGGATTTATCACACTCTAATTCCAGTGATTCTCATAACAATGTTCAGCCTCATAAGTAAGAAAAAAGTATTTTTATCTGCATTTGCAGCCTTTATGATTGCTACAATCACACTAAGTGTATTTTATGTTCTACTTCCTTCTTTTTATCCACGCGAATCTTTTGTTGACCTTTCATCCGTTTCTGGCTGGCTGCTTGAATTGACTCGAACCGTCGATGGGGCAAATAATACTTTTCCATCCGGCCACGTAACATTTTCATGGCTTCTAGCTTTTGTTGTTAGTTTGACACAATATGCAAAAAGCCGACCGTGGATTAAGACAGCTTATTATATTTGGGCAATTTTAATTACTATTTCAACGCTAGCTCTGAAACAACATTTTATAGTAGATGTTCTATCTGGTGTGTTGTTGGCTACTACGTGTTATTATTTGTCTAAAAAAATTACCTTTAAACGACTGCTAATAGCTAATTAGTATATGACCTTGACATACCCCGAGGAAATAAAACTCAACGACAACAAACGTATAATCAACAAGGTATTAAAAAAAAGAATCTCCCTAAAAATAAATAATTTTTCTTTACAAGAAGACTTTGTAAATGACTGTTCTTGCGTGTCTTTTGTGTTAAAATGCAACGGCAATAAAGAACAGCAAACACTTGATATTTCTAATAAAGGCTCTGGGGTGATTGATGCCGTGTACACGGGAGTATTAGAAAAGTTTAAGGACAGGTACATTTCATTGCAAGAGGTGGTGTTGCATGATTTTATAGTTACAGTTGACTTTAAGGGAAGCAAAACAATATTAAATACCGATGCTCCGGTAGAAGTAAAAATTGCGTTGTTAGGTACTTCATCGGCAAGAAATAAATTATATTTTAAGGCAAAGTCTAATTCTCTTGTAAAGTCTGGTATAATGGCGGTTTGTAAAGCTATGGAATACTTAATTAATTCAGAATTAGCAGCCATACAATTATACAAAGACATACAATCTGCAAACAAACGACAAAGAACAGACTTACAAGACGTTTATGTCTCTCAGCTTTCAGCATTAGTAGAATTCGTTTCATATGCGGAAGTCATAGAAAGGAGCAAATAAATTATTTTTTTTATTGACAAAGTGGTTAAAATAGGTTACATTGGTTATGTGAAAAGTGCTAGTTTTATCAAAAAAGGCTTGACAAGTTAAGCCCAATATACTATAATACGAATAGGATAGTGATGGAGAACAAAATGGTTGACAAAATTATTCAATATGAAAATGGCGAGATGAATGACGAAGAAGTAATATCATTTTTTCAAGAACTTATTGATTCTGATTTAGCATGGAAGCTTCAAGGTCACTATGGTCGTACTGCAAAATTTCTTATAGAAGAGGGACAATGTGTGCCGCGTCGGTGATATAGTCAGTTATGATGGAAATATATGGGACGATGTTATTGGCATCGTGTTAGAAATCAAAGGGCGAAAATGGGTAAAAGTACGATGGGCAGATGGTGTTATCCACGATGAACACATAAAGGACTTAAAAATAGTTTCGAGAAGTCGATAATTTACATAACATTGATTAAACCTTCAATGATGCTCCTGAAGAAAAATAAATTTTAGTTAAAAGGCATCTGGTAATGTGGCGCGACGAGGACAGCGGCTCGACTTCTCTAATTTCAACATAAGGAAAATATGAAAAAACACAATGATAAAATTGTTTGTAAAGATGGATTTGTAATGAGCGTACAAGCAAACGAAGGCGCATATTGCAGTCCACGAGTTGACGACGCAGCAGAATATACCGCAGTCGAAGTTGGTTATCCAAGCGAGTGCGAATCTTTATTACTGGAATGGGCCGAGGATGCAACTGCTCCAACGGATACAGTTTACGGGTGGGTGCCTGCTTCAAGAATCTCTTTGGTGTGTGCTAAACACGGCGGTGTTATTTCTGGCGAATTGCCACCAGGCATCCCCTTACTTGAGGTGGACAATGAAAGTCGGTGACATGGTTGAACTTTCTGCTGCTGGGCGAAATACAATGTATTGTCGGAGCATGCGAGGAAAAACCGGGATAGTTGTTGAGATACGCTCGAAAAAAAAGTACATGTATCCTATTGTTGTAAACTGGATTGGCGTGGGAAATGTAGGACTGTTAAGAAATAGTTTAAAATTCGTTTCTAAGGCTCAACGATGAAAATACGACTCAAGAAAAAAAGACTAATTATTTCAATAATTTGGGTCGTAACCGCTTTTGCCTGTGCTCACTTTCTTGCCAAATTATTTCTATAAAAAGTTCTTGACAAGTAGCTTCAAATTTGAGATAATAGTTATAGATGATGGACAAGGGAAAAAATATGCTCAAAAGGTTTGAAAGCGCAAATCGCAACGGGAGTCTTCTTTCCCAATGGGAAAAAGGTTTTATTGAAAGCTTGACTGAGCAGTTTAATAAACGTGGTCGTCTTTCACCCAAACAGATTGAAATATTTGAGCGCATTGAAACGCAAAAACTATCCAAGACGGCACAAGAAGCTAGCCAGAAATGGGCTGCAAGCTACGATGATGAAAAACGACGGATTGCTTTAATTTGCGCGAAATATTACCTCACAGCCGGATACTTTACTGCTCTGGCAATGAACATCGTCGAGGATGCGTCTTTTGTGCCTTCCGAGAAGGCATGGAAGAAAATGTGCCAAAACAAGTACGCCTTGAAAGTTGTCGCAGCTTACGACGCTGCTCCTAAGTATGCTGTCGGCTCTGTTGTAAGATTCCGTGCAACTGCCGATTGGGTCATGAAAATTAAAGCTAACGATATGCCGTGCGTAGTCATATCTTCTGGTGGGTATGTTCTTAACGCTGCTAAGGGCGCGAAACCATACAAAGTTTTACCATACGGCTCAGTTCAAATGATTGAATGTGAAGAACGTCATATTAAAAAGGGTAAGAAAAACCTAAAGAAAACAAAGAAAACGGACACTTACGATGACGTCCCATTCTAAAGCGCCAAAAGTGGGCGACTTAGTTTCCTGGGTCGAAGACGTTGGAATTGTTGAAGAAACTCGCGGCACAGATATAAAAGTACTCTGGCAAGTACCTATCAAAAACGGATTCGATGACATTAAAATCTGTTGGGTGGCGTGTCGCAGCGTAGAAATACTTTCGAGAGCATAAAAAAACAAAATACTTCTTGACATTTCTGTCAAAATTTGAGATAATATAATAGAACCTAGTCGAAAAGGAAGAAAAAATGAGTTGGGATGGAACTGTTAGGTGTTCGCATTGTTACACTAAGGGTCACAACCGTGCAAGTTGTCCAGAATTGAAAGAACGTATGGAGTCACGCCTCAAAGATAATCCAGACGACTGGCGCGCCAAAGAATATTTTGAAAAGAAAAGTCGCCGCAGTAACCGCACGTGCGGCTATTGTAAAAGAACTGGTCACAACCGCAAAACGTGTTCCGAGACAAAGAAAGATAAACAACGGTTCATTGAAAAAAATGTGGAAATTCGCGAAGAAGCATTAAGTTGGCTCAAAGAGGCTGGACTTGGCGTTGGTACACTTGTCAAATATAGTTACTGGTCTCGTGTACACTACGAGACACGGCAAGCCCTTGGACTAGTAAAAAATATTCGATGGGATAACATTAAGGCGCAAATTGGTCGTCCTGACAGCACATTTTCTAATTCGACTATATCATTTTTGGATTGTGTACCAGTGGATTCTATGGACATAAACGAACTTAGCACCCACTACACCGCTGCGTTGGAAATTGTAAGCACTATTCCAAGTCAGTTAGTTACAGCACAAGTGCCACATGGTTGGTTAGCCAGTACTGATGAACCAACTTTGAAAAATATTGAAGAGACGCTGAAAGAAGACGATATGCGATACACTCGCGAGTGTATTCTAGGAATCAGCGCTTATTAATAAAAAAACAAAATACTTCTTGACATTTCTGTCAAAATTTGAGATAATATATATAGAAACAATCGAAAAGGGATAGTTATAGTATGGCAATCGATTTTAAAAGCTTTCTTCAGTGCGCTCCTCACGTCATTAACGTTCGCAAACCTATTCTGATTCGCGGTCGTCATGGCGTTGGCAAGAGCGAGGTTGTTTACCAGATTGCCGAGCAAATGCAATTGCCCGTCGTCGAACGACGAGCATCTCAGATGACTGAAGGCGACCTCCTTGGCATGCCTTCGCCTGAAATGGTTGAGATTAACGGTGAACAAGCATCTGTTTTTCGACCGTTTTCGTGGTTCCTTCAAGCATGCACCGAGCCTGTAGTCTTATTCTTGGATGAGGTCGATCGTGCTACTACTGAGGTACGCCAAGGCATCTTCGAGTTGACTGATTCACGTAAGCTTGCAGGATGGTCCTTGCATGCTGGCACTATTGTTGTTGCTGCTGTCAATGGTGGTGAGCATGGCGACCAATACCAAGTTAATGAAATGGACCCTGCGGAGCTTGACCGTTATACTGTGTTTGACGTAGAACCTTCTGTCGAAGATTGGTTGGGTTGGGCAAAAGACAACGTTGAAGGTATTATTTGGGACTTCATTAGTCATAACCGTGCCCATTTGGAGCATGCGAGTGATTACGAACCCAACAAGATTTATCCATCTCGTCGTTCTTGGAAACGTCTAAACGATTGTCTCGTTGCTGCTTGTTTGTTGGAAGAGGCTTCTCCGGTTCTTTTCAACCTCGCAACGGCATTCGTCGGTTTTGAGGCAGCGGTTTCGTTAAATGATTTTATAAAGAATTACGAACGTCAAGTAACGGTCGAAGATATTCTCGTTAAAGGCGACATTGACAAGACTAACACCTTTGACATTAACGAACACAATGCTTTGGTTGAAAAAATGGAGGCCACTGAAATTTTCAGCGAGGTACTAGAGGCCGCGCAGATTCAGAACCTTGCTAACTACTTCGTCTCGTTGCCTAGTGAGTGCGCTATGAAATTGTGGACGGTTCTGGGAACGGGTGCCTTGGATAATACTACTGCGCTTCACCAGTCTTCGTCTCAAGACGGCAAGACAATTGCTAGTCACATGGTTGAGCTTCTCACTGGGAATGTAGCAGAATAAACATTATTCTGGAGACAAAAGATGGAACAACAAAAAAGTTGTTCCATCTCCATTTTCTTCTTGACAAATCGCGCGCTATATGAGATAATATACCTATGATTGAGACAAAGAAAACTTTCGACTTGAACATGCACGTTGCGCGACTCCTTATGGATGAGCCCTTCTTTGCGGCTCTTTCACGTCGCATTAACAAGGTGTCGTCCACCTTGTTGCCAACTGCTGGTGTACGTGTCAATCCTGATACAGCACAATTCGAGATGCTCTACAATCCTGAATTCTTTTTGAAGCTGAACGATGCTGCGCGGAAAGATGTTCTAAAGCACGAGTTTTATCACTTGGTCTTTGAGCATGTTACTAGCCGCAAACCAGAAGGCATTAACCCGCTTACTTGGAATTTCGCCACAGACCTTGCAATTAATTCGCACCTGAAGAATCTTCCTGGAGGTTGCCTAAAGCCAGGGCAAGCCCCCTTTGCTGATTTTCAATCAGGTCTTTCCGCTGAAGCATATTTGAGCCTTCTTCAGAAAAAACAGGAAGACGAAGACAAAGGAAAAGATAATAATTCTGACGATGGCGAGAAAAGCGACGAAAAAGATGGTGGTTCTGGTAATAGTGCAGAAGGCAACGAAAATGGAGAGGGTTTTGACAACGGTCAATTTGATTCTCATGAAGGTTGGGGCACTGCTGATTCTACCACTGAGGAGATTGCAAAAGAGCGCCTGAAGGAATTTATTAAAAAAGCAGCAGAAGAAGCAAACAAAAGTAATAATGGTTGGGGCAGCATACCTGCTAATTGTCGGCGCAACATTATTGACCGATTGAAAACCCACGTAGACTGGAAAAAGGTTTTGCGATATTTTGTTAAGACAAGTACGCGCGCCAATAAGCGAAACACTGTCAAGCGTTTGAATAAACGCTATGCTTACATTCATGCTGGCAGCAAAGTGACTCGCCGCGCCAATATTGCTATTAGTATTGACCAGTCTGGCTCCGTTGACGACGAGATGCTGAAGGCGTTTTTCAGCGAGTTGAATAAGCTTGCAAAGCTTGCCTCTTTCACTGTCATTCCTTTCGACACACGAGTCGATGAATCTCTTGTTTATGAATGGAAACACGGTCAGAACCACAAAACAGAGCGTGTTATGTGCGGTGGAACGTGCTTCAATGCTCCGACTGAATACGTAAACAAACACGGTTTCGATGGTCACCTAATCTTGACAGACCTCATGGCACCGAAGCCCAAAGCATCGAAATGCCAACGCATGTGGATGACTACGAAGTACTATGCAAAACACCCGTACTTTAAAACCAATGAGCGTGTTTTGGCAATTGACGTGTAAAGAATGAAAATAATGTTTGACAAACACCTTAATATATGAGGAAACATGAACGATAGTACAAAAGATTGGTTGACAGCTATAACAATTGTGACAGGTGTTTACGGCGTAGTCATTGTTTTGCTGGCAATCGGCGCATTTTATTTGCTGCCGTATTAAAAAACTTCTTGACAAATCCCCCAAAATTTGAGATAATATATATAGTGGAGATGGAGGTTTAGCGACTTTCCTGACCCGCTCTTTGAAAATCCGCGAGTACCAGACTGGCATGTTCAGAATATACGCCGTAGGACTGAACCGGGTTGATACCCTGTTATTTAGTCAGAGCAGAATCGGTGGGAGTGGTATCCTACTGCGTGAGTGCAACTCTCACTACGGATGAAAGGCTCATGCTGACCTCGCGGATTTTCTTTTCTATTATCTACTGGAGTTAAAAACTTGGGATACAAGACTTAAAGATTGGCGACAAAGTTTTTGATAAAGACACACAACAGTGGGGAATCGTTACGGATATTCGCCCAACAACGTTTTGGGTGCTTTGGTCTGTGACCGGGAAAGTAATGGCAACTCCCTGGTTTTTGGCTGAAGAGGCATTAAGGACCGGTGACTGGAAAGTCAGCCCGCATCAAGAAATAACTTTAATCGACCCAAGAAAAAAACGAAAAACCTCTTGACAAACTCTCAAATATATGAGATAATATATATAGAATAATGGCAAAAGGAGCCAAAATGATTGCAATTGTTGTATCTGTATTTTCTGCTACGCTGCTTAGTGCAAGCGTATTTACTAACAAATCGACGTGGTGCTAAAATGAAACAAAACGATGTCCTAATGAAAAAGTGGTGTTTTGGTACAGGTCGAAGTAAAGTCCGTGAAGAAGCGGTTATGAACGAAAACGGCGAACTTCAAACCTACCGAACTTATCCCAAATACCGTACCATTGTTTTCAAAGTCGAGAAAGCCACAAAAAAAGACAACCAATGGCATGTCGAAGGTAAACAATATTCTTCTTTGAATGGCAAACCCAAGACAACCAAACTAGTTCTTAACGAAAAAGCTGGATTGTATCGGGTTGACGGTCAGAAGCGTCCATTTCTTCAAATTGAAAATCCCGGTCAGTTGACCGAAGAAGGTCTGCCGCCTGTTGGAAGTCTTATTACAGTAAACAAAAAACATGCTATCGTTACCGCAGTCGGACGAAATGAGTTGACCGTATTTGTCAACAACAAGATTCAAAAAATTGCTTGTCGTCCTGGCACAATTAAATGGCACTCCGACAAGATTCTCGCCAGCGCAGTAAAATGAAGGTAGGCGACTTGGTAAAAATCATAAAAGCAAGAATAGGCGTCCCCGCTGACTCAGTTGGGTTGATAATCGATTCTTTTCTGAGCGCACCCCGAAAGTGGCTGATTTACGAAATACAACTTTGTGGTGGCAAGCGTAACGGCAAAATAGTCAGACGCCTCGCAGAAGACTTGGAGACAATCAGTGCAAGTCGGTGATTTAGTGCAGCTTTTAGACGTGCACGGAAAACCAGAACCGTTAACAGGGATTATTACAGGGTTCACAAACGGCGGATTCAGAAAAGGACTAGTCAAAGTGCACTGGTCTAATGGGTTCAACCACCGCGATGCTGCATGGCAGTGGGGGCGATTGAAGGTGATAAATGCAAGTCGGTGATTTAGTGAAATATTCCTACCACAAAAAAGTAGGCACAGGTATTATTGTGGGCTTTGATAAAGAAAATGACCCCATAGTCAGGGATAATGCCTCTGGAGTTGTTTGTGCGTCATGGCGCAAAAAGGTGGAGGTTATCAGTGCAAGTCGGTGACCTAGTAACTTGGACGCAGCGTAACGAGCGACAAATTGGTATTATCGTTGCTGACCCAGATTTCGGGCACAAGGGTGCACAATCACAATGCTGGAGTGTGGTCCACAATGGAGAAATGACAATCGCACGAGAAGAATGGCTGAAGGTGATAAGTGCAAGTCGGTGATTTAGTTAAGTTGATTAACAACCCGTGCCAGCCGTTTGCCTCCGCGACCGGACACCCAAAAGACTTCGAGCGCGTTGGCCTAGTAATAAAGTTTACATGCCACGGCGAAAATGGACCGTTGGCCTCTGGTTGGGTCCAGTGGGCTGGCAACATGGATTGGGATTGCGAATTCATAGAGGATTTGGAGGTTATCAGTGCAACTAAATAAACAAATCGTTTGTAAGGATGGATTTTCTATGAGCGTACAAGCAAACCAAGGCGCGTATTGCTCACCGCGCGTCGATAGTGCTGAAAGATACACCGCAGTTGAAATTGGATATCCTAGCGAAAAAGAACCCTTATTGATACAC
>Ga0208030_1000431_pt1 | contig 29176 bp, 44 predicted proteins | sample MalvirDeepMed_M9_FD_184246 | JGI IMG/M metagenome (GOLD analysis project Ga0208030, IMG submission 184246) | Marine viral communities from the Global Malaspina Expedition - Malaspina viral metaG DeepMed_M9 (SPAdes) (version 2) | ecosystem: Environmental > Aquatic > Marine > Oceanic | place...
GCTTATCACCATAATCGTTGTACCTTCTTTTATTCGCTTCTACAATAGGCTCTGCATCTTGTACAGTATTTATTGTAAACTTATCACCGGCCTCATCTATGTGTAGATCAGTACGCCTATGCTCAGAATAACCTACAACTGATTTCTTAGACATACCCTATATTCCCTACTTTCGGTGCGCCATCAGCAGGATCATTATCAACATATGCCTTCTTTAGCCAGCCTACAGCATCTTGAGGCTCTTTTGCGCTAATGTATTTACCATCTCTACCTTTAGGGGTAGCCGATTTTTCCACAGATTTTTTACCTTTCACCATTTTATTGGCAACAGATTTAATTTCATTATCTGTATTATCTACATATTTCATTTATGCTCCGTTCTGACTCAGTACAATTCTGTCAGTTAATGTAAAGTTTCCAGATACACTTACACGTTCCTCGTCTACCCAGAATGGATGAACCATATGATCCAAGGTAGCAGGAAACATGAGTATCAGATTATTCTCCGGGGTAACATTCCACATACTTACACTGAGTGGACTTATAGACTCCCCGTACTTAAATACTATATGACCAGCATCTTGAACATTAGACTTGGCCTGTTCCTTAAATATCTTCTTTGGAACATCCAGATAGACAACAAAGGAAACAATGCCGTGATGCTGATGTGGCGGATTATGATCGTATCGTCTTTGGTAGTTTATCCACAGGGTATCGAGATTAACTTCTAAATCTTCCTTTCCCGGTGCAAAATTTACACGACCACCATCGTAATGGTAAACCATGAAATCAAACCACTGGAACAGGATTTTCAGGAACTCAGGAAAAACCTCTACGATATACTCGTTACCATAATCATAAGAACCGCCGAAATACATATTACCGGCTAGTTTTTTATTATAGTCGTGATCCTTATTCCTTATCTTCTTCCCTTCTTTAAGAAGAGACTTCCTTAGTTCCTCAGAAATAAAGTTCTGGTAAATACATGGCCCAAATGGAAATATTACCTTCCCGCCGTATTCGTCCTGTATATTAGGACAGTTAGTTTCTAATTCCCGCATAAGGTTGGGGGTGAGTTGCCCCACCCCCAGATACTTACTTACTCTTTGCAGTCTGCAAGAATACCACTTGACTTCTCGTTCTTGGAAATCAAGCCATACTCAGCAAGCAACAACTGCTTATGAGCATCACCAGTTTTCGCAAGTTCGACAGTCTGGAAAGGTCTAAGCCAACCAATGGCCCAGAAGTCCATGTCCAGAAAGAAGACGTGCTCAGTCGAGTTCATATTTCGATCACTCACGATTTTAAACGTGCCGAAATCGGAAACATAAACGTCAACTGCGGCTACGACATGGGCAGGTGCATCACCCTTAGTTTCAGTTCTAAGAGATGATACAGACTGCGCCAAGTCAGAAATAGCCTGTTTGATTGCGGGTGGACACAAGATAAGATCAGGGTTACCACCAGCTTCGTAGGCATCTTTGATGACATTCTTAATGCCAGCTTCCGTAATAGAAGCAGTAGCAGTAGATTCTGTCATCGCAGTCGTGCCTGTTGCACCAGCAGCCGGTGAACCCGATGTCGGATTCATCGACACATAGTTGGTAGCAAGCCACGCAGGAACACCAGCAGTTGCACGGGCAGCAGTTGAGCTACCAGCACTTCTTACGATGTTCTGAAGTAACATGGATTCCATGTCTCTTTTCATGCGCTTGCCATTTTTAGCCAACTGGTAAGCCTGATGTTTGCCGTGTCCGGCGTAGTTTACAGCGTCGTCTGTTCCTGAAGTTTGATTCACGTACTGACTTATCTGCGCGTAATTTCCAAGTCGCGTTGGAAGTACCCGTGCGGTGGCAGCAATGCTGTCGTCGCCTTCTATCTTTCTATTAGCTGCACCAGCAGTAATAGTATCAGTCTGCCATTCAAAGAAAGTATTATCAACACTTGTCTTCGCACATCCTGACATGAAGGGGGTATCCAAGGGCGCGATATTATATATCACGTCAGATAAATCCTCGCGAATCGCTACGGAACTATACGTCAGTGACGTATTTGTAGCAATTGCCATTTATTTATCTCCTTATTAAGAATTAAACATATCTTCCAAAATAGAAGCCGCATCATCGACATGGCCACTACTTCGTAGACGTTTCATTTTCGCAGCTTGTTTTGACTTGGTAGCCTCTTTCTTGCCCGTACCCTTGCCTGATCGAACAACACGTGGAGCTTTTTTAACCTTTTTAGATTTTACGTCTGCGTTCTGCAAAGCATCATATTTCAATGCTTTTGAAAGAACGACTAAAGATCTATGGTCAACTAAGCTGTTAATTTCATCCGCTAAAAAGCCCTGATTAATTGCGTAATCTCTAAGATCTTTGGCTAATCGTTTCTGCTCGGCGGGATCTCCCCACTCTGGCATCTTTTCGAGTAACCTCCCATGCTCTTCTTGCAGCATGTGATCTCGTTCTTGCTTTTGTTCGGATACGAGTTTATGTTGTTCCACCTGCATCTTGTGCTGATTAGCCCGCACGTTCTCTTGTATCTCGCGATACTCATCACGCTTGGTAATGTACTCGATTGGGTCTTGCTCTTTTAGAGCAGGCCAATCTATATCACTGTACTGTTGCAAACCAGCCATCGAGTTTTGAATTGTTTGGCTTACTGCCTCAACATACTGTTGACGCTCCTGTTGCATTGCGGCGAATTCGGATTGATATTGAACCTCAGCGGCTTCAATATTCCGTCTCTCCTCTGCTAACTCTTGCGTCTTCCTGGTGTAGTCTGAATGTCTGGAGTAACCTCTGATTAGCTCCTCTTCAGTAACCTCTGTGTCCTCTCCGTTTACCTTTACAGTATATAGGATCGTTTCTTCGGGCTCTTCAGTCGTCTCGTAATCGTCGGTTTCCTCAAACTCATCATCATCACCGCCTTCTTCGCCTTCTTCAGACTCGTCCGGCTCCTCTTCAAATGATTTGTCTTGAGCTTTCTCTGTAGACTCTTCTTCTGTAGGTTGTGCTTCATCAGTTTCCGGGGTTTCCGTTTCCGGTTCCGTCATCTTGAGTAATGCTTCTTGTGCCTCCCATAAACTACCGGGTTGCGTACTTTCTACTGCTTGCGGGGCTTCTTGTCGCTTGTCCGCCATAATTAAATCCTCTTTCAGATGAATGGGTGTTGCTTGTCGAGAATCTTGTTCATGTGTCCTGTTTCTATAATGGACGTTACATGGCCATGAATCTTGTCAAGCAGTCGCATTGCAAGCCAGATTGATTCCCTAGCTTCCAAATCTGTTGAACCACTGTGTTCCCAGCGGCCCATTAAATCTTCTCTTAGTACATCAAATGCTTCTTGAAACAACGGGTTATCAAGCAGGGCTTTTGCCCTGTGTTCCCTTAATTCGTTATCCATATTTTATGTATACAATCTCCTTCTACCCGGCTTTTTTGTTTTTGTGCGTCTAGATTTTGTCTTACTTCCAGAAAGGACAGACGCAACCTCTTTTAATGTGGCGGCATCCCCATTAGTGTCTTTATACTTACCCTTTCCGGCCGCCTGACGCGCCATCCTGGCCTTAAACCTCTCCCTAGACTCTCCGGGGTATTGTGAATATTTTGGCATTATGTCGCTCCTATAGCTACCGCACGTTTCTGATCGCGCTCAAGTTTTAGCTCTGCTACTTTCAACTGAGCGTCAACCGCGTTTTTCTGATAATCCTGCTGTATCTTCTGCCTTTTAACCTCTACGTCTGCCGCTTTTATCTCAAGCTCTTTGCGCTTTATCTCCAACTCCATCTGCTCCATCTGTTGCTTAGCCATAGCAGCTTGGTCTTGCTCTTCTGGTTTAGGTGGCGTTTTTGATGGGTCTGTAAGAAAATCATCAACATTCTGAAACCCCATAGCCTTTACAAGAGCGGCGCCGAGGTTGTACATGTTCTGCTCATTAACAATAGGCAGACCGCCTTTCAGAGCCTCCCCAGCGAACTGGAGCATTTGGCTAAGGTGCATCATCTGCTGATCTTTGCTGCCGCTACCTAAAGCCACAGACACAGTGCAATCATACTTATCCCGCCATACATCAGGACGTACCGGAACCCACTCATTACGCAACATAACAACTCTTTTCTTGTCTTGGTTTTTGTGCAATAACTCATATATAGTAGTCATTAAATCTTTGACGCCAGTCTCTGCAAAGTTTCTGGCTATCAGTTCTACCCGGCTCTGTGCAGCCCCCATAACAGCGTTAACCGCTGTTGCTGTGGTATGGCTGGTCAGGGCGTTCTCGTTCATTCCCTGAGACATACGCGACACACCAGCTCTAGATTCGCGCACCCCATCCAGATACTCAAGCATCTGAAACGTGTAAGGCTCCAGCGCGGGGGTGGCCAGGGGGGTAATTGCGTTGGGTGTTTTTACGCGCACTACGCCACCCGGGCGTTGTGTGAGCAAATCGTCTAAGTTAGCCTGTCCCTCCAGCACCGCGTACCGACCAAAGTTCTGGTTGTACATGTTGTCCATGAGGTTACGCATCAGCGTGCTACGCATCAACTGAAGATCCATCACTAGATCGGCTATGGACAAGCCAAAGAACTTGTGTGGAATCTTTATGGGTGTTATGGAAACAAACGGTATAGAATCTATCTCATCGTTAGCAAGAACATAATCACCTACAGTACAAACTTTTCTAAGCTCAGTAATTCCGTCTCCATCGTAGTCTGTCAGAAGGAAAGATTCGTTCAGCCAATAAGTTCTAAGGGCTTCTTCTCTTTCTGTTTCTCCGAAAGAAAATCCAGAGCTGATATCAAAATCAAACCTTGCTTCACGCTCGTTGCTAAAGGCGTCGTCTTCTCCACCACCTAAATCTTGTACATCAAATTTCTCGTCCGGGTACATTTCTCTGAGCTCGGACAGGGTTTTTCGGACTCTGTGGCAGACAAACCTAGCCTCCTGTATACTCTTGGCTTCTCTCGAAATAAGAAATTCAGACGGCGGCACGTTTTCTATTTTTATTTTTCCGGTGTGCTCTTTTCGTTTTATGACAACATCGTTAAGAACCTCACCAACAGCAGCCATGGGCGCGGCGGGCGCAGCAGCAGCAGCAGGCAGCGGCGGGATCTCCTCAGCCTCCTCAGCCTCATACTCTGTATCGGTGTACTCAGTATGCTCTATAACCTCCACAGACGGGTCAGACAGCAGAGCCTCGAATTCCATAGCCGTAAGACCGTGGTACTCCTCTCGCTCCTCGTTGCTGTACTCATCCCACCATACTTTTACGATACCATTTTTTGACAGAAGCGCGTCGGTAAACCAGGAATAGAGGATCTCCCAGCCCGGATTGTCTTTTGTAAAAACGTAGTTAACATAATCCGTGGCCTGTTCAGACATAGCCACGTCTTCCGGGCCATGTGGGGAAAATTTAACCATCTGATCACCAGAGGCAAACACGCGCATAAGGGCGGGTTTTATCCACTCAATCGTGTCCTGCACGGTAGTATCAACATACTGACTGCGGCCCTCTACCTCGTTGCCAAACGGTAGCCCATAGTAATATTCCATGGCCTTTTCGCGCTGAGAAGATATGGTATCACCCATATAGCCCAGAGAGTCGGTAATTTCATCCCGTATCCTTCCTACCAGTTCTTCTTCTGTAATTTTTTCAGCCATTAAACAATTCCATAATTTTTGTATTCAAGGTCTTGTGTCCATTCTGGATCGTGTCCAGGCACAGCAAACCTGAGCGTTAGTGCGGCGTATCGTGTAGCCGCCATTAGGTCGTCGCGAATGGGAACGATCTTCCCCTCTTTGCGGTGGTACATCCTAAATTCCTCCCACCAATCCCCCAGTGTTGCAAACACCTTGAACCGGTCGGACTCCATTCTTTGCAGCAACGCCATAATACCCTCCTCAACAGAGTTGCCACCTTTCTTCTGACCAAGCGCGGGAGGGTTCTCAAAATGAAACGGTAGAAAATTACACCCTAGGCTACGATACTGCTCAGCCAGCCCGGGGTTGCCCATGCTGTCCCTGCGGTTGCCATCATGTGGCCACGAAATAGGGATGTATTGGGGGCGTGTTTTAATTGCCGCAGCATGTACAGCTGGTGACGCTTTGGACTGCCTGTAGCAGTCATACACGTACACCACGTCCTCATCTTTGTCCCAAGCCATCCATACGCAGGCTGTGGGGTGGTCAAATCCAAAGTCAATCCCGCAGATACGGGGCCAATGGTCCTCAAGCGCAACGGGATCTGTTATCAGCTTTTCCTCCATCACCGGAAAAACCAGACCACTGCCGATCGATGGGCGCCCGTAGCGACGCATCTCGCGCTCGTGCGGGCTGTAGCTGCTCAGTATCTGCTCCATAATGGATTCATGCAGATGACCGCGCTGGCCACGCATAGACATTACGGATTGTGAAGCATCGTCCCAGGTGGCGTTCACCAGAGCCTGACCGGGCTTTATGCTGTTAATAAACGAGGCTACGGTTTCAGTCATCCCCCGCTCTGGGGTAAACGTCATGTAAACCATGCCACGGCGATCGAGGGTTCGAGTAACAGCCTGAGAGTATATGTCCCTGCTTGGCTCCTCGTCCAGCCACACGCAATCAACACTGCGGCCCTGCCACTTTTCCACACCCATCTCGTAGGCTTTAAAGAATAAAGAAGAGTTCCCGCCGCTAACGTGCCTGATTAGGGCGACCGATTTGGCGTTAGGAACACCGGGCTTGCGTTCGGTTTTTATTATTAGATTTTTTGGTATAGCACCAGAACCAAAGGCGTCCGGGTCGTCGGGGGAACCCAATAACTCATGTTGTACAATATCACGGGTGGTTTCGTTAGAAACCCCTCCTGCCCACGCAACTATAGGCTGCCTGTATCTACGCCCATTCCACCAATCTGGGTACAACCCAGTAACATGGTAGGACATCTCCGCTGCGCCGCAGTAGGATTTTCCAATTCTGTTTGCCGCCATCAGCAACCGCTGGTTGGCGTCTACACCTGTTTCGTGAAACCTTTTCTGGTACGGGTAAGGATCGTAGAAATCGAGCTTGTTATATCGCTCGCGTTGACGTAGTTCTCTAGCGACCTCTACCGCTTGCTCTAGTTCGCTTCGCGTGGCCAATGGCCGCCGCTTGACGCTCGGCACCGGCTCTACTTGCATAGCATTTTCCTTTTGTCCCCCATTTGTATCCTTTCTTTCCCGTGGGTAGTGTGCATCTTTTTATAGGCATCAGTTCACCATGTCAGGTACCACGGTAGGGGTGGATGTACCCATTAGAGCTTCTAGCTCCCTCTGTAGCTCATCGGTGGAGGCTTGCTCTACGTGGGATATCTCCTGCTGTATTTTTTCTGTTGGTTTCAGCCCAGCCCTGTCCAGCACATCTTTAACAGCTCCCAGACGCACTGATTCGCTCTCAGCGCTCTGCGCTAGGCTCTGCAACTGTGCTATAGCTCCGGGTACGCAATCCTGCAACATGCGCTTCTGACGCTGCTCGATCTCTCCTGCGAACTTGTTTTTAAGCTCGTAGCCCCGCTGTTTAGGCGAGGAGTAACCAGCGGTAGCCGCAGCTTTGGCTGCACTACCGGTTAGGCAATACTGTTCGATGAAGGTTTCTTGCATTTCTGTTCGCATTAATATGGCCCTAATAGTCCCTGTTGGGGTTCACGTTTTCTGTCTGCCGCCTCTAGACCTTTAGCTGTCTGTATCGCCACCTGTGGGGCAGAGGTTCGGCCTACGTGCCCCGCTATCTGTTGTGTGGTTGGTCCCTTATGCAGGGCGGCTGCCCTCTGTATGTCTTGATAAGCCATCCCTGCCTGCGGCTCTCCTCTGGACAACCCCTCCCCAAGATCCCAAGCGTCTTTATGGCTAAGGCCTTTAAGGTTGTGCTTCGCTAAAATATCGTCACTAAAAGACATGCGTTGAGGGGTAATCGAGATGAACTGGTTTTTCATACCGCCTTCAGTAACTTTATTTAACCATCCTTTTCCTGCACCTAGAGCCAACTGATCCATTCCTATCTGGAACATACGACCGGTTTCAGGGTTTAGAACCGTGCGTACTCGCACATGGCCTAGCAGCTGATCACCCGTAAGACCCTCAAAACCCCAACTAATAAGCCCATCTTTGCCCGCGCTGCGAAATCCACGATCATTAAGCTGTCTAAAATCATTTCCAATCCCAGGCGGTCTGTTTAGAAAGACGGGTCTGTGTTTGAGAGATGTTTTTATAGATCCGTTTTTGTTATATTGCAACTTGAAAACTTTGATTGTTTCCCCATTCAGGTTCACTGTCTCACTTTCACGATAGCGTTTTTTACTAGCTACGGTCTTACCCTCAGTAGCTTCTCGCCACCCCATAGCGCGTAAATCAAGCTCTTTCTGGAATTTTGCTTTCTTGGCCAGATTCAACTCATCAATTTCGTTAAGGAAATCCTGAGCAGTAAACCTTCTGTCTGGAATCTGCCCCTTGCTGCGTTTTGTCATCAGGGAGTCCCACGCTGCTTGCATTGAGTATAGAGGCTGATCCGCTATCTTTGCCCTATATGGCGTTCCGGCCTTGTCACTCCTCGTAGCTGTTGTTGTTTTGATCGGCGGCCAATCAGGGTTAATCAAATGATCGTTCTTCAGCAAGGGCTTCTGCCTGGAGGCTTTTAAGGACGTGGTCATCATTTTGCCTGTACTTTCCAGACTCTCTACCTTGTGCGCTAAGTTGAGCGGTAGCCCGCGCTCTAACGCATTAAACTCACGCACAATATGCGGGGTTATGTGACCGGCAACCTCATCCGTAATCTGCATCCCAGTAAGCTCTGATAGCGTCTGGGGGTTGTCAAGAAGCTGCTGACCGGTGACCTGGATCTCCCGTGGGAATATTCCCTTGCCGGCCTGTGCCAGATCCGGTGGAATCTCCAGCCCGTACTGACGGCGCATACTAAGCTCCTTTGCGACCTCGTTAACGTAACTGCGTTTTAGCTTGGGTATATCAGCGCCGGGAACAGGATTGTCTATCTTACTCTGTATGCTACGCATTGCGCTGGTGGTGGCTGAGCTAAACCCACGGGCAGCATCATAAGCGGCTTGTGGGCCCACGGTGCTAAGCGTTTTCCGGGCCACCATCTCTGCTGGCATACGGACATAATGCTGGGCACGCCCCATGGGGTTACCACTGTACCAGCCCTGTCGCAGCAATTTTGCTTCTGTCGAGAGTGGGGCTATTACCCCCTTTTTGATGGCGGTGGCTATAGGCTTCGTAAGTCCCGTTCCAAGGGATGAGATCCAGTATGCTGCCTCGCCAACCCCAGGGCTACCTGTCATACCCTCAACACCTCGCCCAAATTCTGCGAATGGCCAGTCAATAAGGCCCACTAAGTCTCCAAGAGCGGCGGACGATGCTGCTCCAGACTGGGTTTTAGTTTTCGGCCGATACTGCCAGCGATTCATAGCTTTGTCGAACTGCTCAGCACCCTGCTCACGGTTCCAGAAGGGCATACCCTCAACACCCTCTCCCTTCTTTGTCCAGGGGGTCATTGACGGGGCAAGCCATTCGGGCCTGTCAGACCAATCCAGAGCAGCTGCACCAGCTTCTGGGGCGGCCATAAGCACGCTACCAAGGGCTGACGGGAGGAATCCAAGGGCCTCGTGCGTGCCCCCAGCTACATCTAGTAGTCCCTTTTTCCAGTCTTCCCAAGTAGCCATATTAGTGTATTCTTATGTTGGTTGAAATTGCCCACCGCTGTATGGGTAGGATATATAAAAAATAGAGAAAACAAAAAGGGGGGCCAGGGGCCTCTTCAGATCTGATCTTGACTACTTTTTTCTGCCGATCGGTGGGGTTTCCTACTTTACATATTACTAGTTATGCGAACATACTATTTTACTGGGTTATTATCTGCGCGATTCTATCTGCTGGACTGGTTTGCCGGCCGTGTGTGTGCGTGGTCCGCACATTGTTTCGCGCTCTCTTCTCTGTTCTGCTGTTCTGCTCTCTTCTCTGCTCTGCTCTGCTTCTCTCTGCTTCTCTCTGCTCTGCTGTTCTCTTCTCTGCTGCTCTGCTTCTCAGCTGATAAAGAATAGTCGGGCAAAACCGGTTGCAGTCTAGCTGCCCATCGTTTATATTCGGTCTGTCACTAATCAATCGAGACACTACTATGATAGAAGCGATAATCGGATGGTCCGTATTCGGACTACTAGTAGCTGCCGCATTAGTGCCGGTACTCTATTTACTGGCAGCGGTAGCTATATCTATAGTATCACTAGGTAACATGGGAGAGTCAGATGACGACTAACGCACATTACACCGCACGGTCTAGCAATAACAAGACCGGGCCGGTAGCTGGCACTACTATATCCAGCGATAGCTGCCCGGATAGCTGTGCACTAAAATATATAGTTGACGCTGCCGGCAATCGTAAACCGGGCCCATGCTATGCTAAACATGGTCCCATCAGCTGGCACTGGAAAAAGGTAGATAGTGGCGCTCGTGGCGATAGCTACCGTGACACGCTGGATAATCTACGCAAGCTACCACGTAGTCGCGTAATACGGCATAAATTCGCTGGAGATGACCCGCACGACGACGGCGCCGTGATCGAGTCGGACTATCTATATAAAGTAGAATGTACCGGCCGAAACCCGCATATCGACTACACCCATCACGAGCCCACGCCGCATAACATCGCGATATGGGAAAAAGGTAGAGCCCGTGGTTTTGTTCAGAATCTGAGCGCCGATAACATCACCGACGCCGATACTAAATACGATACCGGCTTTCCTGTAACCGTAGTGCTACCCATCGACGCACCTAAAGTGTCCTACACGCCGCACGGCCGCAAAATAGTAGCCTGCCCGGCAGAGTCTGCCAATATTCAGTGTGTAGACTGTAAATTATGTGCTAGTGAGCGACCCTATATTATCGGGTTTAGGGCTCACGGCACTATGAAAAAATCATTATCGGAGAGTCTGACATGAAAAGAGATATCGTAATTTCACTATTCGACAAAACCGGCGAATCACTGAAGCCGTGGCGTGACGCGGGCTATTACTGCGTCACATTCGACAACCAGCATCCAGTGTTTGACGGACAGTACCATCTGTCCGACGGTATCTGGAAAATCAATTTAGACCTATTAGATATAGAGCCGGCTAACATACTGCTGGAAATTGAGCGCGTTATAAATGGGCGCTCTGATGATCTGGATTCACTACGCGGTATAGCTGAGCGTGTCGCGTTTATTTCCTGCTACCCGCCATGCGATTCGCTAGCTGTCAGTGGCGCTCGCTGGTTTAAGGGTAAGGGTTTACGCTCACTAGCTGATAGCGTTCACATGTTCGCTACAGCGGCAGATTTCTGCGAATTTTTCCAGACCGACGGAGAATACCCGCCCGTGCCGTACTATATAGAAAACCCGGTTAGCACTATTAGCACGTACTGGCGAAAACCAGACTACAGCTATCACCCGTGGCAGTACAGCGGGCTAGAGCCGGCAGACTGTTATACGAAAAAAACATGTTTGTGGACCGGCGGCGGCATGGTTATGCCGGCGGCAGACTGTGATCCAGATTGCCAACCCGACGACCGTATACATAAAGCGGCGCCCGGTCCAGACCGTAAGAATTTTCGCAGTGCCACGCCGGCCGGATTCGCTCGCGCTGTATTTCTAGCAAACACGCCCATCAGTGACCGGCTGCGCTACCGATTCAAATCAATCAAAACGGAGAGTCTGACATGAACAATATTGCCGGCAGTCTAGTTATCGACAATTACCACACCACATACCGTGGCCAGCGAGTACAAGTTAAAGTGCTGCTGCCACAATACGACCCAGAGCCGCCCGTGCGGCCAGTGTTCAAATTCATACACGGTCCAGTAACGCGGCACGGCTGCCGCCAGTCGTGCTACACTGTACAAATAGGCGCCCCAGCATAAGTAGGCGCTAGTAACGCACGAGAGCCCCGCTACGGCGGGGTTTTCTTTTGCTGGTGTACCTGTACGGACAAACGCCTAAACGTCACGCTGGGGCGATTCTAGCGCCTCCTGCAGCGTGTTCGCTGGGTGTTTGTCTCGTGGTGTTTTTTTCCTGTCACGATATGCCGCGGACTGGTTGAACGATCGGGCATGTTTCGCGACTAAATTTCGTTGCATTTTTCTCGCCCGCTGGTGCTTCTCACCCGACCGATCTGGCATGGTCGGAGACTTACGGCGATGGTCGGAGATCCTGGCCAATCTTCCCCCCTATATTGGTACAGAATTGGTACACTATTCTTGGAACTGTCATTTAGACGTATGTGCCCCTCTACGGGAGCTGGCTTGGTCCAATGCTGATCTTATCATCCCAGATTTACGGCTCTGCCAGGCCGGCCCCATGTTTGATGGGCACGTTATCGATGTTTACCACCCCGTCTTGAGGGCGTCAGCAATGCAGCACCTTGGCATCCGATGGATCGAGCGCTAACGATCATGATTGAGTTGTCGGATACAACTAACAACAAAGTATTCTCTTCTATAATAGTAATCTATTAGGCGCAAGCCATTGATTCTAAAGGCGTAAAAATAAAGTCAGAAAAAGGTAGACAGCGCCTGGCGCCATCGTTTATACTGGGCTCAGTCAACGGAGAAATGAAAATGAGAAACGGACACCAGCAACAGACGCAGTGGAGAAGGGAGCGAGCCCACAGCCGAGAAGCAAATTTCGGCAGCGGTCGAGCCGACGGGCTCTCTAAGATGTTCGGCAAGCTGGCCGATGAGTACGCAATCTACAAAGCGTGCGCCCCGGCGCCCCATAAATCTTTTGACGAGTGGCTGGAAAGCTAGGAGATGCACATGAGAGCTTGGAAATTATTTAACCTCAGGAAAGACGGGTCGATCGGGCCCCTCTTCATCAACCGCAGACAGCGAATTCCCGCCGGCCATTGGTTGCCGGCAGAATCCCACCCCACGAGGGGTTTCAAGTTGCGGCCGCAGTGGCACGCGACCAGCGCCCCGGTAGCGCCGCACCTATCTGAGAAAGGCAGGGTCTGGCGTGAAGTGGAGCTGCGCGGGGTGACGGAAATGATCCGCCCCAATTCCCAAGGCGGCAAGTGGTTTTTAGCCGACAATCTGATGGTAGTACCGGTCTAGGAGATAGCTATGAAAAACGAGTGTGGAAAAACCCGCCGTGTAGATGACCCATATGAAGTGTGGGAAAACGAAGAAACTGGCTGGACATGGCACGTACTCAAGAAGTATCAGCGCCCTGACAAGGAAGCTGCCAACCCCCACGCTCGCTGGTTTGTCGCAGCGAAATCGCCGTACACCTACGGTAGCTGGGAATATGGAGACACCTATGTGTCGGACGTTAAAACCTATGGGGTAAAGGTGTGGGAAAAGGAGTTATGAAACGACGCGGTCAGCGAGTCAAGCTGAAGCACACCGACACCGGCGACGTTGCCGAGATCGTAGTGGTGCTGGCCGACAGCAAGCAGGGCTACCTTGGTGGCTCGATAAAAGATGTATCCCCAATGGTGCTTCACTCCCTAGAGAAACAGGAGTGGAGCTGGTATCACCCATCTGAATGGAGAGAATTGAAATGATGATCACTAAGAAGTCTATGTTTTCGGGCACCGCCCACACGATGGAGCTGCCTGTTACGCAGGTGCAGCTGGACCGGTGGCAAGGTGGCGAGCTGATTCAGACGGTGTTCCCGTTTCTCAGCAGTTCGGAGCGTGAGTTCCTGATGACAGGGGTCACAGCTGCCGAGTGGGACCATGAGTTTGGTGGTGCTGGCTCGCTGTATGCTGGCGATGAGGGCCAACACTCTGCTGATGATGGCCCCAGATACGAGGACCATGAACCAAATCCATATAACGGAACTTATAGTGAGGAATAAACCATGAGCAAGAAAGCTACAAAAAAGTCCAAATCAACTTTGACGCCCCAAGATAGGGCGGATATTATCAAAGCTCTGAATAAAAGCCGGAGCCTAGCGAGTGACGTGCTAGAGTGTGGGTCAGCAATGGCCAACGATTGTCACGAGGTGGGTAATCTCCTGAGAAAACTGGGGGGCCAGCTGGGGCTTAAACAGGAAAATTGGTACAGTGATTTTGAGTGAGGTTGGGTATTGCAGCCGGGGTCCACAAACTGGGCCCTGGTTTTTTTATTTATTATCAAGGAGATACGTCAGGAAGATTATTAATATGGGACGACAAATAACAAGAATTCAGCGTGCATTGCGTAAGATGGAGGGGCTGCTAAAGCAAGCATCTGCGCAAAAAGTACGTGGCGGACAGGTGGAGGTGGAGCGGTTGCTCACGGCAGCCCTAAGCTATATTGAAACCATAAAAAAGTCAGGGAAAAACCATAAGCGTGAGGCTGATGAGGCTATCATAAAAGCTTTTTATATGTACCAGAAACTACAACGTCTGGCCGCCGAGCCAGACTTTTTTGTTGGTACTAATCACAACTCCCCCAATCGCGTGGTGTCGTCAAGCCACGGCCACAGAGAAGATCGTGCCCGGTACTCAGCTGTGCGCTGGGACGCAGCCGCTATGATGGCTGTGCCAAAGGACCATGCCGAGTGGAATCCCTACTGGCGCCCCCCCAAGGAGGTCGCGCCGTGTTATAATTATACTAAGGAAGAGCTGGACAAATTAGACCCAAACAGGAAAAGGAAATGCCAGAAATAACCACAGAAGAACTGCGTGAATACGAGGGTATTGGCGGGGTCCAGCGTCAGGTTGGAGCAGCCGCCGAGTGGACCGACGAGGTGCTGCAATACTGCATGAGCGGAGAAAACCTGAGCGGTATCAAGCTGCCGTGGCCGTGCCTCGACACCAAGTTCAGGTTGCAAGAGGGCAGCACCAGCCTCATGTGCGGTCAGTCAGGCAGCGGTAAGTCTATGCTGGCAGGTCAGTTCGCGCTACACGCTATGGAGCAGGGGTTCAAATCTCTGATTGTCTCGCTCGAAATGACGGTGCCGCACAGCCTCGCCCGCATGGTGACGCAATCTAGTTTAGTAGCCTCTCCTGACATGACTGAGGTGCTGGACTTTACGCGCTGGGCTAACGGCAAGCTATGGTTCTACCGGCAGCAGGGCAGCATCAATTTCAAGACACTGCTGGCTGTTGTGCGCTACACCGTGGCCAACTTGAAGGTGAAGTTTATAGTGGTGGACAGCCTCATGACTATGGGCGACATCCCATCGGATGATTATCAGGGCCAGAAGCGGCTGATGTTGGCGCTGTCGATCGCGGCTAGGGATCTAGGGGTGCATATCCTTTTGATCACCCATGCCCGTAAGGGGCTCAGTGTGGACGACAGGCTGGACAAATTCAGCGTGGCTGGTAGTGCAGATCTAACCAATTTGGCTTGCTCGGTTCTGCTGCTACAGAAAACACCGGCATCTCGTCGAGAGCGGGACGCTACGGCACCAGATGCCACGTTCGAGATAGCCAAAGCTCGACACTTTGACACAGCAGAAACGACGCTGGACCTGTGGTTTGACTCGGCCAGCATGAACTATCAAACTAAATGGGACAGCCCCAGGATTGTAGGGGAAAAGGATGAAAACACAGTCAGCGAAAGCGAAGGGACGTCGGTTGCAACAGTGGGTGAGATCACTATTGTTGGGGGAACTGCCAGTAAAGCCAGCGGACGTAGAGTCAAGGTCAATGGGGGCGGCGGGAGAGGATCTGATGCTGTCGCCAGCGGCTAGACGACTGTTCCCGTACAGTATAGAATGTAAAAACACCGAGTCGCTCAACGTGTGGGCAGCTTGGAAACAGGCGTGTGCTAACGCTGGTGAACATGAACCGTTGCTGATCATCAAGCGCAACAGGGCTCAGCCACTAGCGGTAGTAGATGCAAAACACTTTGTTAAACTTTCAACAGGAGAAAAAGATGAGAAGCATGATGTTACGTCGTGATCCGTGGTCTATATTTGAGGAGCTGTTACAGCCCATGAAGTACGGATCTCGGATGTATGAGAATGATGTGGGTACTAAAGACAGCCCGTCCATCATAGTCCGCAGCCACATGGTCGAGCGCAAGTACAAAGCATGGCGCGACCCTGATGGCAGCTACCACGAGGAACTGGTAGAGGGTGATGATGTTGCGGAGTTGCCTGATAACTATGGAGGTACCGAGTGAAACGGATAGAGATTGCTCTGAAACGTCCGTTCCCCGTCGCCAAGCTGAAATGGCGGCGGGGGCAGGGCGGTAGCGGGGAGCTGGTGTACATCACAGCGCGTGATGTTATGGACCGTCTGGATGAGGTGTTTGGTCCGGGCGGGTGGCAAAGCAAGTTCGAGTGGATTGGTGAGCGTATGGTCTGCTACCTGTCGTGCCGTGTGGACGGCGAGTGGGTGACCAAAGCAGACGGAGCTGATGACACCAATATAGAAGCCGCTAAAGGCGGGATCTCAGACTCCCTGAAAAGAGCTGCCGTCAACTGGGGGATAGGTCGATACCTGTACCACCCAGCTGCGTTCAACTCTGCAAAGGTGCCGGCCAAGTGGGCCACACCAGAGGGGTACGATGAGATAATGGCTGCCCGTGAGGGCAAAGAGATAGAACAATGGCGGGCTGATCTAGGTCCGGTAACATAAGGAGAACAACATGGAACACGGCGGTTTAAAAACAGCATTTAGCGAGACAATATTTAGGCGGAAGTATGCTCAGAACACATTAGAAACGTGGGATGATCGCGCCTCGATCATTGTTGACTACATCTGTGGCACCCGCGGCGGCACCGAGACTCCTTTGCTGTCGCGTGAGGATCTTGACGGGTTGCGTCAAGCTATCTCTGGCTGCGTGATCATGCCGGGTGGCCGGCAGATCTACTATGCCGGTCGAGATCCTAGCACAGCTTTTCTGAACAACTGCTACCTGCTGCGTGCCGAGCATGACACGCGAGAGGAATGGGCAGACCTAGTGTGGCGAGCTGTTAGCTGCACTATGACAGGGGGTGGCATTGGTATGGACGTATCTGCGATACGCCCGTCCGGCCGGACGTTGTCCCGCACTGGCGGTATCTCGTCTGGTCCGCTGCCTCTGTTAGAAATGCTGAACGATTGTGGTCGTCATGTTATGCAGGGTGGCACGCGCCGCACCGCAGAGTATGGCAGCCTCAACTGGCAGCACGAGGATGTGTGGTCCTTTCTAAGGGCCAAGAACTGGCACGATATGCCTATCGCTGGTGCGTTTAACGAAGATGGCACACCGTTTACGGTGGCTGACGCTAAGCGTGCTGACTTTAACTATCGTGCCCCTCTGGATATGATGAACATATCCATTAACTATGACGATGCTTTCCTGCAACACAAGGGTATGCCGGATCTGTTCGTGGAGAACTGCCGGCAAGCCATGCGTACAGGGGAGCCAGGATTCAGTTTTAACTTTGGAGAAAAGAGTAATGAAACATTGCGTAACGCTTGTACTGAGATTACGAGCGAGGATGATAGTGACATATGCTGTCTTGGTAGTGTTAACATGGCGAACATACAGACGATTGATGAGTTCAAGGCTGCCGTCCGCCTTGCGTCAAAGATGCTGGTCTGTACTACGATTCGGGCGACGGTACCATACGGCAAAGTTCGTGAAGTACGAGCGCAAAACCGTAGACTCGGTCTAGGGCTTATGGGTGTCCACGAATGGCTGTTGCAGCGTGGACACAAATATGAAATGAATGATGAGCTGAGGCAATGGCTCAAGGTATACAAGGATGAATCAGAAAGATCAGCTAATGTACACTGCGATAGACTTTTTCTCAGTCGTCCAAAAGGATATAGAGCAATCGCCCCTACAGGCACGATTTCGATCCTTGCCGGGACAACAAGTGGGATTGAGCCTGTCTACTCTGTCGCATACCGCAGAAGGTATCTTGGGGACGGCGCCAGATGGAAGCATCAGTTTGTCGTTGACGGTACAGCCCAAGCCCTCATCGAGGGCGGGATCAGTCCAGACGATATTGAGTCAGCCGTAGATCTAGCGGCGGACCCTGAGCGCAGGATAAAGATGCAGTTCGACATGCAAAAGTACGTTGATCACGCTATCAGCAGCACGATTAACTTACCCGAGTGGGGCAGTGAGCTAAACAATGAGTCTAAAGTAGAGGAGTTTGCAAAGATGGTACACAAGTACGCGCATGGGTTGCGTGGCCTGACATTTTATCCGTCAGGCGCTAGGGGTGGCCAGCCGTTGACGCCTGTGCCCTACGAGGAGGCGCACGCTAAGCGTGGGGTGGTATATGAGGACAACAGTGAGTCACAATGTTTGAGTGGGGTATGTGGGATATGAAAAATTTTAATCTTATTAAAGTTCATTCACTTGATTCTGGTTATGTTCGATCTCATTGCTTAGTAGTAAGTATATACGATCATGCTACTATGCGTGTAGAGTCAATTGATGAGGATGGTTTTAAGTGGTTCGATTGTGGTCGTACGATAGGTTTAGTTGCTCCATACGAAGCCCAACCTGAGTGGCAAAGTATAAACTGCGCCGAATTTATAGCTTATAGAATGGAAGCCATAAAGCAAATAGGTGAAATGGAAAAGCCTAGAGTCGTGCCTGAATGGTCTGATGAAGAAAGGCCGGTAGAGATGCACTGGCCTTGGGACTATGAATGTAAGCCCGTTGAGGAAGAGATAGGGTACAAACCATCCATGAGAAAAATGAGATCGTGGATGAAGATAAGGAAGTCAGATGAGGTATTATGGAACTATTACCTTACAAAAGGTAGAGGTATCGAGCCTAAGATGTGGCATGATGATTATCAGAGATTCTATAGTGGCGAGGAACTTGACTGGTACAGTGATCTTCCGGGGTATGATAGTGGTGGCGTTTATATGAATGATGGTGTATACGCCTACCCTAGTTCTTCAGAACTTGTATGGGAAAACATTAGAAGTGGGTTCAGTGAGGAACAATGTTTGAGTGATGTATGCAATATATGATACAATGGTAATGCAGTTAAACAACATGAGGAAAGTAAGATGGCTATGGAATTAGATGACAACACAATCGTAATGTTTCCCAACGGTAAGAAGACCGAGGGAGATAACCAGCCCAACTACAAGGGCGAGGGTATGTACAAAGGAGTAGCGTTCGAGGTAGGCGTATGGAAAAACGTGTCAAAAGCTGGCAAGCCGTATATGAAAGGTCAGTTGCAGGCTCCATATGATGGCGGTAGTGCAGGAGCATCGGACTATCCCGCGAGGGACACCGTGTCTGATGACGTACCGTTTTGAAGTATTCGATTGAATACTTTGATGGGGACTCTGTAGATCTTGAGTTCAGCGAGGGGCGGCATACTTACCGAGTTGGTGGTGAGTATGTCCCCAGCGTCACCACTATCTTAGGCGTGATCAACAAGCCTGCTCTGATGCCGTGGGCGGCAAAGGAGGGGGCTCGTTGGTTCATGGACAACACATCCATGGTGCCCGAACAGGAGGACAGGGATGCACATCCTGTGTTTGCTGATGGGGTTACGCTAGATGATATGTACAATGGTATACGCGGTGCGTTCCGAGCCACATCGAAAGAGGCTAGGGACGTTGGTACTAGGGTGCATCAGTGGTGCGAGGAAGCTATCAACTGGAAGCTGGGCAACGGCGAGGAGCCGACCATGCCGACAGATGAACGAGCTGTCTCAGCGATCGATGGTTTTCGTGATTGGATTGCTCAGAATAATATTGAGTGGGTATCGTCAGAGGAAAGAATCTACAACAGACAGTATAACTACGCCGGCACAGTGGATGCCGTGGCGTACGTTAATGATGAGTTCTGCGTGATAGATTTCAAAACCTCGACCGGTATATGGGACGAGTATTTCCTACAGGTGGCTGCCTACGCAGAGGCTGTGGCTCAGGTGCATGGTGATGCCATAGAGTCTGCCTGGATTCTGAGGTTCGATAAGAAAACGGGTGAGTTCGAGGCCGGTAAGTCTGAAGATATTAATGCAGACTTTCGGGCGTTTCTGGGTGCGCAACAACTCCATGGGAGATTGCGTCAACTAAAAAACAAGAGGTGAGTTATGGCAGGCAGTAAAAGAGTTCGATGTGTAGAGACTAACAGGGTGTTCCCCTCGCTATCTCTAGCTGGTATATGGGCAGGGATGAAAGCGGACAAAGCCTCGCGTCCACCGGGACAGAGTGGTGGTAGCTTAGTTGGATCTCACATAGGTCAGGCAGCAGCTGGCAAGGAGCCTACCTGTGGCGGCTACCACTGGGAGTTTGTAGACAAGAAGGATCTAGCGCCACGAGCTGTGGCTAATGATTGGAGCGTGTACACTCCGCCCCGGATAAAGTCTAGCGACCCGGTTTACAGCTCAGGTCGTAGCAGGGTAGGGAGCGACCACCTGCGTAGGTGGGTTGTGATGTCCAAAGAAGTGGACGGTATGGTGCAGTGTTGCATAGACGAGAAGTGGTACCCCACCATGGTGGTGCAGGTAGCTCACATCAGGCCGTTTGCTGTCTGCGCTGATGAGGATAAGTATCACAGGGACAGTAGCTTGCCAATGAGTATGGCAATGCACAAGCTCTATGATTTCTTTAAGTTTCTTATTCTACCGGAAGGAACCATCAAGGTTCTGGACAGGAATTGTTGGGATGAGTTAACTAAACTCGACGGTAAAAAGGTGCTTGGTTGGAGGGAGGAAAATGCAAGATTCTGCCGAACCGATCGTGCGCCTGTCACCAGAGCTGCTTGAGGAACAGCAACAGCAGCACCGACGCCTGTGTTTTGCTAGACACTGCTGGCGGCTGCGACATCAGTTAGCGCCGTCTGGTCGAACATGGGCCGAGGTGTTTGCTCGGAACGAGGGTCTGACTCTCGATGAATATGCGCGGTTAAAAAAGAAAGAGAAGTAACACAGCCGGTAGGGAAGCAAGTGATTGCATACCCTATCGGCTTTTCTTTTTTCTTGTGTTCTTCAAGGGCGTCTTCAAAATCTAGGGTTGTGGCAATCTTTATTACCGCGTGGTCCTGATACTCTAGCCATCCCACCGTGTAAAAGGTAGGCAGCTCACAGTCTTCCGCAACCACCCAGCCATCGTCGGATATAATATCCTGCCACTCTACAATGACTAACGCTTTTGCTTTTGCTTTCTCTCCAATGGTCCGGGCAATATCCACCCCAGCACCATCGGTGCGACCACTACCAATATCAGTAACCATCCACCCATCTCCACTAGAGAGCCCAGCAGGCTCCAAAAATTATCAGGTGCGCAGTTAGTCATGTCCTGCCCCGTCCGCGAACCGCCAATCGAGGTCGCCTCCGTCACCACATCGGCTACAAAGGCAGTTGTCGTGGCTCCCAGTATCGGTGCAGCAGCACCCCCCGACAAGACAGTCCCCACAGTTGCACCCGCCCCGGCTGCTAGGCCGACTACCCCCGCTTTCTTTAGTGTCGTGCATCCTACTGTACAGGCACATCCGGCGAGGACCACCAGCCAGTGACCCAACCTACTACGGCCACTACCACTATGATCCCCACGGCTACCCAAAATCTTTTCTTTCCAGCGCTTAACTCTTTCCATTTTTCCATATTGTCTCCTATGAACATATCTCGTTTAATAACATACAATTTGCTAATAATGCAGAACCCATAGATATTCCAAAGATTAGGATTATCATCAATAGGGCAAACCACCCGTCACTCATACAGTAAAGCTGTTACCACATCCGCATGATTGCGCCCCAGTAGGGGGTGTGAAATGAAAGGTGGGCCTAAAGGGATCATCTACCCAGTCCATCTTGGCATCACCCAAAAGCTCTAAAGAGGTGGGGTCTGAGAAGATTGTCTCGGACAGCATCTGTGCGTCTGATGGCAGGTCGGTGGATGCGTTCAGTTTTATCTGATAACCCGAACACCCGCCGCCCTCCAAATGTACGCCCAAGAAGCCGTCGCCATTCAGAACTTGGTTCACCTTTGTTTGTGCCGCTTCTGTTATAGTCATTCCACTTTTGCTTTCTTGTGTTGATGTGCCTGCCCCCTGAAGTCTTCATCTGCTAGGTACATGTGTTTGCCACCACACCACGGGCAATGCAACTCCTTGTTCATTAAAACGTGCTCGGCCCCATGATCTAGAGCTATCGACCAATGTCGATTACAAAATATACAACTAAAGTTATGTATAGTCTCTCTTATCCAGGTCATTCGCTATCTTCTTTACTCCATCAGATGTGGTTGATAAAAACATAAAGGGTAACAGCCCATGTACCACAGCAGTCAATGACAAAAGAAATAATCTCCATGACAACCCCCAAGCTCCTTTAGCGTGGTGCCACCAGCTCATACGGACGAAATATAAATGATCCATTACGCTACTCATTGTTATCGATCACCACGCTGGGTGTTCTGCGATCTTGCAACGCCCGTAATGGTGCGCGCACCCCTCGGTCCTCTACCCTCCTGCGTGCGTCCCGGGCGAGTTGCCGGTGGCTTGCTTGCCACTGTGCGCTTTACACGCTTTGGCGGAGGTGTTGGGCGTGGTCTAGGGGGCCGTACTATTATCGGTGGTGGAGGAGGAGGTTGAACTATCGGCGGTCTGACCGGTGGTCTAGGTGGCCGTACTATTGTCGGAGGCGGAGGGTCTATGAAAGGTGGCCTAACCGGGGGTTGTGCTATCTGAGTCGGAGGCACAAACTCAGGTGGCCGCGGATCGAATGGTGGCGTCGGATCGAATGGTGGAGGCATCGTTGGCTGCATTTGTGGGCCATATATAGGTTGCTGAACCGGTGCTGGCAATCGCCCCGGTATATTCAATGGAGGCATCATCCGCTGCGGCGGTGCTGGGGGAAACTGCTGTTGCGGTGCTACCATCGGACGCCACCCGGGTGTCTGCCTTAACCCCGGCGCATCATAAGTCGATAGTCGCATCGGAGTTCGAGGTGCCATGTATCGAACCTGTTGCTGGGGTGCCACATATCTCTGATATGGCGCGGGCATTGAGAAAAGGCTTGTCGTCGTGCTGCCGGGAGCCGGTGCTTGCGCGCTGATGCTCTCGTTTATAATGGATTCGTCTATCGTTGGATTGTACCTCGGAGTTACACCATCACCACCTTCTAAAATTCCTGGTAACGTATTCCTTGGAGATGGGAAATTAGAAGGGATAAGCGTTGTTCCCGGCCCTTTATCGTAAATAGTTTTCTGATCTAGGAGCCTATCCCATATACCCATGTTGTTCAACCAATCTTGTTCTTCTTCTACCCATCGTCCATTTATCCACGGCATTATCGTATCCTCATGTATTTATCCACCAATCGTTTTAATCCAGCAACCTTGCTACTACGATGTTTCCATCGCGTGATTAACCCATAGAACTATCCCTATGGGGATACCCATTATCAGAACAATCATACAAGCCGGGAATATAAATTCCTTCCAACTCATGCAGTTTTTCCAAAGGTGTAGTCTTTGGGAACAACAAAAGACGAACCGCACCCACATTGGCCCTTATCTGGGACACTAACAATGAAGTTGGGCATAAAATTTGATAGATCATAGTTGACTACCCCACCATCTATGAACAAGGTCGTGGCCTCATCTACCACAAATTTACCGTGGGCCAAGTCCCAAGTCATTTCGCCTTGTTCTGGTTCGTGGCGTGGTTCTGTCTTCCATTCAGCTATCAATCCACCACATCCTCCTCCCCGTAGTTCGTATCGTACTATCTCATCTTCCTTTTTCTCAAGGATGGAGTTCATTTGATTTATAGCATCTTGTGTAACTGTAATCAATGCCCTGCACCTCCGCAACCTCCGCACATTCCTGTACCACCCTGTCCCTTAAATACATCTGTGAATACAAAGGTTGGACTCATGCCGGAGGTATCGTAGTCTATTGTTGCCCCGTCCATAAACTGGTATGCGATAGGGTCGATAATAAGGTAGGGTACTATCTCTGTGTCGCGCTCTAGCTTTTCATCTGCAAAAGTAAGGTTATGCGCCATACCAGCACAGCCAGTTCCCTGAACGAAAGGTCTAACCGCTACCATACTGCTTTCTATACACATAGATTCAATTTTATTTCTTGCTGACTCTGTTACCGTTATGGTCACGATAGTTCTTCATTTAGTTTGTTCACTTCATCCGATACTTTGGATGTAAATATAAATGGTAACAGACCATGTACCACAGCAATCAACGATAAACGACATAATCTGTATGCCAGCGTCAGTGCACACCATAAGTGCATACTCCAACTCATGTTAATATCCTTGAGGTGACTCATCCGCTTAACCACTTTGTGAATAGTGAACCACCAAGCCCACCTAATCCCACGGTAGCGAGTACCACCCCGATTCCTATTCCACGGGTGCGTTCTAGTTGCTGGTCTAATCTATCCAGCCTGTCGTTCTGCTCCCTTACCATAGTCTCAAGGCTATCGACCTTCTGAATTAATTTTCCAATCTCCACATCGCTAACCTCGCTCATATTATGACTCCTCAAAGTCTTGTTGTACTTCCACCTCTGGTGGCGCCATACCTTCCGGCCTTACAAATGTCTGTGCATTTAATCCGGAAAAGACTAAGCACGTTCTCGCTTCGCTAATGTGTAGGACAGCAGCGGTCTGTGTGTTGGGGTTATGTAAAACTACTACGCCTGTGATTGGGGTTTCCTCAAAGGTCATTGAAATGTGTACTGCGTAGTCCGTTGTTAGTGCACCCATCATCTCTGTCATGCTGGGAGTACAGATAGAGGGGTATGGAATCATTAACCTCCGCGCATCCTCTGGGGGACCGGCAAAGGCGTTCAACGCAAGTGCTAATAGGGCTATTGTAGTAAATAGCAGGGCTGGTAATTTCATGTCCATGTACTCTCCAAATCTAGGTCGTCCATCCACGACCCTTCATCAAGCTCAAGCTCGTCAAGGGAATTCATCACCCAATCATAATACGGATGAATAAACTCTGGGTCAGAATACACGCCAACATTGCTCGTTATAGTAGTTGGATTCCCCCAGAAGATTCTTTCTTCAGGTGGTTGTATATCGTAAGAACCGGTTACCGTAGGCTGCAATAATCCAGCCTCTCCTGGAATTGTACCGACTCCATCTATGATATTCTCTACATAGCCCCCGTAAGATTCAGGGAGTAGCCCCCCACCAATAAACCATCTCTCATCGTAAGGTGTAAGATTAGTCCCATAGCCATATACCCTATCCTCTCCGCCCCAAGGATTGTATGGATCAAAACCCCCACGTTCGGCAGCATAATGCGGACCACCGGGTAACATCCAACCATAACTACCCGAATACCATCTAGTAGATGGTTCTTCAGCACCTGTTACCATGAAGGTAGGCGTAGCAGTGGGTAACAACCCACGTCTTACCTCAAAAGAGGCTCCCGCTGGTATGTCCTCAGTATCCCAGATAGGATCATAACCGGGGGGATACGACACATCTTGGGTTGGAACATCTACTGGTGGCACTACTGGCGGCTGCACTACTACTGGTGGTACAACTACATCCAGCGGCTGATCTATTATTGGGTTGTCTGGGGTGGGGGGTAGAATCCCTATATCGATGGCATCTTGTTCGGATAGGTCGGTAATATCATTTTCAGTAAGAATGTCCCGTATATCTGTTGGCCAATCTTGTTGTTGTACCACCGGTTCAGGAACATCATAAACCCACTGACAAACCCCATACGCATCCTTCGCCTGTCCCACCGGACAGCCCGTTGTTCGCAGTGCTAGCCTTGCCAAGCTCCCATTAATGGGCACGGCTACATCCCCTGTGTTACGCGATCTATTCTGCGGATCAGATCTTTTACAGAGTCGCGGTTATTTTTTGCGGCTTCTTTCCTCGCAAACGACTTCAGCGTTTCGATATCTTTGCCCAAATTGCTCACGCGCCACATCTCTGCGTCGCCTTTGTCCTCGTAGGGCCGCAACCCAACTAGGTATTGTAGCAATCTAATAGATACGGGCTGGTCTATTCGAGACTCTCGCCATGCCGGCATATCCTGCCACGGTGGTTTGAACTTTGCTTCAGTGGTTACAACCTCACCACTAGGCTTTCTGGTTCTCTCCCCGAACATGCCATCTGGGTTGAGTCGATCTAACTCTGACAACATCACAAGGTTTTGCGCCAGTTTTGCTATGTGTACCGGCATCCTCATACCAAGGAAGTCTATCTTCTTTCCCGGGTACTCTGAGATATCCCTACGACGGTATATGTCGTAGTTCATAAACCCCTCCAACACGCTTTTGAAAAACGGGTTGGTCATCTCAGACAGCAACGTGGGAAACGGAATTCCAGCTGTTATCTCTTTGAATCTTCCACCGCGTATGGGCTTCCAATCAAGTAGCCTGTTTGGATCTACTATTGGCAACCAGTTCATAAGAGTAATGGCGTTGTGTACATCACCACCCCCACCCTCCATAAACTTGTCTATGAACACAGGCGCTCGACCCTCTAGGAACTCACTGGTTTCTTCTAGGCTTGGCGTGTCCACGCCGTACTGGATGTTGTCTATCAGGTGGTCTACTTTAACTCCGCGCTGCGGGTTCTTTATAAGAGCTTCTATCTGGGCGGGAATGTTTTTACGCGACCATGTGTAGAACGGTATCCACCGCTTCATTGTGTTCTGCTCAAACGCAGACAGATCAGCGTAGTCGAATAGAGACTTTTTCACGTTAGCCCTGGCGCTCTGCCGACTGCCTGTTTTAGCTAGTGTGGTTAGATACAGAGCCAGTCGTGCATTGTTTTCCAGCGCGGTGCCTGTAGCAAAGCCACCATGCAGTAGCCTGTTTTTAGTTGTTGGTGTGACCCACTGAGCCAACCTAGCGGCTGCGGTTTTAGGCGCATCCTTAACTGCAAATCGTTCTATGTTACGCCCCACATCAGCCCCATACTGGCCGTGGTTTAGGATGCCGTCCTCTTGCGCCCACTTCCACAACTGCTCATTGGAGTGTGTGCCGAACTTGCCTACATCCGTCTTGCCACTGAACTTGCCAAAGCCCACTGAGCCCTTGATATCGCCCATCTTTGTTGGACTGGGCACCGCAGACTGACGCTGTATTTTCATAGCCTGCCCAAATCTATGAGCATCTGTTGGCCCCATGCCACCAATGTTGTATGCGTTCCACAGGTTACCTATCACGTTACGTGCGTGGTAAGCAGGACGCAAACCAAGCGACCACATCTTCCACCATTTAGTGGCCCTGTCTGTCATTTTTAGAAAGGCACCGATCTTTTTAGGATCGCTCACTGTTTTGTACATGTTGTCTATAAAGGGAGCCAGCTTTGGATCAAACACCACGCCCTCAACCCCCTTGATGGGGATCCAGTGAGCGGGAGCATCGGCTGTTTTGCGGCCCAAAGTTTCAGCAGTCTGCTTTAGAAAATCCCTGCTGGCCATCGATGTTTCGTGAGCTGCTGTCCTCACCGCCCTGATAGTGGGCACATCAGTCAGGAAAAAGTCCGTGTTATATCTAAGATTCACATCTTCTACGGTGCCTTTAACATCTCTGCGTATGGCGTTGGGCATCTGCCTGTAGGCATCCCGCATGTTTTCCATTCCACCGTGGATTTTTCTAGCTCTTTTCTTTAGTGCTTTCTCTCCCCCCGGCGCCAGGATGTGAGGCACGTATGGCGCTCTCTCAGCAGCCTCTCCTGCCAAACCTCTACCGAGGTCTAGCTCCGCACCACGCACTACATCTATCTCTCCTATCTCCACAGGACCAACGCGCTCTGCTGGTGGCCCCATAATGTCATCACCAACACGAACTTGCACGCCGGCCTGCTCTCGGGTTAGCTGAGTTTCAAACATCTCGCTCATGTCTTTAGCTTCTGCCTGAGCTTTTGTCCGCGCCGCTCCCGTAAGGTTGGAGGGAACATTGGCAGCAGCTGCCATGCCCTCAGTCTCTCTGAGGATCTGGCGGTTGAGATCTTTCACGCTAACGCCCAGCGCTCTAGCCGCCTCTCGCATCTCTCTGGATTCCATCTTTAACGTGCGGCCTATCTCACCCTGCTTGCCGCGTATCCTGTCGATCATCTTTATGTAGAGATCCCGAGATACCTTCTTGTCTCCGGTGTATACATTAAAAGCGCGTAGGATGGGGTTGTCTGCTTTCTCTGCCAGCTGAGCCCCTAGCTTTGTGCCCTCCATAGCCTTTGCCACACCGCGGACAGGCGCAGAGATGGCGCTGCGTATAAGCCCCACCCCAATAAGGTTAAGCGGGTCTGTTACCACATCACCGGCAAACCCCAGTATCGTGGACAGGATGGGGTTCGCAGCCACCCACTCAGGGTTGGCTTTAGCCATAATATCTTGGATTCGCTTCTCGTCCTCGTAGGTAAAGCCTTTACCCATCGCCTCGAATGTTTCAGTCACATACCTGTCCCAAGCGCTGCGATCGTCCTCTGGGCGCTGGTCCTCCATCTCCTCAAAGATGTTGTACAAACCGCCCGCTATGGCGCTCTGAGGGCGTCCTAGCTGGTGTAACACGCTCAGCATACCCCCACCTACAGACTCCAGCCCCTCCTGCAAAGGCTCGGGGATAGCTCCATAGGCTGTTGAGGCTATGTCTTTAGTGGTTTCCCAGAGCCCCTCGTCTTCCTCATCGCTAAATATATCGGATACGGAAAACCCCTTTTTCTTTTTGGGCTCGTCTTGGAATATATCAGCTATAGTATAGCTCGTCATTCCAGATTATAGCCTTCGTTAATAAGCATTATAACTATCTCGTCGGTTGATTTACCCGGGTTTTCTGCCTGTAATTGTTTCCGTCTGGCGATCACCTGATCGCGTGAAGCGTTAGCGTTAGCCGCTTTTTGCTCATCGGTAATGGGTCCAGAGGTGTCACCGCCAGATGTGCCGGGCTGCATACGCAACTGAATCTTGAGATTTTCAACCGCCTCTATAGCCGCTTGCTTGGCACCAAGACGATCCGGAAAAGCTAGATTGCCGAACTGATCCTTTGCTGATCGGTAGTAGTTTTCATAGACAGCTATAGCCCTAGCATCATCTTGATCAGACCTTAGAAATTCAGCAGCCTTAGCTTCTACTCGCTCGTTATGTGTGCCGCTGGTAGACCCAGCTGTGCCGGGCCAGAACCCCGCAGGTCCGGCCTGCCCCTTCAGCACAGGCACGGTAGTTTTTCCGTCTGTCCACGCAATATACCCCGGTGGAGTTTTAGCGGTTGGGGCAACCAACCTGTCCGGTGGTGACCCCATGTTCCACCTAGCACCAGCACCCTGTGGAGGGC